>Ga0163144_10007126_pt1 | contig 24541 bp, 22 predicted proteins | sample OliLak19BULKMAT1_FD_123175 | JGI IMG/M metagenome (GOLD analysis project Ga0163144, IMG submission 123175) | Freshwater microbial mat bacterial communities from Lake Vanda, McMurdo Dry Valleys, Antarctica - Oligotrophic Lake LV.19.BULKMAT1 | ecosystem: Environmental > Aquatic > Freshwater >...
CCAGCGGTCGGACAGCTGGCCCTTGTCGTAGAAGGGCTCGCTCTCGGGGAGGCGCGAGAGGATCTCCGCCTTCAGCTCCTCGACGCCGTGGCCCTTGAGGGCCGAGATGCGGAAGACCTTCTCGGGATTGAGCGCGATCGAATAGGCCTTCTCGATCGCCGCGAGCCGCGTCTCGGCCACGTCGCGGTCGCACTTGTTGATGACGAGGATGACCGGCGTCCCGGGCCGCACGAAGGTGTTGCCGACCTTCTCCGGATTCGACTCGACGGCGTCCACCATGTACACGACCAGGTCGGCGTCGTCCCGGATCGCGCGGGTCGACTCGACGCGCAGGCTCTTCTGCAGGCCGTCGGAGGGCTCGTCGATGAGGCCCGGCGTGTCGAGGAAGCAGGCCTGGAAATCCTCGCCCTCGAGGATCCCCAGGATCTTGTGCCTCGTCGTCTGCGGCTTGTGCGACACGATCGAGAGCTTGAACTTGAGCAGCGAGTTCATCAGCGTGGACTTGCCGACGTTCGGACGGCCCGCGAGGGCGACGAAGCCGGCTTTGTGGGGGGTGGCCAAGAAGGCTAGTCTAGCAATTACGGCCGGCGCGGGACGTACGCGCCGCCTTCGGCCGCGACCGCCTCGAGGAAGCGGATCGTCGCCAGCGTCTCCTCATCCCGCGAGAGCTTCGGCAAGCCGACCTTCTTCGCCGTCTTGATGAATACCTCGACGGGAGGCGCGAGGTACGTCGAATAAGGCACGCCGCCCATGCCGTGAAAGTCCATCGAGATCGCTCCATGATCGCGTATGCGTCCGGCCGCCTTCGCCTCCAGGATCTCCGGCGCGTCGACGTTGAACATGTTCAGCGCGTGCCCCATGCGCGAGGGGAACAGCAGCATCTGAGGATGGCTCTCGTCGAGGAGGCTGTAAAGATCGTGCTGCGCGGACTGGAAGAAATAGACCTTCTGATTGCGGTCGCCGTGCATCGAGTACTGCAGCGCGATGTCGCCCATGGTCGCGTGGATTCCCTTGCCTACATAGTCCGCGCGCTGCCCGCCGTGCAGGTTATAGTGAAAGCCGACGTTCTTGGTGCCGCCCGCCGCCTCGATGCGCGCCTTCGCCTCGCGCCCGGCCCGCATCGCGTATTCCTTTACCTCGGCCTTCGTCTTGCGCGCGGCGCGCAGGCCCTCGATCTCGGCCCGCACCGCGGGCGCGATCTTGCCCCAGACGTCGAGCTTCGCGAACTCCCGGTCGAGCCGCTCCGCCTCGCTCTTCGGCGCGGGCTCGGCTTTCGGCGCCCTGAAGCGTCCCAGTCCTTTTTCCGTGATCCGGCGCAGCGAGGTCCCGAGCCCGTACGCGGATGTCGTCGGCACGAAGGAATCGAGCAGCGCGTCGAGACGTTTTGCCGCGGCGACGCCCGCGGGAAGCGCGGCGAGCGACCCTCCGTCCACGAGCCAGGCCCGGCGCTCCTTGCCCGCCGCCGTACGCCCGATCATGATGTTCGCCGCTTTCATATCGGTCGCGTAGACGCCAGCGTCCGAGAGCTTCTTCATCAGAGCCAGGACGAGCGCGTGCTCCTCGGGGCCGTAGCCGCGCTCCGACGCGAGCGTCTCGAGGGTCTTGCCGTAGATGCGTTCGCGCACGCTGACTAGGCGGCCCTCGACCGTGGACCTTCCGAAATACCGCGGACCGGCGCCCAGCGCCTCGAGCTCCCGCGCGACCTTCTCCTCCTTGTCCGAGAGCGCGGCGGGGGTGGACTCCGTCGCGGCGATCATCGGATTCGACTGCGCGGCCATCGAGACCGTCTTCACCACGGCGCCCGGGATCTTCGGATGCGCGTCGACGACGCCGCGCAAGCCCCGGCCGAGCTCCCTCGCCTTCGTCCCGTCATGCGCCAGCCGGCCGCCCTTGTAGCCGAGCCCGTCGAGCCCGAGATCCCCGGACTCCCCGGTCAGCAGCGGATGCAGCGGCTCGTCGCCGGGCTGCTCGTCCGGCGCACGCGCCGGTTTGCCGAAAGGATTCGAAAGCCCGCGAAGCATGCCGAGGATCTTTGTCTTGAAGGAGGGCGCGCCGGGTTCGGCGGCGGGCACGGCGGCGGGCATGGCGTCGGGCGCCGCGCCCGACTCGGGCGTCGCCGCCGCGGTTTGGGGAGAGCCCTTCGGAGCATCGGGTTTGGATGCCGCCGAGATCGCCGGCTTCGGAGCGGAGACGCCGTAAACGGCGGTGACGGCCGAGATCGCGAGCGGCGCCGGGCGTTCGTTCGCCGTGACGGCCGAAGGGGCCGCGAGCGCCGCGTTCAGCCCCGGCGTGAACGACGTCCCGAGCGCGGGCCCGCCCAACGGCGCCATCGAGGTCTGCAGCGAAATCCTCGGCACTCCCGCCTCGGCGCCGGCCTCGGCGGACACGGCGACGCCCGCGTGGAGGGGGGCCGCCAGGGTCAAGACGAGCATTGTCGCGTGCATGGCTAGAGGATACGGCGGGAGGCGGGATCGCGCCAGGGGTCTTTGGGCCTTGGACGGGTTGGGCCCTTCGTCTTACGGGAGGCGCGGCGGGTCTTCGGCGCCGACGCGATCGACGGGGCCCTCGACCGTCGGAGGGGAGCCTTGCGGAGAGGGATGAAAATATAAGAAAATGCGGGGGAATTGACCGGTTTATACGCCCACATCCCGTTCTGCTCGGTGAAGTGCTTCTACTGCGACTTCGCCGCCTATTCCGGGCAGAACAAGCTCGCCGACCGCTACCTCGCCGGACTCGAGGCGGAGGCGTCTTTCCATCCCGCGGCTAAGCCCGAGACGCTGTACGTCGGCGGCGGCACGCCGTCGGAGCTTTCAGCGCTCCAGATCTCGGACCTGTTCGCGCGGCTGCGCCGCGCTTATCCCGAGGCGCGCTTCGCGGAGTCCACCTTCGAGGGAAATCCCGAGAGCCTCGATGAAGAAAAGCTCGCGGCGCTCGCGCGCGAGGGCGTGACGCGGCTCTCGATCGGCCTGCAGACCGCCGACGACGCGCTGCTTCCCGCGATCGGCCGGCGTCATACCGCGTCCGAGTTCTCCGAGATGTTCAAGGCCGCGCGCCGCGCCGGGATCCCGTCGCTCTCGGTCGACCTGATGTTCGGGCTGCCGGGGCAGACGGTGGACAGCCTGCGCGCGACGCTCGACTTCGTGCTCGCGCTGGCGCCCGAGCACGTGTCTTTATACGGCCTTCAGGTCGAGGACCGCACGCTTTTCGCCAAGAGGGGCGTGGAAGAAGACTCCGACCTTGGACGGGAGATGTTCGAATTGAGCATGGCCGCGCTCCGCGCGGCCGGTTTAGAGCAGTACGAGATCTCGAATTACGCGAAGCCCGGGCACCGCTCGGCGCACAATATCAACTACTGGCGGCGCGGCGACTATATCGGCCTCGGCTGCTCGGCGGCGTCGTTCTACGGCGGACGCCGGCGGAGCAACGAAGAGCGGATTCCCGCGTACCTGGACGCCGTCGAGAAGGGCAAGCGGCCGCTCGTCGAGAACGACCTGATCCAGGGCCTCGAGGCGATCGGCGAAGAGGCGTTTCTCGGCCTGCGCATGACCGAGGGCTTCGTCCCGTCGGATGCGCTTAAGAAGCGGTTCGCGGGCGCGTGGGCGACGCTGAAGGCGCGCGGCCTCGTCGAGGATGTCGCCGGACGCCTGCGGCTCACGACCGACGGGATTTTTTTGGCCAACGACGCCTTTCAGGAATTTGTTCCGCCGTTTGATCGTGAGGAGGCCCCCGTATGAAGACCTTCGTGCTCGACACCAACGTCATTCTCCACGATCCGATGTCCATGTTCTCCTTCGAGGGTTCGCGCGTCGTCCTTCCCCTGACCGTGATCGAGGAGCTCGACACGTTCAAGCGCAGCAACGACGAGCGCGGCCGCTCGGCGCGCTTCGTCTCGCGCAAGCTCGACGAGCTGCGCCAGCACGGCAAGCTGTCGGATTGGGTCCCGCTCGAGCACGGCGGCAAGCTCAAGGTCGAGATCCAGGTCTCCGATGGGCTACCGAAAGCGTTCTCCGCGCACACGAAGGACAACGAAATCCTGTCGTGCGCGCTGTACCTGAAGAAGCAGGGCGAGAACATCGTCTTCATCTCGAAGGACATCAACCTTCGGATCAAGGCGGAGTCGCTCGGCCTCGAGACGCAGGATTTCGAGAAGGAGAAGGTCGACATCGACGACCTCTATAAGGGCTGGCGCGAGGCCTCGGTCACGAGCGACGCGATCGACGCGTTCTATAAGGACAAGCGCCTGCCGACGCCGATCCCGGACCTCGTGCCGAACGAGTTCGTGATCTTGAAGGCCGACGGCACCTCGAAGAGCGCGCTCGCGCGCTACGACCTCAAGACGAAGTCGCTCGTGCCGCTCGTGCGGGCGGAGTCCGCGCCTTGGGGCATCAAGCCGCTGAACATGGAGCAGCGCTTCGCGCTCGAGCTCCTGCTCAACCCCGACATCCAGCTCGTCACGCTCGTGGGCCTCGCGGGCTCGGGCAAGACGATGATCGCGCTCGCGGCCGCGCTGCAGCAGACCCTCGAGGAGAAGATCTACCGCCGCATCCTCGTCGCGCGCCCCGTGATCGCGGTCGGCCACGACCTGGGCTTCCTCCCCGGCACGAAGGAGGAGAAGCTCACGAACTGGATGGGCGCGATCTACGACAACCTGTCCTACCTGCTCGAGAAGCCGAAGGGCTCCGTCGAGACGTCGGACATGGACATCCAGATGCTGATGGAGGACGGCGTCCTCGAGATCGAGGCCGTCACCTACCTGCGCGGCCGGACCTTGCCGGGGCTCTTGATCATCATCGACGACGCGCAGAACCTCACGCCGCACGAGATCAAGACGATCATCTCGCGCGCGGGCCAGGGCGCGAAGATCGTCCTCACGGGCGATCCGCACCAGGTGGACAACTATTACCTCGATGCCGCGTCGAACGGCCTCACGAACCTGGTGGACCGCTTCAAGGGCCAGGGGCTGTTCGGCCACGTGACCTTCACGAAGAGCGAGCGCTCCGTTTTGGCCGCGCTCGCTTCGGACCTCCTATAATGGGGAAGGCGAAGCACACGGCCGTGCGACGCAAGATCATCATCGTCGACGACGACGTGCTGATCCGCGAGACCGTGCGCCTAGCGCTCGATCACGCGGGCTACTACGTCATCGCGATCGGAGACCCGGGCCGCGCGATCGCGACAATGCGCGCGGAGAAGCCGGATCTCGTTATCATGGACCTGTACATGCCCGGCTTCGACGGACGCGAGCTGATCCGGTCGATGAAGGCCGATCCGGAGCTCGCTGCGACCCCCGTGATCCTGTTCTCGGGCTCCGCCGAAGCGATCGACGTCGTCAGCGGCCTGCACTCGGGGGCGATCGAGTATCTCGGCAAGCCGATCGACGGCGAGGTCCTGCTCCAAAAGATCAAGCACATCCTGAAGAGCTGAGAAGAGAGATGGAAAAAGCCTACGAGCCGAAGCCGGTCGAGGAAGCGCGCCTCGAGTCATGGGACGCGGCGAAGCTCTCGCATTCCGAGCCGCGCGAGGGGCTGAAGCCCTTCACGATCGTGATCCCGCCGCCCAACGTGACGGGAGCGCTCCACGTCGGCCACGCGCTCGACGACAGCCTGCAGGACGTCCTGATCCGCCACCATCGCATGCTCGGCGAGGAGACTTGCTGGGTGCCCGGCACGGACCACGGCGGCATCGCGACTCAGAACGTGATGGAGAAGCAGCTCAAGGCGGAGAAGCTCGACCGCCATGCGATGGGCCGCGACGCGTTCCTGGAACGCATGCAGAATTGGACGCGCGACTGCAAGAAGACGATCCTGGGCCAATTGCACCGGCTCGGATGCTCGCTGGATTGGGATAGGGAAGCGTTCACGATGGACGAGCAGCGCGGTAAAGCCGTGTTCAACGCCTTTAAGACCCTCTGGGAAAGAGGGCTCATTTATCGCGGCGAACGGCTCGTGAACTGGTGCGTGCGCTGCGGCACGGCGCTCTCGGATATCGAAGTAGAGAGAGAAGAACGGAAGGGCGCTCTTTACCACATCCATTATAAGAACGTCGACGGCGGGGAAGGCATCGTCGTCGCCACGACGCGACCGATCACGATGTTCGGCGACACCGCAGTGGCGATCAATCCAAAGGATGATCGCTGGCGGCACATGGTCGGCAAGAAAGTCCTGATCCCTTTTATCGATCGCGCGATCCCTGTTGTGGAAGACGCTTACGTCGAATTTGAACTGGGCACCGGCGCCCTCAAGGTCACGCCCGCCCACGACCAGAACGACTTCGAGCTCGGCGAACGACACAAATTGCCTGCCATCAAAGCGATCGGTCCCGACGGCAAGCTGACCGATGCGGCCGGCGCGTACGCCGGACTCTCGCGCGAGAAGGCGCAGGATCAAGTCGTCGCGGACCTCGAGGCCGGCGGGTTTCTCCGCAAGAAGGAAGATCACAAGTCGGCGGTGCAGACGTGCTATCGCTGCGGGTCGGTGATCGAGCCCCTTTTGTCCCTGCAGTGGTTCGTGAAGCAGATCGAGCTCGCGAAGGCGCCGCTGAAGGCGCTCGACGCCGGCGAGTTCAAGATCCACCCGAAGAGCTGGGAGAAGCCGTATCGCGATTGGCTGGTCAACATCAAGGATTGGTGCATCTCGCGGCAGATATGGTGGGGCCACCGCATCCCGGTCTGGTACAAGGACGGAGAGAAGCCGCTCGTGAGCCTCGGGTCGCCCGGGGAGGGCTGGACCCAGGACCCGGACGTGCTCGACACGTGGTTCTCGTCGGCGCTGTGGCCCCTCGCGGTCTTCGGCTGGCCGGAGAAGACGAAGGACCTCGCCTACTATTACCCGACCTCGACGCTCGTCACGGGGTACGAGATCATGTATCTCTGGGTCGCGCGCATGCAGATGATGGGGCTCGCGTTCGAGGGGAAGGTCCCCTTCAAGGACGCCGTGATCCACGGCATCGTGCGCGATAAGAGCGGCAAGAAGATGTCGAAGTCGCTGGGCAACGTCGTCGATCCGCTTGCGATGATGGAGAAGTACGGCACCGACGCGCTGCGCTTCGCGCTGATGGTCCAGGCGCATCCGGGCAAGGACATCGCGTTCGACGAGCAGACCGTCGTTTCGGCGCGCAACTTCGTCAACAAGCTCTGGAACTCGACGCGCTTCGTTCTGATGAACCTTCCGCCTGCGGCGGAAGCTCAATGTTATAGGCTCGAGAAGCTGTCGCACTGCTGCCTCGAGACCGCGGACGCTTGGATCTTGTCGCGATATCAGGCGACGCTCGCGAAGGCCCGCGCCTCCCTCGACGCGTATGATCCGGCCGGCGCCGCGGAGGCGCTCTACGTTTTCCTGTGGGATGAGTTCTGCGCGTGGTACATCGAGCTCGCGAAGGGACGCCTGCTGGGCATCGACGGCGAGGACAAGGAGAACGCGCGGACGATCCTCGTCCAGGTGCTCACGGGCTCGCTGAAGGCGCTCCACCCGATCATGCCGTTCGTCACCGAGGAGATCTACGCCGCGGTGAAGGCGCACGCGGGAGAATCGGCCGAGTTCGTCCTCAAGGGCGGCTATCAGACGCTCGATTACGACTGGTCCAACCCCGAGATCGAGAAGGAGATGAGCCGGGTGATGGGGGCCGTCGCCTCGATCCGTTCGCTGCGCTCCCAGCTCAACGTGCCTCCGGGCCTCAAGATCAAGGCGTTCGCCGAGGGGCCGTTCGTCGAGGCGCTGACCGGCAAGCATCGCGCGTACCTGACCGCGCTGGCGCAGCTGGAGAGCGTCGAGGCGGGCGGCCGACCGACGCAGAGCGCCACCGCCGTCGCCGACGGCGCGACGTTCTTCATCCCGCTCGCGGGGATCATCGACTTCGCGAAGGAGCGGGAGCGCCTGGCGAAGGATCTCGCGAAGGCCGAGAGCGACATCGAGAAGTGCGAGGCGAAGCTGCGCAACCTGTCGGCGGCCGCGTCGGCGCCGGCCGAAAAGGTCGCCGAGGCGAAGGACCAGCGCGACGCCGCGCTCGCGCGCCGCGACCGCCTCAAAGAGACGATCGCCGTCCTGTCCTAAACCGCGTTTGGGCGGTAAAAAGATGGTAAATGAAGCCGCTGCCAGGTTGACACCTTGCGGCTCCGGGGCCATACTAGGCTCATGAAACCTATAACTCTTGGCATGGCCGCGCTGGTGCTGGCGTTGTCCACCGGAGCCCGGGCCAGCCAGCATTCCGATGACTGCAAGCGGGTGCGCACGGCCGGCGACAAGCTGCTCTTCGTGGTCCAGAACTCTTGGGGCCCCAACAAGGGCAATTTCAAGATCCTCGACGGCGTCGCGGTCCAGGGCAGGGTCGACATCGCGACCGGGAAGAGGTGGGCGGAGAAGATCAGCACCATCAAGGTGGATCCCTTGACCGGCGACCCGCTCGACTGCACGGCGGTGGCCGCCAAGCACCAGACCTACCTCGCGGCCTATGAGGCGCTGTTGCCCCGGTTCGAGGCGGCGGCGAAGGATTGCGTGGACGCCGCCAACGCGGCCAACGGAAAGTGCGGCGCCGCGGTGAAAGGCGCGTTCGATGCGAGGAACGTGTTCCTCCGGGGCCCGCTCACGCAGTTCGTCACGGCGGAGCGGTCCGCGCAGCCGTATTGCCAGGCCGCCTACAACGGATACTTCAGCGGAGCGTCGCTGCGCTCGAACGGCAGGGCGGCGGAGCCGTGCGCCCGGGCGACCTACGCCGGGGGGAGGGCCATCTGCGCGAACCTCCCGCTGAAGGCGATGCGCGACAGCGCCAAGGAAGCCTGCTCTAAGAACCTGGATAAGATCAAGGATCCGGTGCTCACCGCGAGCAAGAACTTCTGCGGCGCGATCCACAACAAGGTTGAAGGCAATCTCGACACCCTGTACCGCGACTTCAACACCCCCAACAAGGTGTTCTTCGAGGCCGCGATCACCGCGGTCGTCACGCGGGACGGCCTGCTCTCCATCAAGAAGGAATTCTGCGACGCGCCCGCTCGCGCTCCTTACACTCCCGCCGACCCGGTCGACGAAAACGATCCTCGCCCTCGCCCTCGCCCTCGGCCGGGCGATGAGCCGTAACGCCGCGCCGGCATGAGTTCGCGGCGGACCCTCGCCGGCGCCTGCGCGGTCTTCGTGGTCATGCTCGCGCTGGGCGCGGGCGCCCAGGAGCCGCCGCAGACCGATCCGATGGCCCCGGTCGAAGGGGGAGCCTCGGACAACCCGCCCTCGGAGAAGCTACCGGAATATAAGGAGCCCCTCGGCGGAGGGAACGACCGCGTGGCGAGCCCTCCGCCCAAGAAGGCGCCCATCAAGGCTCCGAAGCCGGCCGTCGCGGCCTCAACGGCGGCCCCGGAGGCGCCGGAGCCCCCGACCGACGAGGTCGCCGGCCACGGCTTCAAGGTGGGCGGCGACGCTCCCAAGGCGAAGCTCTCGCGTCCGATGCACGCGATCATCCACAAGGACGCCGTTGATTGGGAGCCGCTCGCGATCCGGACCGGAGGCATCCCCGGCGCGTCCGAGAACGCCGTCTCGCTGAAAGTCGTGAAGATCAAAGGCCGGATGAAAGGGGAGAGCTCCAAGGCGAGATCCGCCGCGCGCACCCACAAGGGCAGGAAGGATTCGAGCTGGCTCGTGATCTCGCTGTATCCGAAGGCGCTCGAGCGCAGGCGCGCTCACCTCGAGGTGCGGTTCCGGATCTTCGAGGGCTACGTGGAGGAGGTCGAGGCCGCCGCGGTCACCGTGACGGACCGCCGGAAGAAGCTTCCGGCCGCGCTCCTCGATTCCTACGATCTGCGCGAGCGGGGCTTCGAGTACGAGGAGGAGCGTCCGGGCTCCGGGCTGTTCGTCGTCGCGGAGCTCGATCCCCGGCCCGGCGGCGCGTCCAGGAACTCGGGGCGCCTCGAGAAGGCCGAGTTCGCCGACAAGGATATAGGCTTCGTGAACCTCTCTTGGTCCGCGAAGGGCGTCGCGGCCGCCGCAAAATAAATACAATAACCCGATGGCTAAGATCCTGGTGTTCGATAAAGACACGGAGACGCGCGGGCCGATGACGGCCGCGCTCGCGGCGCTCGGGCATGAGGCGGTGTTCGCCGCCGACGGCTACAGCGTGCTGCCGATGGCCGCGGAGCATAAGCCCGCGGTCATCATCCTGGATTACAACCCGCCGCACGTCGACGGCTACGAGATCCTTCTGCGCCTACGCGCGTCCGCGGCGCACGCCGCGATCCCGATCGTCTTCTCCAGCGCCACCCCGAAGTTCGAGATCGAGATGGTCGTGCTGGACGCGCACTCCGTCGGCTACCTCGACAAGCCGCTCGATGCCAAGCAGCTGAAGGAGGCCCTTGCCGGCCTGCTCGTCCCGAGCAAGCCCGCGCCGAAAGCCGCGCCGAAGGCGGCGCCGCCCGCGTACATCCCGCCGCCCGGCGCTCCGCTCGGCGCGCCGCCCGCGGTGTTCAGCGGCGAAGCGGACCTCGACGGCGTCCGCGACGACATCATCGAGCTCGACTAGCTCAGTTCCGCTCGCTCGCGGCGTGCGCGAGCATGTCCGCCTCGACCTTATCGAGCAGGTCGTCCCCGATCTCCCAGACCTCGAGGCCCTCGAGCCGCGCGGCGATCTTCTTCGCGAGCGCGTCAGAGATGAACGGGGTCGCCTTTCCGCGCTTATACTCGTTCTCCTTCTCGCCGTACAGGCCCAGGAAGGTCTTGTCCTTGAACCAGGCCTCCCGGTTCGACGCGGACTCGAGCTCCTTGAGCAGCGCCGGGCTCGGCTCGCGCTGCACGAACTCGAAGAACGTCGCGGTCGGCTTGCCGCCCGGGACCATCCATTCGCCGCTGAACACCTGGATCAGGTCGTCGTCGGCGTCCTTGAGGATCGGCGTGATGAAGTTGACGCCGCGCTCGAGGCAGAACTTATGGAAGCCGACCAGGTCCGGCGTCCTCAAGGCGATATGCTGCCAGTGGCAGCCGCCGCCGCGGTTCTGGAGCATGGTCCGCACGTGCGAGCTCTGCGCCTTGGGCTCGGTGGGCTGCACGACCGCGATGATCGCCTGGTTGGGGACCTTCGGGTTCTTCTCGATGCCGATGCGCGACGCGAACGTCATCGACGACGGCTTCTTCTGCCCCGGCCAATTCGAGCGCTTCTCGTAGATGAGGTCTTCTCTTCCTACTCCGAGAATGATCCTGAACAGGGCGTACGTCGTCTTGTAGATGTCGGGCTCGACAAGAAAGGTCATGTGGTCCACGACGAAATTATGGAACGGATGTTTGATCATGGGACCTCCGGGCGGGGGAGTTCGAAGGCATCATTGGTTCGAGAATACCATGCGCCTTCCATCCTGCCGATCGCGTGAATATCTTGATGTTTGATCTTGCCGTTATTATAAACGTCATCGGCGCAATGAAACACCACCACGCGGCCGATGACGAGGTTCCCGGCCAACGCCCCGGATCCAATCCGTACGATCTGATCGAGCTCGCATTCGTAAGACACGGGGCTCTCTTTAACGCGGAAGGGTTTTATTTTGGCGCTGGGAATGGCCGTTACACCGCACCGCTCAAATTCGTTCACGCCGTAGGCGTAAGGCGCCGATGTCTGATTCATCTTTTCGGCGTTTTGTTCGTTCACGATATTGACGGTGAACTGCTTCGTGAGCTCGATGTTTATCAGCGTGTCTTTTTTCTTCCCATTTCTGTCGTTCACCGGCGCGAAGCAGACGGTCATCGGATTGGCGCAGATCCCCGTGAAGAACGAGAAGGGCGCCAAGTTCGGCGTTCCCTCGGGGGAGATCGTCGAGACCCAGGCGATCGGCCGGGGCAGGATCGTCGCGATCATGAGCAGATACCGGTCGCGGACCGCGAGCGTCTCCGGGTCGAGCTGCACTAGGCCGCCGAGATGCCCTGCGTGTCGCGGTTCCAGCTCGTCGGATAGTCCTTATCCGCGAGCGGAAGAGCCTGCTTCGCGACCTCGAGCGGCTCGTAGAACGTGTCGAGCATGATCGCGAGATAGTCCGAGAGCTTGCCGCGCTCCGCGAACGAGCGCTTCGCCGCCATCCCGTGCGGCGAATGCGGCAGCGAGCCCGGGTGGAACGTGAACGATCCCGGCTCGACGAGGCCCTTGCGCGCGCCGTAGCTCGTGTTCGAGAAGAACATGACCTCGTCGCTGTCGACGTTGAAGTGCGCGTACGGCGCGGGTACGTCGCGCGGATGCCAGCCTTCGAGCTGACCCTTGAAGGTGCAGATCGAGAACCCGTTATGGGGCGCGGTCCCCGACTGGAAGGTCTGCCGGGCGGGCGGGGCCGTGTGGATGCGGCGCACGACCGGATGATGGTCGTCCGTGTGGAAGGTGTAGGGATAAAGGGCGCCTTCCCAGCCGATCAGGTCGAACGGGTGATGGCCGAGGAACAGCTCCGTCACGAGGCCGCCGCCGTGCTTCGTCCAGACCCGAAACTCGCCGTCCTCGTCGCGCGCGGGCCGGAATTCGGGCAGGCCCGTCTCCGTCTCGACGACGGGCGAGGTCAGGTGCGCCTGGCCCGACGCGTTGAGGTAATGGGGGGCGAACTGGATCGGCATGCGCGACTCGACGATCAGCAGCGCGCAGTCCTCGCTCTCGAGCTCGACGCGGTAGGTGGTTCCCTTGGGGATATTCACGTAATGCCCCTTCCGGAAAGGCAGCACGCCGTACTCGGAGGCGATGAGGCCCGAGCCCTGCTGCACGAACCAGAGCTCGTGCCCGTCGCCGTTGCGGAAGAACCGCGCCGCCGGGCAGGACTTCTCGAACCGGGCCGCGGACATGAGCGTCGTCGGCCCGTAGACGAGCGGCACGCGCCCGCTGATATGATCCCCGTGCGCCTTCAGCCGGCCCGTGCGGATATGCCAGGGCTGCAGCGGCTGATGCGGCGCCATCGTCTGCGGCCGGAGATCGAGCGGCAAACGCTTCGGTTCGCTGACCTGTTGGGTGGGATATTTTCGGTAATGATACTTGCGAGACCAGTCGCCGGAGAATCCGGTGACTCCGTGAATCTCTTCGAGGGCCAAAACATCGGGCTCGGAATAGAATTCGGTGTGCGGAGTCTTGGGCACGCGCCCGCGCGTGAGGATGACGCTCATGCGAGTACCCCCGTCTTTTTGTATTTCAAATGGTTCCTGCCGTTCGGCTTGCCGATGATATTTTTGAGCGTACCAAGCGGCCCGGCCATCAGCTCTATCCTGTCGCCGGGCAAGATCCAGCGATTCATATCCAATCCGCAGCCGGTAAAATACGTTCCGGACCCAAGCACGTCGCCCGGCAAAAGCTGCTCGCCTTGCGAGGCATGAGAGAGCATGGTCGGGAAGCTCCAGTAAGGCTGTGCCTTCCGTGAGTCGCTCCATTCTTTGCCGTTGACGATCACTTTCAAGTTCGGGATCTTGCCGTTGAACTCGTCGGCCGTCACGAAATACGGCCCCATCGCCGTCGCGAAGTCCTTCCCTTTCGCGGGACCCATGCGGCAGATCATCTCGTTCCGTTGAATGTCTCGCGCCGAGCAGTCGTTCATCGCCATGTACCCCGCGATATGCGCCGCGGCGTCCCTTACCGTTATATCTTTTCCGGGTTTCCCGACGACGGCGGCGATCTCGAACTCGAAGTCGAGCTTTCTCGTGAACGCGGGCCAAGGGATGACCGCGCCGGGGCCGATGATCGAACGCGGGTTGCCCTTGTAGAAGACCGGCTGCTCATACCATTCCGGCGCGAGGGACTCGTTGCGCCGCTTGGCTCCCGCTTTGGCGTGATCCTCGAACGCGAAGAAGTCGCGCAGGGAGCGCGGGCGCGGCAGCGGGGCGAGCAGCCGGACCTTGCTTTCCAGCCATGTCTCACCGCGATAGGCGTCGAGCGCTTTCTTCGCCTCGGCCATGGATTCGGCCCCTCCGTCGAGGAGCCCGAGCAGGCTGGGCGGCACGAAGAAGTCGGCGCGCGCCTGGGGCCGGGATCTGCCTTTGGCCTCGTAAAGGCGCGCGGCCGCGCGGTTGAGGTCGACGATGCGGGCGCCGCGCAGGGCGCCCAGCCGCTCGACGGGGCCGAGGGGCGTCGGAACCTCGAAGGTGACGAGCTTCATGCGCCCGATTCTAACATAGTAGGATTAGCGCGTGGCGATGCCTCCCGTCGTGCTTTTCCTCGTACAGCTCGCGGTGATCGCCGTCTGCGCGCGCCTCGGGGCGCGCGCGGGCCGGCACTTGCTCCAGCCGCCGGTCGTCGCCGAGATTATCGTGGGCGTGATGCTCGGGCCGCTTCCTGGGCTCCGCGATGTCGATCACGGCGTTTCCGGTGCTCGCGCGCATCCTGCAGGACCGCGGGCTGACGGGCTCGCCGCTCGGCACGCTCGTGCTGTCGGCGGGCGCCCTGGACGATCTCGCGGCATGGGGCGTCGTCGCCGGGCTTGTCTGGACGTTCAAGGTCGAGTCGACCGTTCTGTTGAGCGCCGCCTTCGCGCTGGGTCTCGTCCTTCCGAAAGGCGGGTTCATCGACCGCCTGCGCGCGCTCGTCGAGCCCCTGAGCTCGCGTTGGCTCCTGCCGGTCTACTTCGTCTGCTCGGGCCTCAACACGCGGCTCGAGCTGCTCTCGAGCCCGGGCTTATGGGGGACCTTCGCGCTGATCCTCGCCGCAGCGAGCCTGGGCAAGGGCGGCGCGTGCTGGTTCGCCGCCCGAGCGAGCGGGCGTTCCCCGGCGGAGGCGGCCGCGATCGGCTCCTTGATGAACGCGCGCGGCTTAATGGAGCTGATCATCCTGAACATCGGCCTCGCGCACGGCATCATCACTCCGACGCTGTTCGCGATGATGGCGCTCATGGCCGTCATAACAACCTTCGCCGCGTCGCCTATGTATGAATGGTCGCGGCGGCTTTCGCCGGCGACAAAGCCAGGAAGTCCGGCGACGTCAGCTTCGCATACTTGAACTCGTCCGCGCGATGCGAGGTCGTGATCGCGACGACCGTCATGCCCGCGCGCCGCGCCGCCTCCTCGCCGAGCAGCGAGTCCTCGAACACGACGCAGTTCCGCGGCTCGATGCCGAGCTTCGCGGCCAGGATCAGGAACGTCTCGGGATCGGGCTTGCCCTTCGTCACCATCCCGCCGTCGACGACGGCGTCGAACCAGGGCCGCAGCGAGAGGCCGTCGAGGATGAAGGCGACGTTGTCGTCCTTCGAGCCGGTGCCGAGCCCGACGCGGTAGCCTCCCGCGCGCGCGCCTTTCAGGAACGGAAGAAGCCCCTTCGCGGCCTCGCGCTTGGGCAGGTACAGCTTCCGGTAGAGCGTCTCCTTCACGATCGCGGCCGCGTCGGCCTCGGCCGCCGGGACCTCGCGCTTGAAGTAATGGCGCAGCACCTCGCGCGTGGGCATGCCCATCGTTTTCGAGCGGAACTCATGCAGGTCCAGCTTGATCCCATGGCCGAGAAAGAAGCTGCTCCACGCGTCCTCGTGAGAGGGCATGTTATGGCAGACCACGCCGTCCATATCGAGCAGTAACCCGATCTCTCGCTTCATGGGGATAGTTTAGCCAATCGGGTATAATCAGCGCATGGCCTTGCGCGCATATGACGTTTCCCTATGGGGGTTCTTCCGGCTGCACGGTAAGGACGCCAAGACTTTCCTGCAGGGGCTCGTGACCGCCGACCTGAACAAGCTCACGGACGGAATGTGCCTTCCCGCGTGCGTGCTCACGCCGAAGGGCCTGCTCGTCGCGGATTGCGAGCTTTACCAGGAGACCCCCGAGACGATCCTGGCCGTCACGCGCCCCGGCGCGGCCGTCGGCTTCCTGTCCGCCCTCGAGAAGAAGATCATGCTGTCCGATTCGACGCTGAAGGCGCTGCGCTCGCAGCAGGCGTGGCTCGTCTTCGGAGAGGGCTTCGAGCGCGGCCTGCCCTGGCCCCGGCTCGGCGAGCCCGCGCGCCTGCTGCTCGGCGTGGACCCGCCCGAGGACGCCGACTTCACGACCGACGACGAGTTCGAGGCGATGCGCGTGAACGCCGGCTTCCCGCTGTTCGGCGCCGACATGACCGCCGACTCGCTTCCCCTGGAGGCGCGCCAGGACGCGGCGATCAGCATGGACAAAGGCTGCTACATGGGCCAGGAGACGGTGTCGCGCATCGTGTTCCGCGGCCATGTGAACAAGATCTTGATGGGGATCCGGTTCGCCGGAGAGTCTCCGGCCGCCGGCTCCGTCGTCTGGCGCGACGGCAGGGAGATCGGCAAGGTCACGAGCGTCTCGGGCAGCACCGGCCTCGCGATCGCGAAGTACGAAGACGCGGTGCCCGGAGCGAAGGTTTCCGCGGCCGACCGCGAAGGGGAGCTCTTCCTATTCAGCTCCTGGCCGAAGCCCCTGTCCAAGCCGGCTTAGGGCCGGCGCATGGTCTTATAACTGTGTGTCTAGATTAATAGACATATATATCAAAGACCCTGCTCGCCTGGTGCGATCTACTAAGATAGATTAGGACCGTTCCCGGGAAGAGTCGTTTATCTCGACGTGACTTTCACCGCGGCCGGCGCGGTCTTCGCGAGCTCGAGGGCGAACGCGACCGCGAGCTTCGCGAACGGGACGGAATGCGAGGCGTCGCCGCCCGCGGTCGCGAGCGTGTCGCGCTCGGTGTGGATCTCGTGGTTCATGCCGTCGAACGACGACTCGAAGGCCATCGCCGCGGGATAGCCTTTCTTGGTCCACGACGCGTGATCGGAGCAGCCGTAGCCGCATTCGGTCTCGGAGGCGGGCACTCCCGCGTAGGTCTCGATCAGCCTCTTCGTGAACGCGCTGAGGACGGGGTCGACGTTGTCGCTCAATAGGAAGATGCCCGCGCCGGAGCCCGCGAAATTCGACATGTCGAACTGGATCACGCCGACGACCTTCCTGCCGGCGGAGGCGTATTTCGAGGCGATCTCCTGGGAGCCGCGCAGGCCGACTTCCTCGGCCGCGTAGCCCATGAACTGGATCGTGCGCTTCGGTCGCACGCCGGATTCGGCGATCACGCGCGCGGCCTCGGTCAGGACCGCGATGCCGGACGCGTTGTCGTCGGCGCCGGGAGCGCGCGCCGCGGCGTTTCCCCAGCCGGAGATCGAGTCGAGGTGGCCGCCGAGCACGACGAGCTCATCGGCCAGCTCGGAGCCCGGGATCGTGAGGATCACCGAGGGCTGCTTCCAGGCGTCGTGCGCGAACAGCGCGGCCGACGCGCCGGGCATCCTCGCCGCGAGCGCGGCCCAGCGGGCCTGGATCGCCTTCGCGGCCTGCACGCCCGTGTCGGACTGGTAGTAGCGGTTGTGGTGGGCGGCGAGGTCGGAGATCGTGCCGCGGATGTTGGCCTCGCTCACGCCTTTGACGAGCGGCGTCACGACCACCTGCTGATCGAGCGTGTACGCGCGCGCGGGCGGAGCCGACGAGGGGCGCATCGACGCGCGCGCGGCGGACTCGCTGCCGTGCGCGAGGTAGCCGCCGCAGCGCTTGAAGCGGTCGTGCATGAACTGAGAGAGGACCGGCAGCATGTCCGGCCGCACCTGGTAGACCGCGACGCGGCCGTCGGACAGGATGGGCGCCGCCAGGGGGAAGCCCGCGGCCTCGGGCTTGGCGAGGTCCGCCTTGTCGAACGAGACCCAGACGTCGGCGGGGGGAGCGGGGAGGTCGAGGACGGGAGGGAAGTCGTCCGCGTACGACGCCGAAAAGGAGAGCAGAAGCGCGGCCGATAGTCCCAGGGTCTTCATAGGCCCAATGGTCCCAAAGGCGGAGGGCGGCGTCAATCGGTTTGACGCCGATTTTACGCGCTGGTTTGGGGGAGCTCGAAGATGAACCGCGAGCCGCCGCCGGGGCGGTCCTCGACCCAGATGCGCCCCTTGTGCGCGGTGACCGCCGCGTGGCAGAAGCTCAGGCCGATGCCGGTGCCCGTGTCGAGCGCCGCCTCCTTGCGGCCGCTCGTGACGTACTTCTCGAAGATCCGCTTCTTCTCGGCTTCGAGCACGCCGCGGCCGCGGTCGGAGACGACGAAGCGCGCGGCCACGCCGTTGAAGCCGCAGTCGACCTCGACGGTGGACGCGGCGGGCCCGGATTTCATCGCGTTGGCGACCAGGTTCGCGAGGATGCGGTAGAGCAGGTTCTGGTCCGCGCGCATCCTCTCGACGCCCGGCGCGACGCGCATGACGAGCGTGGAGCCCGTGACCTTGAGGCGGCCCGCGAACAGCGTCTCGATCTTATGCAGGAGCAAGGCGGGGTCGATCACGACCTGGTCGACCTTGAGGCCCTGCGACCTGGTCTGCGCCAGGTCGAGCATGTCGTTCAGCATCAGCAGCATGAAGTCCGCCGCGGAATCCGCGTTGGTGATCAGCGAGGCGTAGTTCCGCTCGCTGATGAGGCCGCGCGAATGGATGAGCTCGAGCGTGCCCTTGATCGCCGTCAGCGGAGCCTTCAGGTCGTGCACGATCATGTCCGTCATGTCCTGCCGGGCCCGGGCCACGAGCTCGAGCTCGTAGTTCCGCTTGACGAGCTCCTCATGGGACTTCTTGACCCGCAGGTGGACCTTCGCGCGCGCGAGCAGCTCCTCGGCCGCGAACGGCTTGTGGACGTAGTCGGTCGCGCCCTGCTGGAAGCACTCGAGGCGCGTCTTGAGGTCTCCGCGCGCGGTCAGGAATAAGATGGGGACCTTGGGCCCGGGAAGGCCGTGCCAATCCTTCATGAGGTCCAGCCCGGTGCCGTCGGGAAGCCCGATATCGACGACCGCGAGGTCGGGGCGGTTCTCGAAGAAGAGCCGGCGCGCTTCGGCGGCGGTGCCGCAGGCGTCGACCGCGAAGCCCTCGGACTCGAGGATGGTCTTGCAGTAGCCTTGGATGTCGAGGTCGTCCTCGACCACCAGAACCCGGTGGGACATGCCAGCAGTTTAATCGGATTTCGTGTGCGGCGCAAGCCGCATCATGGAAACGCGAGGATAGACCGACCATAGGCCCCAGGAGAGGAGGAAGGATGCCGCCGCGAGGGCCGCGCCGGGCCTCTCGGCCAGCCCGGGAGAGCCTCTCGTGAAACGCCGCGTTGAAGATCGCGATCATCTGGAAGCCGATCAGCGCCTGGATCCCGGGCACGACCACGCGGCATTCCTCGAGGATGTGCCTCCGCGGCGGGAGCGCCCCATGGCGGCGGGGCCACGGTTTTATTGCGCGGGGGAGATTCTGGAGATCACGTCGAGGAACTGGAACGGCTTCGTGATGTAGTGGTCCGCGCCGGCCGCGAAGCCCTCGCGCACCTCGTCGAGATCCTGGCGCGCGCTCAGGATCAGCACGGGGGGCTTGAGCCCGGAGGCCTTGAGCTCCCGGCAGATCTCGAGGCCGTCGCCGTCCGGCAAGCTGCGGTCGAGCAGCACCGCGTCCGGCATGCCGCCATTGAGATGCGCGCGCGCTTCCGCGAGGCTCCCGGCGGTCTTAACGCCGAAGTTCTCGTTCTCGAGGATATAGCGCAGGAACTCCGAGATGTCCTCTTCGTCTTCGATGACCAGCACCCAGCTCATGTCCAGAGTGTAGGGCAGCGGCCGCCCAGGGTGATTACAGGACGGTTAGGATCGTGTAAACCCCCGGAAAAAATCCGGTAAAGGCCGTCAGGCCGCCGCGGGAGGACCGGAGTACCGCGCCTCGCCGAAGCCGAGGATCGGCAGGAAGAGCAGCCCGAACAGGACGATCCCGATCGTGAAGCCAAGGCCTTTTCCGAAGGCCTTCGCGAGCCGGTCCGACAGGAAGATCAGCGTGATGAAGTTGACGAGCGGGATGAAGAACAGCGCCGCGACCCAGCCCGAGAGCCCGCACACCCTGCAGAGCGTGACCATGTTGTAGACCGGTATGAGGGCGTACCAGCCCGGCCTGCCCGCCTTCACGAAGATTCCCCAGAGCCCGCTGATCACGAGGATCATCGCGCCCAAGCCGCCGAACATCGACAACGCTTCCATGTCCATTTTTTTCTCCTATTTCCTCGAGATGAGCTTAAGCCAGAGGGACGAGACGAGATGATCGCGCAGCTCCGCGACCGGCACCCACTTCGCCTCGGGAGGGATCGCGGCGCCGTGAGGGAGCGAGGCTTCATGCAGCAGTACGCGAAGCGAGTGGTGGGTGATCGAATGATGAGCGGATCGAAGGAGACGGCCCGGCTCGGCGTCGACATGCCGTGATTCGGGTAGTCCCCAGAGATTCTTCAGCAGGCGTTCGCCGTTGGTGCGCTTCCACAGGAGCACCCTTCCGTTTTTCTCTATCCAGAGGCAGTTCCACTTCACGTCGGTTTGCTTCTTGTATTTTTCCGGCTCCGGAAGCTCGTCCTGAATCCCCTTCTCGAACGCGACGCAATGCTTGGCGACGGGGCACGCGCCGCACGAGGGCGAGTCGGGCGTGCAGACGGTCGCTCCGAGCTCCATCAGCGCCTGGTTCCAATCGCCCGGGTTGGTCCGCGGCATCAGACGTTCCGCGATCGGCCACATCATCTTCACGAAGGACGGATCCTTCGCCCGGCCTTTCATACCGAACAGGCGCGAGAAGACGCGGACGACGTTTCCGTCGACGAGCGGATACGGCTTCGCGAACGCGATCGAGAGGATCGCGCCCGCGGTGTAGCGGCCCACGCCGGGCAGCGCGAGCACGGGCTCGAATTCGGACGGGAAAACGCCAGCGTGGTCCGCGACGACCGACAACGCGGCGCGGCGCAGGTTTCGCGCCCGAGAGTAATAGCCGAGGCCCGCCCAGTGCTTGAGCACCTCGTCCTCGCTCGAGCCCGCGAGCGAGGACAGCGAGGGAAAGCGGCGCAGGAACGAGATATATTTAGGCGTCACGGCCGCCACGGTGGTCTGCTGCAGCATGATCTCGGAGACCCAGACGCGGTAGGGGGTCGAGTCCCGGCGCCACGGGAGATCGCGCTTGGCGCGCGCGTACCAGCCCAGGAGCGAGCGCCTTAGGCCCGCGTCGTTCATTCCTGGATGACGAGGTTGTTGAGGACCTGGTCGACGCCGCGGACTCCGGCCGCGATGCGGCGGATGGCCCGCAGCTGCTCGCCGTTGGGCACGATGCCCGAGACCGTCGCGACTCCGTCGTTGACGTCCACGGTCACGTACTTGAGGTCGAGGTCTTGGCGGCCGCGCAGCAGCGCTTCGATGCGGACCTGGACCGCCTGGTCGGATAGGTCTTCCTCGAAAGCGGCGGTCCGGCACGCGGAGGAACCAAGGGCCAGAGCGGCGAGGAGCGCGAGGAGAAGCCGTCTCACGGGAAAATGATAACATTTCAACCCGTGCCCCGCCATACGGCCCGCCTCGTGCTCGCAACGCGCAACCCACATAAAGTCGCGGAGATTTCGCGGCTTTTGGGCGGGGCGCGCGTCGCCGTCGCCTCCCTGGACGCGTTCGCGGCGTTTCCCGAAACCATCGAGGACCTCGAAACCCTCGAAGGGAACGCGGCGAAGAAAGCCGTCGAGGCCGCCCGCGCCTGCGGGACGTGGGCGCTCGCCGACGATTCGGGGCTGTTCGTCCGCGCCTTGCGAGGCGAGCCGGGCGTATTCTCCGCGCGGTGGGCCGGCCCCGGCTGCACCTACGCCGACAACTGCGCGAAGATGCTCAAGGAGATGGAGGGCAAGCCCGACCGCGCGGCCGAGTTCCGCACCGTGATCGCCCTGTCCGATCCCGCCGGTAAGGTGGAGCTCGCCGAGGGCAAGCTCGAGGGCTCGATAGGTTCCTCGCTGAGGGGCGCCGGCGGATTTGGTTATGATCCGTTGTTCGTGTTCCCCGACGGCCGGACGCTGGCCGAGCTCGAGCCCGAGGAAAAGAACTCGATCAGCCACCGGGGCCGGGCGCTGCGCGCGATCCTCCCTCGTCTTTTATCCCTTTGTGTCTCGGTGTCTCTGTGTTTCGCCGTTTTTCCGTTCACCGCGCGCGCCGAAAAAACCGAGCCGGGCCAGGACACGATCTGGGACCAGATCATGGCCGCGCAGGCCGTGCGCGGCATGCGCCAGGGCCATAAATACATCGAGGAGAAGCGGTACGAGCTCGCGCTGCAGGAGATGAAGCGCGCGGTCGCCGCCGATCCCAAGAACGCGGTCGGCCACATGCTGCTCGGCGTCGCGCAATACTGGAACGGCCTCGTCGACGAGTCGATCGCGTCGTACGACGTCGCGATCAATCTCGATCCGGCGAGCGCGCAGGCGTATCTGCTCCTTGGGATATCCTACGCGTGGAAAGGCGACGCGCCCGCCTCCGAGCGCGCGTTCCGGCGCGCGACGGAGCTCGAGCCCACGCGCGCGGACGCGCAGATGAACCTCGGCTCGATCCGGGAATCGCGCGGAGACGTGCCGGAGGCGCTGTCGCTGTTCCGGACGGCCGTGGACCTCGACAAGAAGAATCCGCTCTACCGCTTCCAGCTCGGCCAGCTCTATCGCAAGCTCGGCCGCGACGCGGACGCCGCGGAGCAGCTGCGCGAGGCCGTGCGGCTCGAGCCGAGCTACGAGGACGCGATGCTCGAGCTCGGCTGCGCGGAGGAAAGGCTCCACGAGGAGAAGTCCGCGATCGGCACGCTCAAGAAGGCGGTGTCGCTCAAGCCGGGCGACTCGGTCGCGCGCATGCGCCTGGCGCGGCTTTACCTGAAGGCTGACGATCACAAGAAGGCGCGCGCGACGCTGCTCGACGCGTTCCATCTCACGCCCGAGGCGGGCGGATCCGGCCTGCAGCTCTCCGTCGCCTACGCCGGAGGCCAGCGCCCGGCGAAGCCGGGCGAGGCGCCGCAGAAGCCTAAGGCGAGCGAGCCCGAGCCGGATGATACCGACCCGTTGGCCCTGTTCGAACGGAACCTGCGCCGCGTGCCGCTCGACCAGGGCGCGATGATGAAGGTGGACGCGGTGTTCCTGCCTCGCCCGAAGCTCGTGCGCAGCGAGCCCGGCGAAGGCCGCAGCCTCAAGAAAGCGCTCGCGCGCGCGCATGACGGCGCTGCCGGGGGCGCGTCGCCTCACGCCGTGCGCCGGGACTACGCCTTGAAGCCGGGCGAGGCCGCCGCGCGCGACGAGCAGGTCAGGAAGATCATGGAAGACCTGCGCAAGACCATGGCCGAGGCCCCGGCCGACACGGACGCGCGCCTCGGAATGAACCTGACCTTCACGCGCCCGGTCGAGGCGGGCCGCGGCGACGCGGAGAATCCCGCGAAGGTCAGCTATCAGCCGCGCCAGGTCGGCAACGACATGGGCCTCTGGGTCATCGGCACGGGCTGGATGGCGCTCGTCGCCGAGGTCCTGCCCGAATCCGACTCGGCGCCGGAGCACCCCGACGACTCCGACTGGTGGACCGCGACGGGCCTCGCGCACGCGGGCGTCGGAGAAGGCCAGCGCGCGGACTCGGCCTTCCGCCGCGCCTCCGCTCTGGATTCCTCCTCGGTCCCGGCGTGGCTCGGCCGCGGCGTCTCGTCGGTCATGATCGGCGACGAGACGGGCGCCGTCGCCGCGCTGCGCAGGGCCCTCGAGATCCAGCCTAAGAACAAGGCCGCCGCGGACGGCCTCAAGTGGCTGCTGCGGCCGGCCGCTTCACCCAAGACGGGGGGCGTGAAATGAGAAAGGACCAGGGGCTCATGAAGTCGTTCGTGCGCAGCATCCATTTCGTCGGCATCGGCGGCGTCGGCATGAGCGGCATCGCCGAGGTGCTCAACAACCTCGGCTACGCGGTCTCCGGCTCCGACTCGAAGTCGACCGAGACGACCCGGCGCCTGCAGGCCGCCGGCGTCCGCGTCCACGAAGGCCACGCCGCCGCCCACGCCGCCGGCGCGCAGGTCGTCGTGGTCTCGTCGGCCGTCGCGGCCGCCAATCCCGAGGTGCTGTACGCGCGGCGCCTCGGCATTCCCGTCGTGCTGCGCGCGCAGATGCTGGCCGAGCTCGGCCGCATGAAGAAGACCGTCACGATCGCGGGCTCCCACGGCAAGACCACGACGACGTCTCTCGTCAGCATGGCGCTCAAGGAAGCCGGCGCGGGCCCGACGATGATCATCGGCGGCCAGCTCAAGAACATCGGCTCCAACGCGAAGCTCGGGATCGGCGAGTACCTCGTCGCCGAGGCCGATGAATCCGACGGCTCGTTCCTGTTCCTGACCCCGCTCGTCGCGGTCGTCACGAACATCGACAACGACCACATGGATCACTATAAGACGATGGACGCGCTCAAGGACGCGTTCGTCTCGCACCTGCTGCGCCTGCCTTTTTACGGCGCGGCCGTGCTCTGCTTCGACGATCCCGAACTGGCGTCCATCCGCTCCAGGATCACCCGGCACGTCGTGACGTTCGGCTTCGGCGCGGGCGCCGACTGGCGCGCGCGGAACGTGCGCCTCGGCAAGGACGGCTCCCTGTGCGACGTCTTCCATAAACAGAAGAAGGTCCTCACGTTGAGGCTCGCGGTCGCGGGACGGCACAACGTCTCGAACGCGCTGGCCGCGCTCGCCTCGGGGTACTTCCTCGGGTTCGAGCTCAAGCGCCTCGCGAAGGGCCTCGCGGACTTCCGCGGCGTCGGCCGGCGCATGGACCGCCTAGGGGCGTCGGGCGGCGTCGAGTTCGTGGACGACTAC
>Ga0163144_10007127_pt1 | contig 24539 bp, 15 predicted proteins | sample OliLak19BULKMAT1_FD_123175 | JGI IMG/M metagenome (GOLD analysis project Ga0163144, IMG submission 123175) | Freshwater microbial mat bacterial communities from Lake Vanda, McMurdo Dry Valleys, Antarctica - Oligotrophic Lake LV.19.BULKMAT1 | ecosystem: Environmental > Aquatic > Freshwater >...
ACTCGCCTTCGCCCGCGGAGATGAAGGATTCGGCGAATTTCTTCGCGATCTGGGGTGGAATCGCCGGCGTGCAACATGGCGTGTCGCTGTTGTTGTCCGCATGCGCGGAGACGGCCGAAAAAGATCTGCCGGTGTTGGGGGCGGCGCTGGCACGGAATGTCGCGCGGCGGTTCCGGCTCGACGGGCGCAAGGGGCTGCTGGCGGAGGGGCGGGATGCGGATTTCTGCCTCGTGGACTTCGGCCGGCCGCGCGCGATCGAGAGCGAGGACCTCTGGACGCGTCACCGGATCAGCGCCTACGTGGGACGAAAGACCCGCGCACGCATCACCGATACGTTTGTCCGCGGGCACGCGGTGTTTGCCGGTGGACGCCTGGTGAACCTGCCGCCGCCCGGGCAGTTTCTGAGGCCGGGGATTTAGGACGCTTTCGAGGAAACGCCGGACGGTTGGGTGTAGCGGAGCGCCTTGCGTTCCGACGGCGCGGAAAGCCGCGCCGCTACGGGAACCGGGTGACGCTCCGCACGGCCTCTTTTCATTCTGTGCATTCGGTTCATTCTGTCTAAGTTCAGCGGTTGATGAATTCACCCTTTGGCCAGACCCGCACGCGGATCGCGTTGCGCCACGCGTTGATCGCGCCCGATGGCCACGTGAAGAGCCGCCTGCCCGGCGTCGCGAAGGCGGCGGCGGTGATCCTGATCAACGAGGCGAGGGGCGCGCGTTTCGCGCAGACGATGATCACCTTCGAGGCGGGCGGGCACGCGGAGTTTCCGGCCAACGAGATCGAGACCGCGGGCTACATCGAGACCGGCAGCGTGGTGGTCACGATCGAAGCGCAGAAGAAGAAGTGCGCGGCAGGCGGATTCTTTTTCGCGCCGGCGGGGCAGGCGTGGTCGTTGACGGCCCCGCGGGCCGGGACGCGGGTGACGTTGTTTCAGAAGAGGTTTGTGCCGCTCGCGGGCGCGGGGGCGCCGGGTGCGATCATCGGCGACGCGTCGGCGATCACCGGCCAGGCGTTCCTCGGCGATCCGGATGCGCGGCTGCAGGTGCTGTTGCCCGACGAGCCGGCGTTCGATCTGGCGATGAACGTGTTCACGTATCAACCGGGCGCGACCCTGCCGTTGGTTGAAACCCATGTGATGGAGCACGGGCTGCTGATGCTGGCGGGGCAGGGCGTTTACCGGCTCGAGGACGCTTGGTATCCGGTCACGGCGGGTGACGTGATCTGGATGGCGCCGTATTGCCCGCAATGGTTCGTCGCGATAGGGAAGAAGCCGGCGAGTTATCTCTATTACAAGGACGTGAATCGCGCGGCGATGTGAAGGTTGCGGGCACGGGACTTGCGGGTAAATACGCTTCATGCAGAACACGACCGCGACACCGGCGGGTGCGGCGACCACGGATGGGTTTGAGTTTTCGTTGAACGGCGAATGGGTGCGCGTCGCGGGCGATCGGCCCACGACGACCCTGCTCGACTGGCTGCGGCGCCACGGCCGCACGGGCAGCAAGTGCGGCTGTGCCGAGGGTGACTGCGGCGCGTGCACGGTGGCGCTGATCGAGCGCGACGCCGCCGGCCGGCCGGCGTATCGGGCGATCAACAGTTGCATCGCGCTGCTGCCGATGGTCGCCGGCCGCGAGGTGGTGACGGTCGAGGGTCTCGCGCGCGGCGACGAATTGCACCCGGTGCAGCGCGCGATGGTGGAGCATTCGGGTTCGCAATGCGGCTACTGCACGCCGGGATTCGTGATGTCGCTGTTCGAGGCGTATCACCGGCGCGACCTCACACAGCCGTGCCAGATCAACGATCAACTCTGCGGGAATCTGTGTCGCTGCACGGGGTATCGGCCGATTCGTGACGCGGCGGTGGCGGTGCTGGCCAGTCGCGAGGCGGCAGGCGAAGGGAGTGGCTGGTCGTGTCCGCCGCTGGAAGGGTTGCACTACGCCAGCGACGGCGAAAAATTCTTCCGGCCGACCTCGCTCGCGGAGTTGTTTGCGCTCAAGAAGCGCTACGCGGAGGCGCGACTCGTCGCCGGGGCGACGGAGATCGGCGTCGAGGTGAACAAGAAGTTCAAGCGGTTCCCGGTGCTGATTTCGACCGAGGGCGTCGAGGAGTTGACGCGCATCCACGCGACCGCGACGGAGTGGCGGATCGGGGCGGCGGCCACGCTCACGGCGATCGAGGAAACGCTGGCGGCGGAGTTTCCCTCGCTGGCGAAGATGCTCGGGGTGTTTGCGTCGCGGCAGATTCGCAACCGCGCCACGCTCGGCGGCAATCTTGTCACGGCCTCGCCCATTGGCGACAGCGCGCCGGTGCTGCTGTCGCTCGACGCCAGCGTGGTGCTGGCCTCGACGCTGGGTGAACGGATGCTGCCGTTGCACGCGTTCTTCACCGGCTACCGGCAGACGCAGCTCCGGCCGGACGAGGTGATGAAGGCGATCGTGCTGCCGCGCGTGGAGGCAGGCGGGACGCCGGTGCGACGGGAAGGCGGAGGCAGACTGACGCGAAGGGTGGATTTCCAAAAAGTTTCCCACCGCCGGGAGCTGGACATCAGCATCGTGGCGGCGGCGTTTGGCGTGGAGCTCGATGATGGCGGCGTGGTGCGGCACGCGCGCATCGCTTACGGTGGCGTGGCGGCGATGCCGTTGCGCGCGCGACGGGCGGAGGCGGCCGCGGTGGGCAGGACGCTCGTGGAGAGTGCGGCGGAGGTGAGCGAGCTCTTGCGCGCGGAGTTCACGCCGATCGACGATGTGCGCGGGAGCGCGGCGTATCGGCGCGGCGTGGTGGTGGCGTTGTGGGAGAAATTTGTCGCGGGTGAGACGAGCCTCGCGGTGGATGCGGCGCCGACTTTCGGCGGTCGGGCGCCGTGGCCGATCGCGGACGCGTCGCGGGCTTTGTATCACGAAAGCGCGGTGGGGCATGTGACCGGCCGGGCGCGCTTCGTGGATGACACGGCCCAGCGGCGGCCGATGTTGGACGTGTGGCCGGTGCTCTCGCCGCACGCGCGGGCGCGGATCACGCGACGCGACGCCACTGTGGCGCGAGCCTTTCCCGGGATCGCGGCGGTGCTCATGGCGGAGGACGTGCCGGGGGAGAACAACGTCGGGGTGTCGCGCCATGACGAACCGCTCTTTGCGGCCGACGAAGTCTGCTACCACGGTCACCTTGTCGCGCTGGTGGTCGGTGAATCAATCGCGGCCTGCCGCGCGGCCGCGGCGGCGGTCGAGGTCGAGTATGAACCGCTGCCGGCGATCGTGAGCATGGCCGAGGCGATTGCGCAGGACAGTTTTCACAATCCGTTGCGCTTGATCGCGCGGGGCGACGCGGTGGCGGCGCTGGCCGCGGCGCCGCACCGCGTGGCGGGAGAGTTTTCGTTTGGCGGGCAGGAGCACTTCTATCTTGAAACGCACGCGGTCTGGGCGGAGTGGGGTGACGATGGCGATGTGTTGGTGAGTTCCTCGACGCAGCATCCGTCCGAAATCCAAACGATCATCTCGGAGGTGCTGCACGTGCCGCGGAACAAGATCGTGGTGCAGGTGCCGCGGATGGGCGGCGGTTTCGGCGGGAAGGAAACGCAGGGCAACATGCCCGCGGCGCTCGTGGCGCTCGCGGCGCTGAAGACGGGGCAGCCGGTGCGGCTGCAGTGGGACCGCGATCTGGACATGCAGATCACGGGCAAGCGGCATCCGTTCTGGTCGAAGTTTGAAGTCGGCTTCGAGGCCGACGGCCGTGTGCTCGCGGCGAATATCGACCTCGTTTCGGATGCGGGTTGGTCGCTCGATCTCTCGCAGCCGGTGCTCGAGCGCGCGATGTTTCACGTCGACAACGCCTACTATCTGCCGGCGTTGCGCGTGAGCGGACGGGCGGCAAAGACGAATGTCGCATCGAACACGGCCTTCCGCGGATTTGGCGGACCGCAGGGCATGCTCGTGATCGAGGAGATCCTGGACCGCGTGGCGCGGGCGCTGGGTCTGGCGCCGGAAGTCGTGCGCGAGCGCAATCTCTACCGCGGCACCGGCGAGACCAATCGCACGCACTATGGCGAGGACATCGGGGACAACCGGATCCAGGAATTATGGCACGCGGCGCTGGCGCAGTCGCAGTTCGCCGAACGGCGGGCGGCGGTCGCCGCTTGGAATCGAACGCATGCGCGCGTGAAGCGCGGGCTGGCGATCACCCCGGTGAAGTTTGGGATTTCGTTCACGTTGACGCACTACAACCAAGGCGGCGCGCTCGTGCATGTATATCAGGATGGGACGGTGCAGGTGAATCACGGCGGCACGGAAATGGGTCAGGGGCTGCACACGAAGATTCTCGGCGTGGCGATGCGCGAGCTCGGGTTGCCCGCCACGGCGATCCGGATGATGCCGACGAGCACGGACAAGGTGCCGAACACCTCCGCGACGGCGGCCTCGGCCGGGGCTGATCTCAACGGCGCGGCGGTGCGCGCCGCCTGCGCGACGCTGCGCGAACGGATGGCGGCCGTGGCGGCGAAGCTGCTCGCCGCGGAGACGGCCGGGAGAGCGACGAAGAATGTGAAAGTCGACATCGCAGCTCCGATTGGAGGAGCGGCTTTACGCCGCGATGGGAGAACGAGTCCAACGGACGATCGCGGCGTAAAGCCGCTCCTACAATCGGACGAAATGGTGTTTGCCGATGGCTTGGTTTTCGCGGCGGCGCAACCCGATGTGCGCGTGCCCTTCGCGAAGGTGGCGGTGCAATGCTACATCGAACGCGTGAGTCTGTCGGCGACCGGCTACCATGCGACGCCGGGGATTCATTGGGATTGGAGCAAGGCGTCGGGCCGGCCGTTCGCGTATTTCGCGGGCGGCGCGGCGGTGAGCGAGGTGGAGGTCGACGGATTTTCCGGGATGAGCCGCGTGCGCCGCGTCGATATCGTCCATGACGTGGGCGACTCGCTGAATCCGGGAGTGGATCGCGGCCAGATCGAGGGTGGGTTCGTGCAGGGCATGGGCTGGCTCACGAGCGAGGAGCTGAAGTGGGACGAGAAGGGCTGCCTGCTCACGCACAGCGCGAGCACGTATCAGATTCCCGCGATCAGCGATGCGCCGATGGAGTTCAACGTGACCTTGCTGCCGCGCGCGACGAACGCGCAGGCCGCGCAGGGGAGCAAAGCCGTGGGTGAGCCGCCGTTGATGCTGGCGATCTCGGTGCGTGAGGCGATCCGCGATGCGGTCGCGAGTTTCGGCGCGCCGGGCGGCGCGGTCGCGCTGGCCTCGCCGGCCACGGGGGAGGCGGTGTGGCGGGCGATTGAAATGCGCAGAACCGCTTCGTAGCGGAAGCGCTGCGCTTCCGTGACGGAACGGGAAGCTGTTCCGCTACGGGGTTCAAGGCAGCGGCTTGGGGTCATGCCGCTCCACCGCCGGAATCAGCCTCCGCCGGCATGCCTTACTGCGCCGGTTTCGTGGCGGCGGCGCCGGCCTTGTCGCCGACCCAGCGGCCGAGCCAGTCGCGCACTTCGCCATACCAGTGGACGGAGTTCTGCGGCTTCAGGATCCAGTGGTTTTCGTCGGGATAATAAACCAGCCGCGAGGGCACGCCCTGCGCCTGCAGCGCGGCGTAGAAGACGAGGCCCTGCGCGACGGGCACGCGGTAGTCGAGCTCACCGTGAATCACCAGCGTGGGCGTCTTGAAGTTCGCGGCGTGGGTCATTGGGTTCTGCGCCTCGTAGGCTTTCGTGCGGCGCCAGGGCGAACCGTCCATCGGGCCGTCCTGCCAGTAGAGGGCGGCGTCGGAGGCATACTGGGTGTCGAAATCGGTGACGCCGGCGTGGCAGACAATCGTCTTGAAGCGATCGGTGTGTCCACAAATCCATGACGCCAGGTAGCCGCCATAGCTCGCCCCCAGCGCGGCGGTGCGGGCGGCGTCGAGGAACGGGAACTTCGCCAGGGCGAAATCGGTGCCCTTCATCACGTCCTCGTAGGGCTTGTCGCCCCAGCCGCCGGCGATTGAGGCGACGAATTTTTCCCCGAAGCCGGTCGAGCCGTGCCGGTTGATCCACGTGGCGACATAGCCGGGCGTGACGAAGACCTGCGCGTTCCAGCGGTGCTGCCAGAGATCGCCGATCATCGTCGCGGGGCCGCCGTGCATGAGCTGGAGCAGCGGATACTTCTTCGTGGCATCGAAGTCGGGCGGATAGATCATCCACATCTGCACGGGGTCGCCGCCGGCGCCGGTAAAGGTGTGCTCCTCGACCTTGCCGAGCTTGAGTTCGGCGAAGAGCGCGTCGTTGAGCGTCGTGCGCACCGTGCTCGCGCCGCTGGCGAGGTCGTGCGCATAGACTTCGTCGGGACGGCTGAAGGTCTGCCGGAGGAAGAACAACTGCTTCGGCCCGACCGCGAGATCGGAGTTGGTGCCATCGCGGACCACCTCGATCACGGCGCCGTTGGCCTCCGGCGTCGTTCGGAAAATCTTCGTGCGTGCGCGATCCTCGGCGCGGAAGTAAACTGTCTTGCCGTCCTCCGACCATTGCCAGTCCTGGGGCGCGAGGTCGGCGCTGCCGGCGAGCCGCGTGATCTGGCCGGAAGCGAGGTCGACGCGCATCAGCTTGGTGAATTCAGAGAGACCGCGGGGCCGGGTATTCCGGCCGAACAGGACGCTGCGACCGTCGGGGCTGAAACGGGGCGCGGCATCGTTCTGTTTGTTATCGGCGGTCAGGTTTTTCCACGGCGCCGCCGGATCATCCACGGCGAGGAGATAGATGTCGGTATTCTCGATTTCGCGGAAGGGCGGCGGGGTCGTGCCGGCGCATAGCGCGATCCATTTTCCATCGGGGGAGAGGTCGTATTCGATTTCGTCGTTGAAGCGGAAACGGCGGTCCCAGCGCGGGGTGAGGTCGGTGGTCTGCTTCGTGGCGAGGTCGACGACCATCAACCGCCGCGCCTGGCCGTCGAGCCGCCAGGTGTCGAAGAAGCGGACGAACGCGTCCTCGGAGACCTTGGCGCTGACCTTGCTCTCCTTCTGCTGCTTCAGCTCCTTCGTCATCGCCGCGCGATCGCGCGCGAATTTCGGGAGGACGAGGGTGGAGAAGACGAGGCGCCGACCGTCCGGCAGCCAGCGCGGCGCCGAAATTCCGAGGGGCAGCTCGAGGATTTTCTCGGCTTCGCCGCCGTCGGCGCGGATGACGTAGAGCGAGGCCTGTTCGTCGCCGCTGCGTTTTGAGGTGAACGCGATGCGCGTGCCGTCGGGACTCCAGGTGGGCGAGTTGTCGCTGCTGTCCGCGGTGGTGAGGGCGCGCGACGCACCCGATGCCGTATCCAGGATCCAGAGATGCTTCTGCGCGGTGTTCTTCGCGAGATCGTAGTCCTGCACCGTGAAGGCGAGCCGCGCGCCGTCGGGGGAGAGATCGAGGGCGCCCGGGCGTTTCACCGCCCAGAGATCCTCGGCGGTGATGGCGCGTTTCGCCGCGGGGGCCGGGCGTTCGGCGGCCGACGCGGGCAGGGGCGCGAGGCCGCAGGCGAGGAGGAGCGAGCCAACGAAGAGGCGGCGGGGAATTTGCATGGGGCGACCGTAGCCGGCGACGGCGCTCAGGCGAGCGGTTTGTCGGCGGTGCGCCAATGGCGGCAGCGGTGGTGTTTGTGGCCGGGGTCCGCGGTTGGGTGTAATTGAAAGTGAAGTCAGTGCTCCCGGCCACCGCCGCACCGTCCGGCCGCGACGGTTTGTCACTTATTAAGTGACAAACGAGCCCGCCCCCCACTGGGACAGAACGATCGGTTTGTCACGTATTACGTGACAAACCTGCGGGGTGGGTTGGCCGCACCGACGTGGCCTTGGTTGGGCAAGTGACTTCACTTTCAGTTACACCCTCCGTGGTTGGCATTCTACTTGCGTGTTTGGGGGAGATTTTATGACCTCCCGCTGCTGACCACACTCCAGTGACTGCGGCCTCCACCGCAGAGTCAGCGGCCCCACCCACACCTATGAACACCCGTTACCTGCGGAAGCCGGCGACTTTGTTGTCGCTGTTCGCCGCTGCCAGTCTGATTCCCGGCGCGTCGGCGCAACAAGCCGCCACGCCGGCCCCGCTGAAACCGGCGGACGCCACGAAGCTCGAGAAATTCGTCGTGACCGGTTCCCTCATCAAGCGCATCGAAGGCGAAGGCGCGCTGCCGGTGTTGACCATCACGCCGCTCGAGATGGAGCAGCGCGGCATCGTCAGCGCCGAGCAGATGATCATGGAGCTGAACATCAATGGCAACGGCCTGGACAACCTCGCGTCCAATGCCGACGTCGTCGCGGGTGGGCAACGCGGCAACAACGGTGCGACCTCCGCCAATCTCCGCGGTCAGGGTGCCGGCGCCACGCTCGTCCTCCTCAACGGCCGCCGCACCGCCGCCCACGGCCTCAACGGCGGCACCGTCGACCTGAACTCGATTCCGTTCGCGGCGATCGAGCGCGTCGAAGTCCTGAAGGACGGTGCGTCCGCGATCTACGGCACCGATGCGGTCGGCGGCGTGATCAACTTCATCCTCAAGACGAACTACCAGGGCGCCACGGCGAGCGCGGCAGCGGACGTCACCGAGCAGGGGGGCGGCAATATCTTCCGCTACAGCCTCCTTGCCGGCGTCGGCGACCTGAACCGCGACAAATACAACATCATGATCTCGGTCGCCCGCTCCGAGGCCAAGGTGCTGCGCGGCGACCAACGGGATTTCGTGAACACCTTCCAGCCGAATCGTGGTGTGTCTCCGGATACGCGCGGCACGCCGGTCGCGACGCTGTTTGCGATCTCCACGCTGTATACTGCGCTCAGCCGCGATAACATCGACAACACCGGCCGCAGCACCGGCCCCGCCGATCCGGCCAACCCGACCCTCCGCGTCAACGGCATCAATCACGTCGATCTGCCCAATGGCCCCGGCTACGCCGGCCTCGACGGCATGGGTCCCTACGATGAGCTGCTGTGGAATTCGGCCGCCTCGAAATATGGCTCGGCCTGGGACACCGGTCGCGCCGCCGTGATTCAGCAGCCCGTCAAGAACTCGAACCTCGTCGCGCGCGGCACGTTCAAACTCGCCGAGAAACACCGCCTGACGGTGGAAGGCCTCTTCGGCCGTTCCGAGTCGAACAAGAGTTTCTCGCCGAACCAGTGGAGCAGCGGCACGGGTGCAACCGTCACGGCGCTCGACGGCCGGACCTCGGTCCCGAATCCGCTCTTCAACATGGCCTACCCGGCCACGGGCGCCAGCTACAACCGGGTGTTCAACACGCTCGTGGGCACCTTCCCCGCGCTCGAGGCCAATCGCGGGCAGCCACTCGCGTTCCGTTGGCGCTCGCTGCCCCTCGGCAACCGCGCGTTCACGACGCAGACCGACGTGTTTCGCGTGCTGGCCGGCGTGGAGGGCGAACTCGGCTTTCTCTCGCAGTGGGACTACCGGTTCGGGGTGTCGCGCGCGGAGAGCCAGGGCAAATCGACGCTCAACAACGGCTACGTCTACACCGTGCCGTTCGTGAACCTCATCAACACCGGCGTCATCGACATCTTCTCCTATACGCAGACGCCGCAGGCGATGGAAGCCATCAACCGCACCCGGGCCGACGGGGTGTCGCTCTATGGCGGCACCTTTCAGACCGACTCGATCGACCTGGCCGCGTCGGGCCCGCTCTTCAAGGTGCCTGCCGGCACGGTGCAGGCCGCCGTCGGTCTCGATTGGCGCGAGGAGAACTTCATCTTCAACGGTGACTCGCGCGCCAACCTCAACTCGTCGGATGCGCTGATTTTCAACGCGCCCTTCGACAACGGTCTCGCGACCAACGGCACGCTCACCCGCCGGGTGAAGGCAGTGTTCGCGGAATTGCAGATCCCGATCATGAAGGGTCTCGACCTCAACCTGGCCGGCCGGCTCGACGAATACACCGGCTTCGGTTCCGCCACGAACCCGAAGGTCACGCTGCGCTACGCGCCGACCGGGAAATTCCTCTTCCGCAGCTCGTATAGCACCGGCTTCCGCGTGCCGACGTTCAAGCAGATGTTCGATCCCGTGACGGAGAGCCCGCTCGCCGCCACCGGTCTGATCGATCCGGCCACCGGCCTCGTCATCCCCGCGAACAGCGCGACGACGATCTTTGGCGGCAAATCCGACCTGCAGCCCGAGGATGCGAAGATGTTTTCCGCAGGTATTGTCGTGCAGCCGAGCAAGCACCTCAGCGCCAATGTCGATTGGTGGGAGGTCAACCGCAGCGGCACGATCCAGAGCTTCGGCACCACCCAGCTCCTGGCGAACTACAACGTGTTTTCAGACCGCTTCCAGCGCCGGCCGGATGGCAGCATCGAGCGCATCGATACGCGCTGGGTGAATTCCGGCGCGACGGTGACGAAGGGCATCGAGTTCGGCGTGAAGGGCGACATGGAGGCCGGCAAGGGCAAGATCACGGCCGGCTTCGATCTTTCCTATTTGCTCGCGAAGAGGACCAAGCTCACGCCCAACGCGAATTGGGGTGCGAACGAGATCAACCAGTTCACGCGCTCGAGCGACATCGGGCTCGAGTGGAAGCACACCGCGAGCCTCGGGTATCGCCGTGGCAACTGGTCGTTCCTGCTGAACAATCTCTATCGCAACGCCTACACCGACGCAGTGCTGCCGGGTGTCGCCGCCGGCCGCGTGATCCCGCCGAACTGGAGCCCACGCGTGAAACCCTACAGCATCTACGGACTCAGCGCGACGTATCGCGGCATCAAGAACATCACGGTCATCGCCGGGATCAAAAATATCTTCGACGAAGACCCGCCGTTTTCGGCCACCTATGATACCAACACGGGTGCCGGCAGCAGTTGGGAGCCGCGCATCGCCGATCCGCGCGGCCGCTCGTATTCGCTGCGCGTTGACTACCGGTTTAGATAAGCCCCTCGTTCTTAAAATCGGTGGCGGTCGTCGTCCGACGGCCGCTACCACTCTCCACCTATGAAAACCCCGCATCCTGGCACCGTTTCCTGGTTCGATCTCACCGTCAAAAACGCCGACGCCGTGAAGGATTTCTACCGCGCCGTGGCGGGGTGGAGCGTCGTGCCGATCGCGATGGGCGGCTATGATGACTACTGCATGATGCCGCCCGGTTCGAAGAAGCCGGCGGGTGGCATCTGCCACAAGCGCGGCCCGAATGCAGACCTGCCGTCGCAATGGTTGATCTATATCACGGTGCCGAAACTGGCCGCGAGCTTGCGGGCGTGCGTGAAACAGGGCGGCACGATCGTGCGGCCTGCGACTTCGATGGGCGGCGCGAAAATGGCGGTCGTGCGCGATCCGGCGGGAGCGGTGGCGGCGTTGTATCAACCGGAGAAGGCGAAGGCGCCGCGGAAGAAGAAGCGCTGACGGCGGGGAGGGGCTTTGCGCCCCGGCGCATCGCGGAGTAAACCCGCTCCCACGGTCCGGAGGGTAGCGCTGCGCTTGGCCCACAAATTCGTTCCAGCAATTTTGATGGTCGGAACGGCCGCTTTCCAGCCGCCGATTCGTTTTCCGCAGACAAAGGGCGACTGGAAAGTCGCCCATCCGGCGATGACCCCGGGTGTGAACGTCATTTGTCGTGTCCGAGATGTGGGCCAAGCGCAGGGGTAGCGGCCCGCCTTGCGTGCCGACGGCGCGGGAAGCCGCGCCGCTACAAAAGCGAGGCAAACGGCCCGACCGGAGGTCGGACCCTTCCGTGTCGCGGCTTGTTGGCCGCGGGGGCGGCGCACCGAGGAGGATTCGTCTCGCCCGGCGGTTTTACCCGCGCACCTGACCGGTGCCTTCGATCAGGAATTTGTAGCTGCAGAGCTCGGGGAGGCCCATGGGACCGCGGGCGTGCAGGCGATCGGTGCTGATGCCGATCTCGGCGCCGTAGCCAAATTCGAAGCCGTCGGTGAAGCGCGTGCTCGCGTTCCAGTAGACAGTCGCGCTGTCGACTTCCGCCAGAAATCGGCGCGCCGCCGCTTCGTCCGCGGTCACGATCGCGTCGCTGTGGTTCGAGCTGTCGCGGTTGATCGTCGCGATCGCGGCGTCGAGCGAGTCGACCACGCGCACGGCCAGGACGTAATCGAGAAACTCCGTGGTGTAGTCGGCTGCCGTCGCGGGCGTGACGGGGATGTTGACCGTCTCGAGGATGGCCGCGCTGGCGGGGTCGCAACGGAGCTGGACGTTTTGGGCGACGAGCGCGCGCGCGACCGCCGGCAGAAAGGTGGCGGCCACCTCGCGGTGGACGAGCAATTGCTCCGCGGCGTTGCACACGCTGGGGCGCGAGACCTTCGCGTTGAGGGTGATCGCTTCCGCCATCGCGGGATCCGCGGCGCGGTCGACATAGACGAAGCACACGCCCTTGTAATGCTTGATGACGGGGATGGTGCTGTTTTGCGCGACGTAGCGGATGAGGCTCTCGCCGCCGCGCGGGATGATGCAGTGGATCAGCGTGTCGAGCTTGAGCAACGTGTTCAACGCGGCGCGATCGGTCGTGGGCACGAGTTGCACGGCATCGACCGGCAGGTGGGTGGCGATGAGCGCCTGGCGGACGAGTTCGGCGAGGGCGAGATTGGTGTGAAAGCACTCCTTGCCGCCGCGGAGGATCGAGGCGTTGCCGCTCTTCAGGCAGAGGATGGCGCAGTCGATGGTGACGTTGGGCCGGGCCTCGTAGATGATGCCGATGACGCCGATGGGCACGCGGACCTTGCGGATTTTCAGGCCGTTCGGGCGGGCGATTTCCTCGAGCACGGTGCCCACGGGATCGGGCAGCGCAGCGACCTCGCGGACGGACTGCGCGAGGTGGCGGAGCTTGGCCGCGGTGAGCGTGAGTCGCTCGCGGGCGGCGGGCGCGAGCGCGGCGGCTTCGGGCGAGGCGAGATCGCGGGCGTTGGCGGCGAGCAGATCGGCCTGCGCGGTCTCGAGGAGCGTGGCGAGTTGGGCCAGCGCGGCGTCCTTGCGTTCGCGCGGCGCGGTCGCGAGCACCAGTGACGCGGCGCGGGCGCGCTGGGCCAGGGACGTGACGAGCTGGGCGAGTTCGGCGGACATTTGGCTGATAGCGTCGGACAAATGCGCCGGGGTGCAAAACGAATTTGCATCGCCGATGGGCCCAGCCGCACCGCCGCCGGCGGGTAGCAGCGGGGGCGCGACGGGCTTGAGCACGCGCCACGAAGTCCCGGCCGGGGCCCAGCGATGGATCAACCAGAGGCCGCCGCAGAAGAGCGTGAGGCCGGCGGCATCGAACCACAGCGGATGGAAGAACGAGCTGCCGGGCGGCGGCACGCGGTTGTAGTTGTCGACCAGGAACGGGATGTCCATGGGCAGCGAGGCCGAGAGGTTGTTGACCGCGTGACCGAGGAAACACAGCCCGAGCGAGCGCGTGCGCATGTAGATCCAGCCCAGCGCCAGACCCAGCGCGAGGGCGACGGGGAGCTGGGCGGGGTTGAAATGCATCAGCGCGAACAATACGGCGGAAACGAAAATGGCGGCCCACGGCCGCGTGTGGCCGAGGAGCCCGCGCAGAATCAGGCCGCGAAAAACGATTTCCTCGACCAGCGGCCCGATGATGACCGCGAGCACCAGCCCCGCCCACGAGGTGCCGACGAGCCGGCCCATGTCGGGAACCATGTTCCATTCGTCCAGGCCATCCGCGGTCGGCGCCAGCCAGCGGAGGAGGTTGTCGACCTCCGACACGAAGATCGGGACGCTGAGGACGATCGGAATGAAGGCGAACCCCAGCGTGGCGGGCGCGAACCCGGCGCGGCCGAGGTTGGACCAGCGCTCACCGGTGAGGTGGAGGACGAGCGCCGTCACCGCGCCGGTCGCCAGCAGCTTCGAGGCGATCTCGAGGAGGGCTTCGAGCGAGGAGCCGTTGCCCAGCCAGCCCGGCACACCGAAGTTGAGCGCGAGACCCAGGGTGCGTGTGACGACCACCTGCGCGAGCATCTCCGCGACGATGGCCGCGAACATCACGACGAGCGCGGTGAGCAGGGAAAAGCGGGCGGGGGCTTTGACGGGAGACAACACGCGTCCAGTATGGCGCAGGTTTGCCCCGGGGCGTCAGCCGCGAAGTTTTCGGTTCGCGCGGATTGTGGGCAAATCAGCTTGTGCGTGATTTGCGCGCGATTCGTTCTCGTTCCTCGTTCTCGTTCGCTTTCGTCAGGGATGCTTCGAGGAGAGAAAGATTACGATAACGAGGAACGAGAACGATCTTCTGCATCGGACAAAAACAGATTTGCGCCCGCGCGGATTGTGAGCGGCGGTAGGATGCCGCGTTTCCCCCCCCCAATGAAAATATCCGCTCTGGTGTTTGCCGTCTGCGTCGCCACCTCATTCGCGCCGGCGCAGACCATGCCCCGCGATCTTCGCTACGTTGAAGCGGGGCACGAGCGCCACGTGCTCGATGTGCACGCGCCGGCGGGGGCGAAGCATCTGCCCGTGGTCTTTTGGATTCATGGCGGCGGCTGGCAGACGGGCGACAAGGCGAATGTGCAGATCAAGCCGCAGGTGTTCATGGAAAAAGGCTTCGTCTTCGTTTCGATCAACCACCGGCTGCTGCCCACGGTGGAGATGGAGGCGATCATCGGCGACGTGGCGAAGGCGTTCCGCTGGGTGCATGCGAACATCGCGCGGCACGGCGGCGATCCGTCGCGCGTTCTGGTGATGGGACACTCGTCGGGTGCGCAACTCGCGGCGCTGCTCTGCACCGATGAGCGTTATCTGAAGGCGGAGGGTTTGTCGTTCGCGGGGATCAAGGGCTGCGTGCCGGTCGACGGCGACACGTTCGATATTCCCGCGATCATCGACGTGGCCGAGACGCGCGCGCGGGCGCATGGGCTGCCGATGCCGAAATACGGACACCGCTTGAAATTCGGCAACGACCCGGCGAAGCATCGCGATTTCTCCGCGGTCACGCATGTGGCGAAGGGCCGGGGCATCCCGCCGTTTCTCATCCTGCATGTCGCCGGGCATCCCGACAACACGGCGCAGGCGCAGCGGTTCGGCGCGGTGCTGAAGGCGGCGGGAATCCCGGTGCGCGTCTTCGGCGCGCGCGACACCGATCATTCACGGATCAACGCAAACCTCGGCGTGGCGGGCGATCCGTCGACGGGGGCGTTGTTCGAATTTGTGGCGACGGTGCTGAAGTGACGGCGCTCAGCCGATGATGTTGCCGCGGTTGAACCGCCAGATCGCGAGCGACATCACCACGGCTGTCGTGGCGCCGAGGATACCGAGAATGGGCAGGATCTGCAGGAAGCCCTGCCCCGCCCAGATCACGGCGCTGAAACCCTCCATCGAGCAGTAGACCAGCGTGAGTTTGCTGAACTGCTGGATGAAAAGCGGCATGAACGTGATGGGAAACCAGGCGCCGCCGACCGCGCTCATCAGCATGATGAGAAACGTGGCGAGTCCGCTCGCCGCCTCGGGCGAAGGCGACACGGCGGCGAGCAGCATGCCGAACGACGTGCAGGCCGCCGCGGCGAAGACGCACACGAGCGACAGCAGCGCGAGGTGGGGCAGCAGCTCGATGCCGTAGAGCCAGCTCGAGGCGATGAAGAGGACGAGCAATTGCACGAGCCCGAGCCCGACGCCGAAGAGAAACTTGCTCCAAAGGATGTGCGCGCGCGTGACGGGCGCGGCGAGGAGCCGCTGGAAGATCCCGGCGTCGCGCTCGCGAAAGAGACTCGTGGCCGAGGCGCTGACGGCAAAAAGGAGAAACTGAATCGCCCAGCCGCCGATGAGGCTCGTCGCCATCGGGCTCTTCACCTTGGCGCCGACGACCTGCTCGGCCTCGATGCGCACCAATTGGGAGAACACGTCGGCCTTGGTGGGCTTGGCACCACGGGTGGCGTCGCCCGGCTGCGCCGTCGCCTTGGTGAGGTCGCCCAGTCCGAAGTCGCCCGCGGCGATCTGGCGCTCGATGGTCGCGCGGTCGCCGCCGAAAGCCGTGCTGATGGCCGTGGCGAGGCCGCCGTTGAACCGGTCGAACTTCGTTTGGCCGAGGACTTTTTGGGCCTGCGCCTGCAAGGACTGGCCGAGGAGCTCGGGGACGTTGGAGAAAATGGTCTTCTGCAGGAGGCCATTCACGGTCTGCGTCTCGACGTCGTTGCGCGGATTGGAGAGGAACTTGAGGCGGAGGCCGAACGTGGCGTCGCTGATGAGATCGGCTGGAATCACGACGGCGAAACGGAAGGCTGCGCTCGGCGCCTGCATCATGGGACGCAGATCCGCCTCGGTGAGCGGACGCCGCGTCTTGTCGGGCAGCGTGAACTCGGTGAGGATACGGAAGCTCTTCTCGGCTTTGAGGGCCTCGACGAGCCTGGCCGCGGCGGGATTGGTGCTGGCGTTGACCACCGCGACGGGAATGCCGCTGGGGCCGGAGTCCTTGCGGTTTACGCCGAAGATCTGCCCGAAGAGGTAGATCATCGCGAACGGGACCAGAAACGTGAGCGAGACGGCGGCCTTGTTGCGGCGGAAGCCGAGGAGGTCTTTGCGGAGGAGAGTGAGGATGGAAGACATGGGAAGACGTAGGAAGACGGGGAAGACGTGAGAGACGCCAAAGACGTGAAAGACGGGGGAGAGGGGAGACGGGGCCGAGTCTCGCGTTCTTACACGTCTCGTTCGTCTTTTCACGTCTTCCTGCGTCTTACACGTCTTCCGTCATTCTCGGAGAGTGCGGCCGGTGAGGTGAAGGAAAAGAGCTTCGAGCGTAGGGCGCTGGCTGGTGAAGAGGCGGGCGGGCAGGGCGTGAGCCTCGGCGAGGGCGAAGAAGGACGACAGCTTCAGATCGGGCCGCGGCCGGAATCGATGCTGCCCGTCGGTGGTCGTGAGCTCACCGTGCGCGACGAGCTGCGGTGCGAGCGCAGCGGTGGCGGGCGTATCGGGAAACCGGATTTCCTCCTCGAACGGGAGCCGGAGCAGGAGATCATCGAGCGTGCCGAGCGCGTGGAGCTTGCCGTGATCGATGATGCCGATGCGCGAGCAGAGGCGCGTGGCCTCCTCCATGTAGTGCGTCGAATAAATGATGGTGAGACCCTCGCGGTTCAGCCGCTCGAGGTATTCGAAGATGGCGTTGCGCGACTGCGGGTCGACGCCGACGGTGGGCTCGTCGCAGAGGAGAATCTTGGGGCGGTGCAGGAGCGCGGCGACGAGGTTGAGCCGGCGTTGCATGCCGCCGGAAAAGTTTTTCACCGGTTCGTGCCGGCGATCGGCGAGCTGGACGGCTGCGAGCGCCCCGTCGATCCGCGACTTCAGGTCGGCGCCGCGCAGCCCGTAGAGCGCGCCAAAGATACTCAGGTTCTCCTCGGCCGAGAGATCGGTATACAGCGCGACATGCTGCGGCACGAGGCCGAGGGTGCGGCGCGTCGCTGGATCGGCGGCGGTGAGCGGCGCGCCGTCGAGCGTGAGCGTGCCGGCATCGGGGGCGCGCAGCCCGGCGACGAGCGACATGAGCGTGGACTTGCCGGCGCCGTTGGGGCCGAGCAGGCCGAAGAATTCACCGCGCGCGATCTCGAGCGAAACGCCGTCGAGCGCGGTCAGCGCGCCGTAGCGCTTGGTGACTTGGTGGAGTTGAAGCATGGGGAAATTCAGGTGGCCGAGGCGGGAGAGCGCGATGCGAATTCAGTCAGGCATGACCAATGGCGGCGCCGAGGGGGAAGGAAGTCATGATGCCGATGATCCGGTGGCGGCGAGCGTGCGCGAGTGGAGATCGAAAGCCTCCACTCGCGCACGCTCGCGGCCACAAAACCGGAGAGGTGTGGTTGTTGGGATCATCCTGGTTTCAGGATTGCCTGGAGTGCGGCGACGTGGGCGGCGAAGGCCTTGCGGCCGGTGGCGCTGGCGGCGACGAAGGTCTTGGGACGGCGTTCCACGAAGGTTTTTTCGACCAGGATGTAGCCGACGTCCTCAAGCGCGCGCAGGTGGGCGCCGAGGTTGCCGTCGGTCAGCGCGAGCTTGTCTTTCAGGAAGCTGAAATCGACCTGCTCGCGCGCCCCGAGACTCGTAAGGGCGGCCATGATACGCAGCCGGACCGGCTGGTGAATGAGGGCGTCGAGCGCGGGCATGGCCTCAGCGCCAGCAGTGCCGGATGTAGAAGCCGGTCAGGAGGAGCGAGCCGCCGCCGCAGGCCGCCATCCAGAGCCAGAAGATGCCGGGAAAAAGGAACACGCCGGCGAGCACGAGGAGGGTGACGATGATGCCGAGCCAGAGCAAATAGCTGTCGGTCCAGAGCCCGGCGATCACGTAGGACTGCATCGCGACGAGGCAGAGGAAGGCGTAGAGCGTGCGTGGGTCGAAGGGCGCGCGCAGCACGAAGGGAAAGAGCGCGGCGAAAACCCACACCGTGACCATGACGGCGATGAAGCGGCCGCGGGCAGGCCGCCGGATCTGGCGGGACTGGGTGAAGCCGGTGAGGAACGAGAGCAGGCCGCCGCCGAGGCAAATCCAGGGGAAGAATCGCGCGGCGCCATCGCCGCCGAAGTGCGCGGTCAGCGGCATCGCCACCCACGCGACGCCCCAGATCCAGAGGTGATAGTGGCCGCGGTGTTCGCGGATCGCGCGGCGCATCGTGGCGCGCGCGGCGTCGATGTCCGCGAGGAGGGCACCGGCTTCCTGCGGCGAAAGTTCGGAGGGCATGCGCAGATTACTCGGCATTGCAGAGTAATCTGTCAATGTTATACGGTGAGGCGGAGCCCGATGGCCTCATTCGGGCTGGTTGGGTTGGCGTAGCGGAACGGCTTCCCGTTCCGTCGGAGCCGGAAGCGGCTCCGCTGCAAATCCGACGGGGACTGCGGGCTCCATCTTTCGCACTTCCGACTGAGGTCGCGCAGCGTCCGGCATTTCCGCGGCTTGCGGTGAAGTGGCTCGGCGTCCAAACCGACGCTTTTCGCATGCACGGCTTTCGTTTGATTCTCCTGATCGGGCTGACGGCCGGATCATCCCTAGCCCGGATATTTCATGCTTTCTGCGTCCTTTTTCCGGCGTTTGTCGGCGGACAGGCGGTGAGCTTGCGTGAGCGTGCGTCCTATGCGGGCTAGACCGAAAAATTCACACCTGAATCAAACCAAGGCATGAGCCACAGAGGACACAGAGCAATACCGCGTGCTTTCCTCTGTGCAGTCTGTGTCCGAACTCTGTGCGTTCCGTGACAAAAATCTTTTTCGGGAAAAGTGTGAAGAATCCGGGTTAGGTGGCGCAGGCGTCCCGCCTGCCCGGAGTGGCTGCAGCGTCTCGCCGCAAGGCCTGAAGAATCTGCCCCGATGGGTCGGGGCAGCCTCGCCAGGGTGGCGACTACAACCTTGTCCTTGGGCGCAGACGGGCGGACGCTCCGACCGCCCTGCGTTTCGCTTTCGCCGTCTCATGAACCTCGCCGACGTCTTCACCGTAGTGTTCGTCATCCTCGGTCTCCTGATCGTTTTCGTCGGCTGCTGGCTGATGGCCGCGGGACTTTTTCCGCAGCGGATCACGCGGTGCGCGGAGCGGCTCGGAGCAGCGCCGGTGAAATGCGCGCTGGTCGGTCTCGCCTGCGTCGTGCCGCTCTTTGCTCTCGGCATCATCGTCGGAAAAGTCGCACAGAGCGCACCGGGCAAGCTGGGCTCGTTCCTGATCATCATATCGACCGTCCTGCTCGCCCTCTTCGGCACGGCCGGGCTCGCGTTGCGCATCGGCCAGGGGCTGCCAGCCGCGCGCGATGAAAACGAGCCGTGGCGCCGCGTGTTCCGCGGCGGCGTGGTGCTCGCGATCACGTATGGGACGCTCGTGCTGATACCGGTGACGCTGCTGGCGGGTTTCGGTGCGTTCGTGCTGTCCACAGCGCGCAAGCCGGTCGCGACGCCCGCGGCGGCGTCGGAGCCACTGGTGTCGTGAGCGTGACGCGCCGGCAGTTTATCGTGGCCGGGGCCGGTGCGGTGGTCGCCGCCGGGAGCGGCTGTGGCGATGTCCGCGAACTCACCACGGATGCGCGGCGCTGGATCGGCAAGCCGACGGCACCGCCGCTGACGGGCCCGCTTACGCCGCCGGCCGGCGAACAGATCGACGCGATCTCGCATGCGATCAACCGGCTGACCTTTGGGGCGCGGCCGGGCGATCATGCGCGGGTGGCGGCGCTGGGCGTGCCGGCGTTCATCGAGGAGCAACTGGCGCCGCAGCGGCTCGACGACGGGCTGTGCCAGCGGGTGATCCGGCATGAGTTCGAGAGCCTCGCGGATCCGGAGGGCACGCTGTTTCCGCGGAAGGGCGATGCGAAGGATCCGCTGCAGCAGATCTTCTCGGCGATGAAGGACCGCGGCGCGCGGGTGTCACATCTTTACGACTACAAGGACAAGGTGCTGCTCGCGGACCTCACGCGCGCGACGGTGCTGCGGGCGGTGCTGAGCGAGCGGCAGCTCTTCGAGGTGATGGTTCATTTCTGGAGCGATCACTTCAACATCGACCCCTCCAAGGCCGAGGCGAAGTGGCTGAAGCCGGCGGATGATCGCGACGTGATCCGCGCGCACGCGCTTGGAAACTTCCGCGACCTGCTGCGCGCGAGCGCGGTGAGTCCGGCGATGCTCTGGTATCTCGACGGCCGCGTGAACCGTGTGACGAAGTCGGGCGAGAAGCCGAACGAGAACTACGCGCGCGAGCTGCTCGAACTGCACACTCTCGGCGTGCACGGCGGCTACACGCAAACCGACGTAATGGAGGTCGCGCGGTGCCTGACGGGCTGGACCGTGCGCGACCGGAAGAAGTATTTCAAAGGACGGGTGGAGTTCAATGCGCGGCAGCACGACGACGGATCGAAGCGCGTGCTGGGGCGGGACATTCCGGCCGGCCTGGGGGCGCGCGATCTTGACCGGGTGCTGGAGATCCTCGTGGCGCACCCGCAGACGGCGCGTTACGTGGCGTGGAAACTCTGCCGGCGGTTCATCGCGGACGAGCCTCCGGCGGGCGCGGTGCAGGCGACAGCGGCGGCGTTCGCACGGTCGGGCGGCGGGATTCCGGCGACGCTGCGCGCGCTGTTCGCGACGCCGGAGTTTTTGTCGCCGGCGGTGCGCGGGGAAAAGTTCAAGCGGCCGTTTCATTTCGTGGTGTCGGCGCTGCGCGCGACCAACGCGGAGACGGATGCGTCGAAGCCGTTGGTGGATTACCTGGTGCGGCTGGGGCACGCGCCGTTTCGGTATGCGACGCCGGACGGTTATCCGGAGGAGGCGACGCACTGGCAGAGCACGCTGCTGTGGCGGTGGAATTTCGCGACCGCGCTGGCGGCCAACCGGATCAAGGGGACGAAGATCGCCGCGGAGGAACTGCGCGCGCGGCTCGGGGGCGACGAGGGGTTGATGGCGACCCTGCTCGGCCGGCAGCCCACGGCCGCAGAGCGGACGGCGTATCAAGAATCCGGATCGGGGCTGGCGCTGCTGGTGGCGGCGCCGGCGTTTCAACGGTGCTGATGAGGACGAAGGCGTGAAAACGAAGATGAAGCCGGAGGCCAGGAAACCAGGAAGGAGCGGGCCGAGGTGGAGCGACATGACCTCACGTCGCTGGTTGCGACGTGGAGCGGAACGGCTTCCCGTTCCGTCGGAGCCGAAAGCGGCTCCGCGACGAAGCGGCTTGGGGTCAAACCGCTCCACCTTCCATTAAGATCATGGCGACGCAGGCACTCATCACAGGTAACGGCGACCAGCGGCGCACGCTGATCGTGGTTTTCCTGCGCGGTGCGGCCGATGGGCTCGCCCTCGTGCCGCCGCTCGAAGACGAGCATTACTACCGGGCGCGGCCGCGGCTCGGGATCGCGAAGCGGGACGCGGTGCGGCTGGACGATCGCTTCGGGCTGCACCCGAAACTGCAACCGCTCGAGCGCGCGTGGCGCGAAGGCGAACTCGCGATCGTGCATGCGTGCGGCACGGAGGATCAGACGCGGTCGCATTTCGAGGCGCAGGATTTGATGGAGCACGGCGGCGTGGTCGCGGGCGGCTGGCTGGGGCGTTTTCTGCGGGCCCGGCCGGCGGCGGCGAGCGGCGCGCTCACCTGCGTGGCGGTGGGCAAGGCGCTGCCGGAATGTCTGCTCGGGGCGCCCTCAGTGACGGTGATGCAGAGCCTCGACGAATTTGCGATTGGAGGGCGGACGCTGGGGTTCAGGTCGCAGCTCGAACGCCTTTACGCGATGGAGCGCGGCCAGCTCGGTGCCGCTGCGCGTGACACCTTTCAAGCGCTCGTGCGGATCGAGGCGATGCGCGCGACGGTGTATCAACCCGCGAACGGCGCGAGCTTCGGAAGCGACGAATTTTCCACCGGCCTGAGTCAGCTCGCGCGTCTCATCAAAGCCGATGTCGGACTCGAGGCCGCCTCGATCGATTTGCCGGGATGGGATTCACATTTCGGCCAGCAGACCCAGGTCGAGACCCTCGCGGCACGCCTGGCCACGGGGCTCGAGGCGTTTCGACGCGAGCTCGGCGCGCGGATGGCGACGACGACGGTGATTGTGATGACCGAGTTCGGCCGCACGGTGGAGGAGAACTCGGCGTTCGGCACGGACCACGGGCGGGGGTCGACGCTGTTTGTGCTGGGTGGCGGCGTCCGCGGCGGCCGGATACACGGCGAGTGGCGGGGATTGAATCCCGACGTGCTCGAGCGCCGGGGCGTGCTCGAGGGCTATGGCGACCTGCCGGTGCTGAACAACTACCGCGACGTGCTCGCGCCCGTGCTGTCGCGGCACGGCGCGAATGCGGAGGTGCTGACGGCGGTGTTTCCGGAGTATGCGTTGCAGCCACTGGGATTGTTTGGGTGATGCAGATGGGGCTGCGGGGCGGGTGCCGTGACTCCAGGTAAGGCGAAAAGTGGGGCGCATTGGACAATGGATGCGGCGGCTTTGCACTCGTCGCTCCCTCTTCCCGCGTGACACGCTGCGGTCCCGTTGTGGCCGCCGATGTCGAAGAGGTTCTCTGGCGCTGGCGGCCGCACGTTCCCGGTCATGACCCTCACGTCCTTCCGCACTTGCCTCCGACTGAGTGCGCTCGCCCTCGGCCTCGTCGCGTCGCTCGTCGCGGCTGAGCCAGGCGTCGTGGCGCCTCATCCGGTGCCGGAGGCGGCGTGGGCGCGGCTGCCGGCGCATCCGCGGCTCTTCGCCACCGAGGAACAATGGGGAGAGGTGCGAGGGCGACTCGCCACGGACGCGTTTTCCGCCCGCATCTTCGCCATCGTGCGCGCGCGGGCCGAGGCCATTCTCAAACAGCCGCCGGTGGAGATTCGCCAGCGCAAGCGCGGCGTGCTCAGCGGCAGCATGCTCGAGCCCGCGCGGGAAGTGCAGCGCCGCGTGCTGCATCTGGCGGCGGCCGCGCGTCTCACCGGCGAGCGGAAATTTCACGAGCGGGCGCTGGCAGAACTGCGACTCCTTACGGCGTTGGCGGACTGGAATCCGGCGGTGTTTCTCGACACCGCCGAGGCGACGCTGGCGGTTGCGGTCGGCTACGACTGGCTGCATGCTGGACTCGCTCCCGCGGAGCGCGATGAACTGGCAAGCGCCATCGCCACAAAAGGACTGCGCGCCTCGTTCGAGTCGCCCGCAAAGGTGCTCACGTGGGTCAGCGGCACCAACAACTGGAACCAGGTCTGTCACGGTGCGCTCGTCATCGGCGCGCTGGCGATCGCCGATCGCGAGCCGGCGCTGGCGCGGCGGACCGTGCAACGTGCGATCGAGAATCTTCACACCTCCGCCCAGGCCTACGCGCCGGACGGCGTGTATCCGGAGGGGCCGGGATACTGGGCTTACGGCACCACCTTTCACGTGGCCATGCTCGCCGCGCTCGAAACTGCCGTCGGCGACCGTTGCGGGCTCGATTCCTTCCCGGGGTTTCTGCGCACGGCGGATTTTCCGAATCAAGTCACGGCGCCGACGGGCGAAGTGTTCAACTATGCCGACTCCTCGGCGCGGCGCGGATTCGAACCGGCGCTTTTCTGGTTTGCCCGCCGGCTGCGGCAACCCGCCGTGGTTCGCTGGGAGCGGGAGCACGTCGATGAGTTGAGCGCACGGACGGCGGACGCTCGTTCGCGCTTTCTGCCGCTGGCGCTGCTGTGGTGGGACCCGTCGCTGCAAACGTTGCCTGTCCGCGTGCCGCCACTCCACTGGAAGGGTGAGGGCGCCGTTCCAGTGGCGGTGCATCGTAGTGCATGGGGTGATCCGCGCGCCGTTTTCGTCGCAATCAAAGGAGGCCGCGCCAGCGTTTCGCACGGGCACATGGACGCCGGTTCATTCATCTTTGAAGCCGACGGCGTGCGCTGGGCCGTCGATCCGGGGCCACAGAATTACACGTCACTGTATCAGGCCGGCATTGACGCCGGGCTCTGGCGCTTCACGCAGGAAAGTCCGCGATGGACGGTCTTTCGGCTGGGTGCGGAGGCGCACACGATTCTGCGCTTCAATGACGCGCCACCGCGTGTGGCGGGTGCGGCCACGATCAGGCGCTTCGTCGGAACGGGTTCTGCGCCTCATACGCAGATCGACTTGAGCGCGGTCTATTCTGATCAGGCTCGTGCGGCCCGCCGTGGCGTCATGCTGCTGCCGGATCGTCGCGTCGTGATTCAAGATGAGTGGACCGTCGCGGATCGTGAGACGAACGTGGCCTG
>Ga0163144_10007129_pt1 | contig 24536 bp, 21 predicted proteins | sample OliLak19BULKMAT1_FD_123175 | JGI IMG/M metagenome (GOLD analysis project Ga0163144, IMG submission 123175) | Freshwater microbial mat bacterial communities from Lake Vanda, McMurdo Dry Valleys, Antarctica - Oligotrophic Lake LV.19.BULKMAT1 | ecosystem: Environmental > Aquatic > Freshwater >...
ACGGCGCGGCGACGACCGGAATCGGCCCGTGGCGCAGGCCCATCAGCGTGTCCTGGAACAGCTTCACCGCCGCGGCTAGCTCGTCCCACTTGCCAGCGGTCGCGAGCGCGAGGATCTGCCGCGCGTCGGCGCCGGCCGAGAAGTTCTCGTCCTGACTGCCGATGACCATCGCGCGGAAGCCTCGCACCGCGAGCATCGCCGGCGCGTCGCGCAGCATGTTCAGCACGCCCTCGTCGAGCGTGTTCATCTTCGAGCGGAACTCGAGCACCGCGATGCCGTCGCCGACGTCGACCAGACCCGCGGTCTTGGTCGTGTGGATCTCGGGCGCGGCTGCACGCGCCGCCGCGAGCGACAGCACACCGACTTTGGGCGGCGCGGCCTCGTACGTGCTGCGCGACGGCACGAACACCGTCGGCGCGGCCGGCGTACCGCCGTACCACTTCGCGTTGTCGCCCTGGCTCGCGAGCAACGCGAGCACGGCGGGCGCGGGTACGATGCCCATGCCGCGCAGCTTCTCGACCGACCACGCGACGCCGACCATGTCCCACAGCGTGAACGGTCCGACCTTCCAGCCATAGCCCCAGCACATCGCATCGTCGATCGGTCGCGGGTCGTCGGCGATCGAACCGAGCCGATTCGCCGCGTAGTTGAACAGCGGCAGGTACACCTTGCGCAGGAAGTCGCCGGCGCGACCCTCGGCGCGCATCGCCGCGGCGACGCGCTTGCCGAGATCGGGCATCTTCGCGATGTCGCCGAGCTCGGGGAACGAAGGCTCGATGCGCGCGCGATACTCGAGCGTGGTGAGGTCGATCGACTGGATCTCGGAGCCCTTGTCGCCCTTGGTCTTCTTGTAGAAGCCGCCGCCGGTCTTGTCGCCCTTGTAGCCCTTGCTGAGCATCTTCGCGATGATCTCGTGGGTGCCCATCTGATCGTGGAGCTCGTCGAACGCCGGCGAGGTCGGATCGCTGTTCGTCACCTTGCGCAGGTTCTCGGTGACCAGGACGCTGACGTCGAGGCCGACCAGATCGCCGAGCCGGAACGAGCCGGTGCGCGGGCGACCGACGAGCGGACCGTTGAGCGCGTCGACCTCCTCGACCGTGTAGCCGCCGGCGAACGTCGCGTCGAACGTGAGGATCGTCGACGCGACGCCGATGCGGTTCGCGACGAAGTTCGGTGTGTCGCGGCACGGCACGACGCCCTTGCCGAGCACGTCCTCGGAGAACCACGTCAGCTCCGCGACCACCTCGGGTGCGGTGTCGGGGCCGGGCACGACCTCGAGCAGGTGCATGTATCGCGGCGGATTGAAAAAGTGCATTCCGACGACACGGCGCCGCGCGTCCGCGGGCAGGGCGGACGCGATCGAGCCGATCGCGAGGCCCGACGTGTTCGTCGCGAGCACTGCGTGGGCGGGGGCGGCTGCGGCGATCCGGGCGAACAGCGGCTGCTTGATGTCGAGCCGCTCGATCACCGCCTCGATGACGAGGTCGCTCTTGGCGACCGACGCTTCGAGGTCGTCGTCGAGGTTGCCGACCCCGACGCGCTGCGCGGCGTCCGGGTCCATGAACGGCGCGGGCTTGCCCTTGAGCATCGCCTTGAGCGCGCCGGCAGCGATCGCGTTGCGTGTCGCCTTGGGTGCGTCCGCGGGTGTTCCCGGCGGGACGATGTCGAGCAGGCGTACGCGCAGGCCGGCGTTCGCGAGGTGGGCGGCAATCTGTGCCCCCATGGTGCCAGCGCCGAGCACGGTGGCGAACAGCGAGTGGGTCGGTCGTCGAAGCGTCACGGCGCGCACGCTACCAGTGGCCCACGCGAGTGTCCCTCGACTCTGAAGATGACCTCCCACATCGGCTCCAACCCGAAACCGAGCCCCCGAATGCGGTGAGGCCGGCCCCAGCTGCGAGCAATTTGGGAACGCCGTGCTAGCGTGTGATCCTGGGAGTCGGAGTTTGCAGATGCGTGCGCGAGCGGTCGTTGCGTCCCTCGGTTTGCTGGGTCTTCTGACCTTCATCGCGGTTTCGCCCGAGCCTTCGGACGCCGCGACTGCGCCGCCCAGCGGTGTCACTGCGCTCGTCGCGACCACGGCAACCGCGGCCGATGCCGAGGTCACGCTGGTCGTGACCGACGACACGGTCGGCGCGCCGGATGAGGCGCCAGTGCTCGCTGGCATGACGGGCGCCGCGACGGCACTCGGTGCTCGCGACACGACGCGGGCGATCGCGCTCGCTGACGAGATCCTCGGCTCGACGACCGCGGGCAGCGAGCCGTGGTTTCTCGCGGGTGCCATTGTCGGTCGCGCGCAGCTGCTGGCGGGCAAGCCCGACGCCGCGATCGCAGCGCTGCAACCCCGCGTCGAGCACAAGCAGGTCGCGAAGTTCTTGCCGCCGGACGTGCTCGGCGTCGAGCTCGCCGAGGCGGAGCTCGCGTTCGCGCGCCGCGAGGGCGTCGATCGCAAGGTTGCCGACACCAAGCTGAACGCCGGCATTGCCAGGCTGCGACGGCTGCAGAAGCTCGAGCCGATCCGCAACTGGGCGCAGATGGAAGTGCTGCAGGCGCAGATGCTCGCGGCGCTCTCCGATGCCGCCGGCGCGCGCCGAGCCGTCACTGCGCTGCACGATGTGCTCGGGCAGTACCCGCACCATCCGGAGCGCGGTCGCATGTGGCTCGAGCACGCGCGCGCGCTCGATCGGGCCGGCCGCACCAAGGACGCGATGGCGGACCTACGCACGATCGTGATCGAGCGCGCCGGCGAGCCCGAGGGCGCGGTGGCGTGGGAAGAGCTCGAGAAGATCGCGGCCCGCACGGGCAAGACTGCCGATCCGCTGAGCCACGGCGAGCGACTTGCGTCCGCGACCGCGGCGCGTCGCAACAAGCGCGCGGACGTGTCGCGCGACCTGCTCGAGCAGGTGATCGCAGATCCCGACGCGCCGGCGTCGATCCGCTCGCAGGCCGAACGCTCGCGATCATTCACCGCCCAGAAGCAGCGCGATTACGGCACGTGTGCCGCCGACCTGCGCAAGGCGTACGCGGCGAGCGGCAACTTCGAGGTTCGTGACGATCTGCTGAAGTGCCTCGAGAAGGGCGCGTTCTACGACGAAGCGATCGAGCTGCGTCTCGCGGATCTGAAGGGCAAAAAGGGCAAAAAGAAGCAGTACCGCGCGGCGATCAACTGGGACGCAGTCGATCTCGCCGTGCGTGGTGGCAAGTACGCGCGCGCGAAGGAGCTGCTCGCGAAGTACGAAAAGGACGGCAAGGCGCACGGCCAGGAGCGTGCATGGCTGCATCCGTGGCTCGCGAGCCGGCTCGGCGACGAAGTGGCGGCGATCGCCGGGTTCGCGGTGTACGAGAAGAAGTATCGCGGCGACGCGAAGAAGGCCCGCTACTTCCGCGGCAAGCTCCAGGTGCGCTCTGGCGACACGGTCGTGCAGGGCGTCGGCGCTGCAGCGCTGCGCCAGCTCGTCGGCAGTGATCCGCTCGGTTACTACGGCCTCATGGCGCGGCAGCGCCTGCTCGACGCGGGGCTCGACGTGCCGCCGGCACCAAAGCTCGCACCGGTCGCGGAAGAGCTCGATCCACCGACTCGGCCGCAAGCCCAGGCGATCCTCGACGAGCTTTCGGCGACCTACGGCGGCGCGTGGCCGTCCATCACGCGCGCGCGTCAGCTCTACGCCGCCGGCTACAACGACGAGGCGCGCCGCGAGCTCCGCGTGACGGTGCAGGCGTACCTCACCCGCGGCAAAAAGGCCGGTGGCGTGCGCAGCGAGGACATCATCGTCGGCCTCGGCTGGAAGCCGAACTGGAAGTATCCGCGCGTCGCTCCGACCAAAGAAGGTCGCAAGCAGCTCCGCGACAAGGCGACGGTCCAAGCGCTGCGTGTCGGGCTGCGCGAGGTCGCGTTCGCACTGCAAGAGCCGCACGCGTACGTGAAGCTCAGCACGTCGAAGGACGCGCCGGTGAAGTCGCGCTGGACGCTGCGCGCGTTCCGACCCGCGGTCGAGCGCGAGGCTCGGCTGCGCAAGATCGATCCGAAACACATGTGGGCGCTCATGTACACGGAGTCGCGGTTCCGTCCGCACGTCGTGTCGCACGTCGGTGCTCGCGGTGCGCTGCAGATCATGCCGTCGACGGCGAACCAGCTCGCCCAGCGTCTCGGCGAGACGGATGAGGGGCACTTCTTCGACACCGATCGTCTGTTCGACATCGACACCAATGCGCACCTGTCGGCGTACTACGTCGCGGAGCTGCTCGCGAAGTTCCACGGCCAGGCACCGATGGCGTACGCGAGCTACAACGGCGGTCCGAGCAACGTCTCGCGCTGGCTCGCCGCGAAGTCGCAGAGCCCCGCGAAGCTCGAGATGGACACGTTCATCGAAGAGATCGTGTTCGGCGAGAGCTACCGCTACACCAAGCGTGTGATGGAAGTGCACGCGACGTACGCGTTGTTGTACGAGGGCGACCTGCCGCGGTGGAAGAACGACGTGGATCCGGCGTTCGAGGACAACATCGATTTTTAGCTGCGGGGCGATCGACAATCAGAAGCGATACGTCAGGCCGATGCCGGCCGGTCGCACCGCCCTGGAGATCCGCGAGCGCGATGACTTCCGCATCCGCACCGCACCCACAGTCGTGAGCACCGAGCCGACGATCGCAAACGCCGCCCCAACCGACAGCGTGACGTCGGTCGCGAGTGCGAGGCCACCGCCGCGGGCGACGAGATCGCGGCGCCGCCTCGCGTCGACCTCGTCGTCCAGGTCTGCCGACGTGCGCTGCGCGAGTGCGCCGGTGATCGCACCGGTGACGAGCAGGACTACTGCGCCGCCGAGCAAGCCGATGCCGCCGTTGCGCATCCCTCGTCCCCGCTTTTGCACGTCGACGCCGGTGTCCGTCGGCGTCACCGCCGGTGGCGGGGCTTCGATCAGTCGCGGTGGTGGCGGCTCGGGCTCGAGGGTCGAGCTGATCCGTGCGAGCACCTCGAGCCGCTGTGAGGCACGTTCCCGCAGCTCGAGCTCGACCCCGGGCTGCTCGATGAACTTGCGATAGTACGAGCTCGCGAGCGCGAGCTCGCCCGCCTCTTCGTGGATGCGGCCGAGGTTGTAGAGAAACCGCGGATCGGGCGACAGATCATAGGCGCGTTGGAACGCGTCCGCGGCTGCGGCGAAATCACCGGCGTCGAACGCAGTTGCGGCTTCGGCGGTCAGCGACGCCACCGTGTCCGTCGTCGGAGCCGATGACGGCGCAGCATGGGCGATCTGCGAAAGTGCGAGGCTCACCGCGAGGCAAGCGATCGAGAGGTGGACGCTGCGAGACTTCACGGGGCATCTCCTCCGAGCAAGAGCTCGCTCGAGCGCGGCTTGGCTCGATCGTCACCGACGAGCAACGCCTTCGACGACGGCTTGCTCGCGGGTTCCTGCGTCGCGGGCGGTGGCGCGATCGATGTCGGTGCGGTCGGCGAGGACGACTCGCTGCGTCGCGTGGATCGCTTTGGGCCCGCTCGTGGCGCGGGCTCGGCCGCGACAACGGCCGCTGGCGTTTCCACCACGGCGGGTGCTGCATCCACCACAGGTCGAGGCGGTTCGATCGATGGGGCCGGCGCGGGCGCAGCGACGACGACGGTCGTCGGCGTCGGCGGGATCGGCTCGGGTGTCGGCGGGATCGCCGACGTGTCGACGGCAGCCGTCACCTCGTCCTCGGGCTCGCCTCGTGTCGCTGCGACGGTCACGCCGATGCCCAGCAGCGCAGCAGCAGCAGCGGCGTAGACCCACCAACGCGTCGGCCCTGCGTCGAATCCCGACGTCGAGATCTCGAGCTGCGACGTCGACCCCGGTGCGCCGCTGGCCGCCGCGCTGGCGTCCGGCGGCCTCGGCAGAGGCTGCGGTATCGGGGTGACGTGCGAGAAGCCGGCCGACTCGTCCGCGCGCGCCGCGGGCCGACTGCTCGGCAGCTTGAACATCGACTTCGGCACCGCATCGATCAGCCGCTCGACCACCTCGTTGGCATCGCGCGGGCGCCCGGTAGGCGTCGGATCCATCGTGTCGTCGATCAACGCGAGCAGCGTCGCAGGCAGATCGGGACGCACCGCGCCGAGCCGCAGGCGCGGTGCGTCGGGCCCGATCGCGTGAGCACCGCTCAACATGTGGTGCATCAACAGACCGATCTCGAAGACGTCCGAGCTCGCGCTCCCGCCCCATCGTCCGCGCAGCTCCGGTGGGCTCGGCAGATCGAACGGTCGCTCGACCAGCAGGCGGGCGAGCCCGAAATCCGCGAGCTTGATCGTGAGCGCCTTGCCGCCGCGCTCGCCGAGCATCACATCGCGCGCGAGAATCGGTCCGACCACGATCTCACGCTCGTGCGCGTGACCGACCGCCATCAACACCTGGGCGATCAGCGGTACGAACTCTTCGAGGGGCAGGCTCGCACCATCGCCCAGCAGTGCATCGGACAGTCGCGCGCTGCGGTGCCGATCGCTGACCACCCACGGGTAGCCGCGGTGCTCGCCCCACTCGATGCGCGAGATCAGCTTCGGATGCTCGAGCGAGCGAAGTGCAGCGATGTGGGCGTGGCCCGACGCCGACAGGCGCGCCGACAAGAGCCGGACCGTCACCTCGCGCTGCGCCGGCACCGACCACGCGACCGCGCGTTCACCGAGGTGGTCGGGTTGCAGCTCGCTGCGCAGCTCGTAGTTGCCGAACAACGCGCCCCCCGGCTGCAAGATCTCACGCACGCTGGGAACGTCGGCGATCATGTCGATGCCTCAGGTAGCAGAACGCACCGGTGGCGGCAATGGAGCCCGGCGTCGACGATGACGTCGTTGCACTCGCGTCGGCGTGGTGTGACGTCGAGCGCTCTCGATCGTCGACGAGCCCTGACATCCGCACGGTACTCGTCGCCGTGACATGAACATCAACACCACGCTCTTGCTCGCTCTGGGCGTCAGCGCCGCCGCATGCTCTGTGCTCCTCGAGTTCGACGAGTGCGAGATCGACGGGCACTGCGAGGACGGCTCGATGTGCGTCGACGGAGGCTGCCGCGGTGCCGTTGCCGAGGAAGTGATCGTGATGGGGACGATTGCGCAGGACACGATCTGGGAGACGCCGAGCACGTACGTGCTCGACGGGGTCGTGTTCGTCGCGCCGGGTGTGACACTCACGATTCGATCGGGTACGCAGGTCCACGGCCGCGAGGGCTCGGCACTCGTGGTCGAGTCCGGCGGATCGCTGCAGGCCCGCGGCACGGAGTTCGAGCCGGTGGTTTTCACCAGCGACGCACCCGAGCGCATGCGTCTGCCCGGCGACTGGGGCGGTGTCGCGTTGCTCGGACGCGCCCCGGTGAACACGCCCGGTGCAGTGCTCGAGGGTCTCACGGAGATCGATCGCGCCGGTTACGGCGGGAGCGACTCGCAGTGGTCATGCGGTGTTCTCGAGTACGTGCGCATCGAGTTCGCGGGCTTCGCAATCAAGCAGGACGAGGAGCTCAACGGTCTCACGCTCGCGGGGTGCGGTAGCGGCACGCTGGTCTCGCATGTGCAGGTGCACCTCGGTCTCGACGACGGCGTCGAGGTCTTCGGCGGCACGGTGAACCTGCGCAACATCGTCGTCAGTCGCGCCCAGGACGACTCGATCGACTGGGATCAGGGATGGACCGGCGCTGCGCAATTCGTGATCGCCCAGCAGGACGCCGAGGGCGACAACGGCTTCGAGGGCTCGAACAACGGCGACGACGCGAATGCGATCCCTCGATCGGCACCGCGGTTCTACAACGTCACGCTCGTCGGCTCGGGCGGCGCGGGCAGTCAGCGGGCGATGACGCTGAAGGAAGGCACGGCCGGCTCGTTCCACAACGTCGTCATGCTCGGCCACCCGCTCGAGGGCATCGACATCAAGGACGCGGAGACCGCGACAATGCTCACCGCTGGCGATCTCTCGGTGCAGCACGCGATGATGTTCGCGATTGGCCCCGGCGGCACGAAGTACTTCCCGACGGTCGAGGACGAGACCGAGATGATGGCGGGCGACGAGCGCGACGACGACGAGGGCTTCGACGAGGCGACGTTCTTCGCCGATGTCGAGACCCTCACCCTCGGCATCGATCCGAGCCTGCCCGCGCCATACGATCTGCTCGCGCCGGGTTGGGTGCCGCTCGGCGATGCTCCGCTGCAGTCGGGGCAAGCCATCGTCGGCGCGCCGTTCGATGGCTTCGACGAGCTCGCCGCCTACGCGGGGGCGCTCGAGCCTGCGACCGCCGCGCCGTGGACCGGCAACTGGACCGCGTTTCCCCGCGACTGATCACCGAGGTCGTCGACCGCGATGTCGAGCCACGTCACGCTGACACTCTCGGCGCTTGGCTCGGGATCGACGAGCGCGCAGCGAGCCTCGGACACAGACGTCCCCACGACAGCGTGAGCGACCGCCGCGGTGCGACGCATCCGCGCTCGATCGCGAAGCGGAGGCTCCGCGTGTCGAGCATCGCGCAGACCGCCACCGCACCCTCGAGCGCGCCGAAACGTGCGTGTACGACCTCGCCATCCGCGAGCCAGATCTCGCAGTCGGTCTCGGCGCGTCGGCATCACCCGCGCAGCGGCAGGGGAGTCGTCATGCTCGACGCGAGCAGCTCGCCGAGCGAGTAGGAGCGGGTTTCGATCGCGGAATCGGTGCGCACATCAGGATTCATCGGTGGGACGTTCATCGCCGCCGATGGTGATCGACTCGAGCGGCGGCAAGATGGCGCGGATGCGAACCTCCGGCAACGTTGTGCTAGCGTCTGCCGGTGGAAGATCGCATCGTCGAGCTCGAGATCAAGGTCTCGTTCCAAGAGAAGGCACTGCGCGAGCTCGAGGACGTCGTCACGCAGTACGCGACCCGGCTCGACGCGCTCGGCCGCGAGGTCGAGGCGCTGCGTGCACGCCTGGACGACGGTGGGGATGGCGGCGACATCGTCGACGAGCCGCCGCCGCACTATTGAGTCGCCCCGGGGGACTTCGACCCTCGATCGCTCGCGTGCGGGACGACGTCGATGCGTAACGACCTTGTGACTTGAGAACTGCGAAGCGAAACCCTAGCGTGGTGCCCGGTGAGCGACGCTCGGCCATCGCAGCGCGGCGCCGAGCTCTCGGAGATTGGTCGCTACCAGATCCTCGGCTTCGTCGGGCGCGGCGGCATGGCCGACGTCTACCTCGCCTCGTCGCTCGGTATGGGCAGCGTTCGCAAGCTGCTCGTGCTCAAGCGGCTGCGTGCCGACCTCGCGACCGATCCGGACTTCGTCGCGATGTTCCTCGACGAGGCACGACTCGCGGCTCGGATGTCGCATCCCAACGTCGTGCAGTCGTACGAGTTCGGCACCGACGAAGGGTTGCCGTTCATCGCGATGGAGTATCTCGACGGCCAGCCGCTCCATCGCGTGATCGCGCGACTCGGTCCGCGGCTCGGACTCGCCGCGCGCATGCGTGTGCTCGTCGACCTGCTCGCCGGGCTGCACTACGTGCACGAGCTCCGCGACTACGACGGGAGTCCGCTGAGCGTCGCGCATCGCGACGTGAATCCGCAGAACGTGTTCGTGTCGTACGACGGCCACGTCAAGCTCGTCGACTTCGGCATCGCGAAGACGGCCGAGTCGATCGCGCAGACACGGCTGGGGATGTTCAAGGGCAAGCTCGGCTACATGGCGCCCGAGCAGGTGCGCGGTGAGGTCGTCGATCGTCGCGTCGACGTCTTCGCCGTCGGGGCCATGCTCGCCGAGTGCATCGTCTCGCGGCCGCTGTGGCCGGCGGCGACTGATCTCGAGATTGCAAATCGTCTCGCGACGGGCTCGATCCCGTGGCCGGTCGACGGCATCGAGGTCGAGCCTGGGCTCGCTGCGATCGTCGCGCGAGCGCTCGCACCCGCGCCCGACGATCGCTATGCGACCGCCGAGGGAATGCGGGCCGATCTCGCAGCCGCGCTCGCCACGCGGCCCGACGTACCGAACGAGGCGGACCTCGGCGCTGTGGTCAGCGAGACCTTCGCGGAAGAGCGCGCGCAACGTCGCGAGATGATCGGACGCGGGCTCCGATCGACGATGGTCGGCGATGCGTCGTCGGCGTTCGCAGACGACGACCACCGGCCCGAGGATCTCACGCGCCGGCTTCCCGATTCCGTCGTGACCTCGAGCGTCGGTGTCGCGCCGACCGTGGTCGGTGCGGGTCGACGCCTGCACATCGCGATCGCCGGCATCGCTGCCGCCATCGCGGGCATCGCCGTGATGAGTGGGCGGCGTGAGGTGTCACCCGCGCCCGAGTCGGCACCGCGACCATCGGCGCCGATCGCCGCCGAGTCTGTCGCGCCCGTCGCCGAACGTGCGACCGGCGTCGCGACTGGGCAAGTGGTCGCGCTCACCGGCGATCTCGACACCGACGCGACGCTGTTCGCCGGCACGACCTATCGGCTCGAGCACTCCACGTTCGTCGCGCCCGGCGTGACGCTGACGATCGAGCCAGGCACGACGATCCTCGGCGATGCCGAGACGCGCGGGACGCTGGTCGTTCGCCCGGGCGGACGACTCGTCGCCGAGGGCACGGCCGAGCGACCGATCGTGTTCACGAGCTCGCGTGCGCCGGCCCAGCGCCGGCCAGGCGACTGGGGTGGCGTGCTGCTGCTCGGCCGCGCCCCGACCAACGCGCACGGACCCAGCGGCGACTCCGTGCTCGCGCGCGTCGAAGGCCTGCCCGATCGCGGGGGATTCGGCGGTGACGATCCCGGCGACTCGAGCGGTGTGTTGCGCTGGGTTCGCATCGAGTACAGCGGCTTCGCGCTCGGTCCGAACAACGAGATCAACGGCCTCACACTCGCGGGGGTCGGCAACGGGACGACGATCGATCACGTGGCGGTGCGCGACACCGGCGACGATTGCTTCGAGTTCTTCGGCGGCACGGTCGACGCCACGCATCTCTACTGCGAGGCACCGGGCGACGACGCGTTCGATTGGGACCTCGGCTATGCCGGCCGGCTGCAGTTCTTGTTCGCGGTCGACCTGCCCGACGAGCCGGGATCGAACGGCATCGAGGGCGACAACGCGGCGGACGGCCGGCTCGAGCTGCCCCGCAGCGCGCCGAGCATCGCGAATGCGACGCTCTGCGGACCGTCCACAGACCGCGCCGGCGAGCGCTACGGCATCCTCGTGCGCAACGGCACGGCCGGGCGCATCGATGGCGCGCTCGTGCTCGGGTTCGACGCGGGAATCGACGTGCGTGGCGCAAACACCGATGTGAGGATCGATCGCTCGGTGTTTGCTTCGATGCGCTCCGGCGTGCTCGCGTTCGACGAGCGCGTCGACGAAGCCGGCGGTCCGCGCGAGGACGACGACGAGGGACTCGACGAGGTCGCGACCTATCTGCCGTACAACAGCTTGCACGCCCAGCTACCTGTGACCTGCACCGCGACGACTGCGGCCGACGTCGTCGGTCCTGCGCGCCAGCTGCACCCGTTCGCCGATCCGTGGTTCGACGCGACGGCGCAGTTCGCCGGCGCGCAGGGAGATGGCCACCGCTGGCTCGCGGGTCCTTGGCTCGGCGACTGACCCGGGCGCCTGCTAGTCTGCCGCCCCGTCGATGTTCAGCGCCGAAGTCCAAGCCATCTTCTCCGAGCTCCACCTCTCCCTGCCCGCGGGTGGCCAGGGGCTCACCGTCGTCGATCCGTCGCGCGGCGAGCCGATCGCCGAGCTGCCGCTGTGCACTGCCGACGATGCCGAGCAAGCGGTCGTGCGCGCGTGCGCAGCGTTCGAGGTGCTGCGCGACGTGCCCGGCCCGAAGCGCGGCGAGCTCGTGCGCCGCATGGGTGATCGCCTGCGCGCCGCGAAGGAGCCGCTCGCACGCCTCGTCACCGCGGAGATCGGCAAGGGCATCGAGGAGTCGCGCGGCGAGGTCCAGGAGATGATCGACATCTGCGACTTCGCGACCGGTCTGTCGCGCACGATCGGTGGGCGCACGCTCATGTCGGAGCGTCCCGGTCACCGCATGATGGAGCAGTGGATGCCGCTCGGGCCGATCCTGTGCATCAGTGCGTTCAATTTCCCTGTTGCCGTATGGTCGTGGAACGCCGCGATCGCGTTCGTGTGCGGTGACCCCGTGGTGTGGAAGCCGAGCCTCAAGTCGCCGCTCACCGCGATCGCGACCCACCAGCTCCTGCAGCCGGTGCTCGCCGAAGCCGGCGTCGGCGATGCGATGCAGCTGGTGATCGGATCCGATGCCGACGTCGCGACCAAGCTCGTCGCCGATCCGCGGCTGCCGCTGGTCAGCGCGACGGGATCGACCGCGATGGGCAAGCGCGTCGGACCCGTCGTCGCGGCGCGACTAGGTCGCTCGTTGCTCGAGCTCGGGGGCAACAACGCGATCATCGTCGACGCGACCGCGAACCTCGATCTCGCGGCGCGGGCGATCGCGTTCGGAGCCGCGGGCACTGCGGGTCAGCGCTGCACGACGACCCGCAGGTTGTTCGTCGCGAAGGGCGTCGAAGCGGAGCTCACCCGCCGCCTGGTGGCCGCGTATCGCCAGCTCGGCGAGCGCATCGGCGATCCCCGCGATCCCGCGAACCTCGTCGGCCCGCTCGTCGACGCGCGCGCGCGCGATGGTTTCGTCGCTGCGATCGCGACCGCGAAGGCCCAGGGCGGCACGATCCTCGCCGGCGGCAACGCGAGATCCGGCGCCGGGTACTACGTCGAACCAACCCTCGTTCGGGTTCCCGATACCGGATCGTTTCCGCTCATGCAGCAGGAGACGTTCGCCCCGATCCTCTACATCCGGGCGTTCGACGACAACCGCGTCGACCAAGCGATCGCGTGGCAGAACGAGGTCGAGCAGGGCCTCTCGTCCCGCTGTTCAGCGATAGCGTTCGCGCCGTCGAGCGGTTCTGGAGCCCTTCGGGCAGCGATTGCGGCATCGCGAACGTGAACCTCGGCACCTCGGGCGCCGAGATCGGAGGAGCCTTCGGTGGCGAAAAGTCGACGGGCGGTGGCCGTGAGGCCGGATCGGATAGCTGGAAGGCGTACATGCGTCGCCAGACGTGCACCATCAACGGTAGCGACGCGCTGCCGCTCGCCCAAGGCATCCGCTGGGAGTGACGAAGCGCGTTGCCCCGGGCCGCGCTCGGTCGTAGTCTAAAGCTGCGGTCCTGACGGATCGCGACTTTCACCCCCTGACGGGGACTCCGGAAGGAGAGGATTGCCATGCCGATCACCCAAGAGCTCCATGCCCTCGGTCAAGCCGCCAAGCGGCTGAACGACGGCTCCGAAGAGCTGAACGCACTCATCGCCCGCATCGACGCGTTGCTCGGTCGGCTGATGATCGGGATGGACTATCTCCACCCGCGTCCGCTCTCCGAGTCGGTCAGCTACGACCGTGACGGCAAGCGCATCATCGAGATGGCGTACGTCGCGTACTGCCGCGTCGCCAAGGGCTACACGCTCGCCATCAAGACCGTGAAGGTCCACGAGAGCAAGCGTGCGCTCGCGAACGAGACGCCCGGCGACTTCATGCCGCTCTTGCAAGCGCCCCGGCGCCTGCGCTACGCGGCGGTCGACGTGCTGCCCGAGCTCGTCGCGGGACTCTCCGCGCAGGTCGAAGAGGTCGCCGAGGCGATGGTACGCCGCTGTGCCGTTGCGTCGTCGCTCGCGCGTCGCCTCGAGGAGATGGCGGGGCCGGCACCGCGTGTCGAGGTCCAACGCACCGCCGAAACCGCGACGTCGCACGCACGACCGACACGGCCGTATCTCAGCGAAGGCGACGCACCGATGACGCCTGCGACGGCACGCCGTCCGACGAATAGCCACGAATAACTAGTCTAGCGAGTCGCGGCCGAGCTTCGGTTGCCGCCTGCCCGGTGGCGTGGCAAAAGCTGCCCGTCATGGCAAAGCAGGTTCTCGTCACCGCCGCGCTGCCGTATGCGAACGGATCGATCCACCTCGGCCACATGCTCGAGGCGGTGCAGACCGACGTCTACGTGCGCGCGCGCAAGCTCGCGGGCGAGGATTGCGTGTTCATCTGGGCCGCGGACACGCACGGCACGCCGATCGAGCTGCGTGCGCGTCGCGAGGGCATCACGCCCGAGGCGCTGATCGAGCGCGCGTGGCACGAGCACCGTCGCGACTACACCGACTTCGGCATCGGCTTCGACATCTTCCACACGACGCACGCCGACGAGACCAAGCGGCACGCCGAGGCGATCTTCGGGGCGATGGAATCGCGTGGCGACATCGTCACGCGTCCGGTCGCGCAGCTCTACTGCCCCAACGACGCGATGTTCCTGCCCGACCGCTTCGTGAAGGGCGTCTGTCCGAATCCGAAATGCCGGAGCGCCGATCAGTACGGCGACTCGTGCGAGGTGTGTGGCAGCACGTACGCGCCGACGGAGCTCGGTGATCCGCACTGCAGCATCTGTGGCACGACGCCCGAGCTGCGCTCGAGCGAGCATCTGTTCGTGCCGCTTGCCCGCCACGAAGCATTCCTGCGCGAGTGGCTGCAGCCGATCGACCAGGGCGGTCGCACCGAGTTGCAGCCCTCGGTGCGCAACTATGTGATGGAGTGGGTCGACGGCGGCCTGCGCGACTGGGACATCTCGCGCGACCCGCCGTACTTCGGCTTCGGGATCCCCGGTCATCCCGGCAAGTTCTTCTACGTGTGGTTCGACGCGCCGATCGGCTACATCGGCGCGACCGAGAAGTACTGCAAGGAACACGGTCGCGACTTCGAGGCATACTGGAAGGATCCCGATCGCGCGCAGACCGAGGTCGTGCACGTCATCGGCAAGGACATCGTCTACTTCCACTGCCTCTTCTGGCCGGCGATGCTCCACGCGGGCGGCTACACGACGCCATCGCGCGTGCAGGTGCACGGTTGGCTCACCGTCGCGGGCGAGAAGATGAGCAAGACCCGCGGCACGTTCGTGCTCGCGCGGACGTACCTCGATCACCTCCCGCCCGACTACCTGCGCTACTACTTCGCGAGCAAGCTCGGTCGCCAGCAGGAGGACATCGATCTCAACCTCGAGGACTTCGTCCTGCGCTGCAACGCCGATCTGGTGAAGAAGGCGGCGAACCTCGCGAGTCGGTCGTGCAAGTTCGTGACGTCGAGGCTCGGTGGCACGCTCGCTGCGCTCGGCGACGAAGCGGCGGCGATCGTCGCGGCGGCGCAGGCTCGGCTCGTCGAGGCGAAGGGCCACTACCTCGCGTTCGACTCGAGCCGCGCGGTGCGCTGCGCGATGCAGATCGCCGAGGACTTCAACCTCTACCTGACCGAGCAGGCGCCGTGGAAGCTGCCCGCCGATCAGGCCGATCGCGCGCGGCAGGTGTGCTCCGCCGGCGTGTACGCGACGCAGGTCATCGCGGCGATCCTCGCCCCGGTACTGCCGAGCTGGGCAGAGAAGGTCCACCGCATGCTGAAGCTGCCGCATGCGCTGGACTTCGTGCATGCCGGCGCACCGCTGCCGGCCGGTCACGCGATCGGCGAGTACGAGATGCTCGCCGAGCCGATCGACCCGGCGAAGGTCGCGGCGATCATCGAAGCGAGCAAGGAGAGCACCCCGGTGATCACACCCGAGTACGAAGTCGATCCGCTCGCCGCCGAGACCACGATCGACGACTTCGCAAAGATCGATCTGCGCGTCGCGAAGGTCGTCGCGTGCTCGAAGGTCGATGGCGCCGACAAGCTCTTGCAGCTCACGCTCGACGTCGGCCCACTCGGCCAGCGCAACGTGTTCTCCGGCATCGCGAAGAGCTACGTGCCCGAGCAACTCGTGGGTATGCACGTGGTCCTGTTCGCGAACCTCAAGCCGCGCAAGATGAGGTTCGGCGTGTCCGAGGGGATGATCCTCGCGTCGGGTGCGAGCGACGACGCGGTGACCGTGCTCGAGCTGGATGGGCGCAGTCGCCCCGGCGAGCGGGTGTCGTGAAGAAGCCCGAGCACCGCTGGGAGACGCGTCGGCACCGTGCGGTAGCGGATGTCTCGGCGGTGCTCGACGGTCCGTTCGCCGGTGATGCACGGGCACAGCGGCTGCTGCTCGAGTTCGAGAACGGTCGCGTCGGTACGGCGACGCTCGGGCTCGCGCATCAGCGCGTCGATGCGATCGCGCTCGAGGATCCCGACCTCGTGCACGCGATCGCGTGCTGGTTGGTCGCTCGTGGGGTCCGCGAGCTGGCCGTGCACGATGAGCACGATCGACCGATTGCGGTGCGGCCGTTCGCGCTCGACGAGCTCGGTGAGTCGATCGCGGATGCCCGCCGCGTCATCACGCTCGCGCCGTCGAACGCGGAACTGGTCGATGCGCTCGGCGCCTTCGATCGCGTGATCGCGTGCGAGGACTCTTCGGATACACCTGCACAGGTCGCCCGCTGCGAGCGACTCGGGCCCGACCTCGGACCGGATCTCGATCGCATCGCGGTGCTGCAGCCCTCGCTCGCGCTCAGCTCGCTGACGGTACCGGGGATGGAGCGCGTCGTGACCGGCCTGCGCGCGCGCGGCGTGCCGCAGCTCGTGTCCGCGCCGCGCAGTCTCGCCGACGTGCTCGGCGATCTCGAGCGGATCGGCACCGCGCTCGGCGTCGATCCGTCGATCGCGATCGATTCGATGCAGGCCGAAGCCGACGCGCTGCGAGCCGCGCTGCCGCCGGTCCCGGCGCGTGTGTATCTCGAGTGGTGGCCGCGACCGATGTTCACGCCCGGCAAGCTGTGCTTCAGCAACGAGCTCATCGCGCTCGCCGGCGGCACCAACGTGTTTCGCGATCGCGACGGTGCGTCGGTCGAGATCGACGCCGCGGACCTGCGCGCGGCGGATCCCGACGTGTGCTTCGTGTCGTGGTGCGGCGTCGCGGCGAGCAAGCTCGACCCGGCGAGCCTCGGCAAGCGTCCGGGTCTCGAGGACCTCCGTGCAGTGCGCGAGGGTAGGGTGTTCGCGCTCGACGAGCGTTGGAGCGGCCGACCAGGACCGCGGATGCTCGAGGCGTCGCGACGAATGCGGGCGGCGATGACCTGAACAGATATCGCGCCACACACCGCCCGCGCGGCCGCCGGTTTTTTGGACTGGACCGCGCGGCGTGCCACGGTGCCGGCATGCAGGTCGAAGCGCTCGACGGAAGCCTCGCACGCCAGATCGACGATGTCGTCAGCTCGCTCACGACTTCCGTCGGCTATCGCTCGGTCTGGATCGATCCGTTCGGCATGCTCTGGCACTGCGAGCCCGAGGACGAGGAGCTCGAGGCGATGGGGCACCGCTATGTCGGGACCTTCGTTCGCCCCGATGCCGACGTGCTCGCCGCTGCGCTCACCGGTCTGGCGTGGCCGTCGGTCGCGTGTCTCGTGGTCGAGCATCGTGCGCCCGCGCGGCCGCTGTCCCTCGCTGCCGCGGTCTGATCAGGTCGATGCGCTGTAGCGGGGTGGACCCGCCGACGTCGGCGACCACGACGGTGGATCGCTCGCGGGGAACGAGTCCTCGCCGGCCATGTCGACAGGGTCGCTCGACGGCTCGGGCAGCTCGTCGCTCATGCTGCGTCCGAGTCGATGCCCCGTGAGCGCACGGCCGATCATCAGCCCGCCGAACGCCGCGAGACCGAGCGACGCCCAGCCATCGAAGCGTCGCGCCGAGCCGATCAGCGCCAGGGCGCCGAGGCCACTGAGCACGCGATCGAGTCGAGCGCGCCGTACCGCGCAGTACCGGGAGGAAGTCGTGGAGGTCGTCATCGTGCACGGTATGCGAGCTGCTCACCTCGGTGTCAAACCCGTGCGACGACCGCGGAGCACCGGCCATTCGCTGCGCTCGCCGAACGCGTCGCGCCGCAGCCCGAGCACGACCGCCGCGACGGAGCACCCGAGCGCGGCGAGGATTGCAGCGGTCGCGACCATTGGATCGGCATTGCGATCCGCGACGGCAATCGCGTAGGCCGACCATGCGACGACCGCGGGCACCACGAACTGCCGGTAGCGCACGCCGATGGTGATGCCGGCGAGCGTCGCGACGAGCAGGGCGAGCATGGTCATCGCGCGTGCACCTGCGCCGCTCCCTGCGTAGCCCATCGCGACCAGCGCCGTGCCGAGGTTCGCGAGCGTTGCGACGCACATCCAGCCGAGGAACAGCGCGAACGGCAGCGTCAACACGAAACGCGCCAGGCCGATCTCCGCGGCGCGACTCACCAGCGCGAACATCCTTGCCGCGAGGAGCAGCATTCCCAGGACGAGCAGAACGCTCACGTAGATGAGATCGCTCTGAAACGCTGCGACCCAGGTCGCACCGAAGACATTCGCGAGCACCAGCGGCGGACCGAGTCGATCATAGATCGTCATCGCACGCTGCGAAGGCAAGAGCGCCGCGATGCTCACGCCGAGGAAGCCTGCGTAGATGAGGCCCCAGATCGCGAACGCGAACGGCGCTGGCGTGAAGAGGGTCTCGTAGCGGCGACTCACCGTCGCGATGTCTGCGACACCCGGTCCCAGCGTGTCCGCGAGCACCGAGTAGGCGATCGCGAGGGTCACGACCAGCAGCGTGGTCCAGCGGATCGGCAGCGAAGGCCCGTTGTCGTACCTGATGCTCATGATGCGCGCATTCTCGCGATGTGAAGGGGAGGGATCGCAGCTGGGATGTCGGTTGGGCGTGAGGAGTCCTGGTCGCGACGGGCGACGGGCGCCAGAAGCTGGAGCCCGGCAGGGACGACCCGCATCGAGAGCTGGGTCGTGCGCTCTCGAACGCCGTCGTGGGTAACGGGGACCGCTCGCGAGCAGCGGATCTCGATGCGACCCTTCGCGCGCACATGGATCGCTTGGCGCAGGCGCTCGCGACCGAGGATCCAGCTCGCGAGCAGTACGACATAGTCGAGGAACGTGGACGATCGGATCACCACGACGTCGGCGATGCCGTCGTCGGCGACGATTTCAGGCGCCCACCGCAGCTTCGCGAGACCGACAGCGCCCGTGTTCGCGACGACGACGCTGCTCGCCCGCATGCCGAGCGGATGGCCGTCGACGTCGATGTGATAGCGCGAAGTCGGACCGAACAGCCGCCATAGCGATCGCGCGCCCCAGCGGAGTCGATCGACGTGCGTGTGGCGACCAGGGGGCGGCGCGTCGAGATCGGCGAGCCGGCCGATGACCGTTCGCGACAGCACGACGCGGTTGCCGACCACCAGCACATCGATCCGCGTCGGGTGGCCCGCGTCACAGACATCGGCGATCGCCGCACAGGCGGCCTCGACCTCGGTGGGCAACCCGAGCTGTCGTGGCAGTCGCGCGTCGACGCCGGTCGGCACGATCCCGAGTGCGGCCGGCATGTCGACGAGCGCGGCCGCGACGGCGCCGATCAGTGCGTCACTGCCGACGGCGATCACGGCGCGAGGGTGGAACGTCTCGAGTGCGCGCTCGGTCGCCGCGGTGATGTCGATGTCAGCGGCGATCGGTACGATGATCAGCTCGTCGCCGAGCCGCGCGCGCAACAGCGTCGTCGCCCGGCGGGCGACTGCACTCGGCGCCGCCGGATCCAGCAGTGCGACAACGGCCACGTCACACCACCGCCAATCGGTTCTCGCACACCGCGACCTGGGGCAGCGACCACGCGATGTCTTCGGCGATCAGGCGCGAGAGCGGATCGCCGACGATGCCGATCAGAATCACGCGCTCACCATCGACAATCACGTCGATGCGGCGCACATCGACATCTGCGTTCTCGAAGTGTTCACGGAGCGTGCTGCGAAGATCCGCGACCGCCGGAGCTTCGGTGCTTTGATCCGACACCTGTGGGCCGCCGAGCAGGTCGTCGAGCGCGAGGCCGATGCTGTGCAGCGCGACGTCCACTTCTGCGCGCGTGCGCGGCCACGTCGGCACGCGCGGTCGCACCGGCACCGGTCCCATGTGCCGCGGCGGTGCAGATACGACGACCGTTTCGGCACCCTGGGGTGGCGTCGGCCGTGGTGATCGTGGTCGTGGCGCGTCGGGCTCTGGCAGCGCCGCGGATGTGGCGACGACACAGGACTTCGCAGGTACAGGATATCTACGTTTCGAGAGCCGCACGTCTCGCTTCGACTGCACGCGGTGTGCCGCCGGGGAGAGTCTCGCGGTCGAACGGCGATGCGTCATGCCTGCTCACGGGTGACCTGTGCCGATGCGCACGGCTGGTGCGCGCTGCCCCGCGGTGCAACCGACGAAGGGCGCGAGGCGCCGATTCGGTCGGCTCCTCGCGCCCTCGTCGGGGCGCACTGCTTGCGTACCGCTCACATCGCCAGCGCGGCCATCTCCCGGTATGCGTCGTTGAGATTGCGCTGCGCCTTGTTGATCGCAGTGCCAACGCCCAGGCGACCGTCGTCGAACACCTTACCGGTCTTCGCCCGCAACTCGAGGAGGTCCTTCTTCCCCTCGGCGAGCTCGGTTGTAGCGACGTCGAGATCCTTCGCGAGGTCCTCGTTCTTCGCCGACTTGGTGCGCAGCTTCGCGGCGTCGAGATCCGTCGCCACGCGCGCGAGCGCAGCGTCGGCCCGGATCGCGAACTCCGCCTCCGACTCGTTCTTGATGATATCGAAACGCTCGTAGCGGTCGTCGGCGAGCTTCTCCGCCGCGTCCTTGTCCGCCGCAGCGATCTCCTTGTTCGCCTCGGCGACCTCCTTCGCAACGTCATTGTTCGCGTCGACGACCTTCTCGCCGAACTTCTTCTCCGCGTCGTCGAGATCGTTCGCGGCCTCTTCGATCTTCTTCTCGGCCTGGACCGAAGCCTCGCGGATGTCCTTGCGCGCCTCGACGCGCTCCTGGCCCTGCTTCTCAGCCGGCGTCTGACAGCCGAACGCGAGGGTGAAGAGCGCCGAACCGATGATGAGTTTTCCGTGCGTCATGATGTGTTCTCCTCCGACTCGCAGCGACCCGCGACTCGGCGCCGACAAGGTGGCACGCGCGCGCAGCGACGCAACGCGGCATCTCGCGGGGGTGTCGCCGGCAATTTCGGCGCGCGCATCGAGCACGTGGCAGCGCGCCGCGGTGTGCTGCAGCGCGCACCCACCCGTAGCGATTCGCGGGCGTAACGCCTCGGTGCGTCGCTTGCACGAAGGGATGCAGAGAACTACCCATGAAGCTCCTCGCAATCACCACACTCGCCGCCGCAGGTGCCTTGTTCCTCGGCCTCCCCAACACCGCCCACGCCGGCCTCGACGCGTGCGGCAACATCGACGTATCCGCTTCGGCGCAGTGCGAGCTCGTCACCTCGGGCGGTTGCGTCGCGATGTGCGAGCCGCTCGCGTTCGAGGCGGCATGCGCCGGCCAGCTCTACGCCGAGTGCGAGGGCCAGTGCGACGCAGAGATTTCGGCGGACTGCAACGCGAGCTGCCAGGCCGACTGCAGCGGTCAGTGCGAGGTGAACCCGCCGGAGTTCGACTGCCGCGTGGGGTGCGACGCGGACTGTGAAGGCTCGTGCTCCGGTCACTGTTCGACAGGCGACTCCGAGTGCATGGCGTCGTGCCGCGGCACCTGCACCGCTTCATGCGACGGGCGATGCGAAGGGACGCCGCCCGAGGCGTCGTGCGATGCGAAGTGCGAGGCGAGCTGCGATGGGAGCTGCGAGGCCGAGGCGAACATCGACTGCCAGGTCGAGTGCCAAGCGGGCGGGTTCGTCGACTGCAAGGCCGAGCTCAGTGGCGGCTGCGAGGTTGCGTGCACCAAGCCCGAGGGGGCGTTGTTCTGCGACGGCAACTACGTGGACCACGGCAACAACCTCGAGGAGTGTATCGCCGCGCTCCAGGCTGCGTACAACATCGAGGTCGATGGCTACGCCGAGGGCATGTGCAGCAACGGATCATGCACGGGTGAGGCCGGCGGGTCGCTCTCGTGTGCCGTCGAGCCGGGCATCGGACGCTCGGCATGGGCACTGGGTTGGTTCGGTGTGTCGGGCGTGGTCTTCGCCGTCGCACGATGCCGCCGCTCGCGGTGAGCTGCGTGCGGCAGTGATCAGCTCGGCGTGTGCACGCGGCGTTCTCGGACGCCGGCGAGCACACGCTGAGCTTCGTCGACGAGCGCGACGACGGAATCGACCTGGGCATCGTCGATCGTCGCGTCTCGGTTGGTGGCGGCGATCGCCTCGCGTGCCGCACGGAGGAGATCCTCGGCGCGCACCAGCTCGGCCCCGAGCGCTTCGCTACTGGTGTGTACGCGCATGCGGCCGAGGTCGTGCTCGAGCAGATCGAGACGGTCACTCGCGCGGGTGAGCGTACGTTGGGGTGCTTCGGTCGACAGGCGGGCGAAGGCAGCGTAGCCGGCGGTCGCCGAGTCGAACGCGCGCTTGCCCAGCACCCGTGCTTCACCGCCATCGCTCATCTGGACATCTTCGGCCTCGCCGCTCGCATCGGCGACACCGCATGCGGGCAGGGCGATGGCGAAAACGAGCGCGATTCGGGTGGTGAGGTCCATGGAAGCGGGAGCAGTGCAAGGGCAGGGCCGCCCTCATCCACGCCTCATCCGCCCGCGCTGATCCACGGCAATCCGCGCCGTGCTGGGGACGATAGCCACCCTGTGACTCGATTCGTGTACGTGCGACGGCGCTCGATGTGCCGAACCGTGTCGGGACGTTACTTCGACGCGGGGCGCGACGTCGCGAGCGCGACCGTGGTGAACGCATCGACGTAGGCGCCGAGCAGCTTCGCGATCTTCTCGTCGATCACCTTGCCGTCGGCATCGAACACCGCGCCCGCGTTCGCGACGTGGAGGATCTTGCCGAAGAACGGCTGACACCCGAGCTGGCGCAGCACCGGCAGCCACGCGGTCTGCCCGAGGCGTGTGCCGCCGGGGCCCGGGGTCGCGCCGATGATGCCGACCGGCAGCTCACCGAACACGCGACCGATGTCGCTGCCCGGTCGCGTCAGCCAGTCGACCGCGTTCTTCAGCACGCCCGGAACCGAGTTGTTGTACTCGGGCGTCACGAGCACGAGCCCGCGCGCGCCGGCGATGCGCTCCTTCAAAGCGGTGACGGCCGGTGGCATGCCCTGCGCCTCGACGTCGCCGTCGTACAGCGGAATCTCGCGGATCGACGCGAGCTCCATCGGGCACTTCGATGCGAGCGAGATCGCAGCGCGCGCGAGCATCGTGTTGTACGAGCCGCGGCGCAGACTACCGGAGATCACGAGGATGATGTCGTTGGTCGGGGTCGGCACGGCGTAACGGTCGGACAGATCCGGTGCTGCACGCAAGCGCGCGGATGACCTGCGCTCTAACGGCGGCGACGCAGGAACAAGACCAGCCCGGCGAGCCATGCGGCGCCGGTGCCGGATCGATTCGTCGCGCAGCCGCAGCCAGCTGCATCGTCGTCGCTACCCGGGTCGTCGCTCGATCCCTCCGAGCCCGAGCCGTCGGCGGATGCCGCAGTCACGCCGCTGGCCGAGCTCGCCCCTGTCGCGCTGACCGAGTCCGATCCCCCTGACGTCGGTGCGTCGGTCGCCGTGCCGTCCGGATCTGTCGCGCTCGTCATCGGCTCCGAGTCACTGTCGTCGTCGCTGCCGGCCCCGGTGTCGTCGCCACCCTGACCGGGCGCGGTGCGATTGACGACTTGCGCGTACCCGCGGGTCTGCGCATCGAAGATCTCGATCGAGCGATTGATGATCGCATCGACGAGCAGCTTCTGCCCCTCGTCGAGTACTTCGTCCGGTCGCGTCACGAGGATGAACGACACGTCGTACTCGTTCGGCGCGTCGGGATACGCAGGCGTGCGCACGCCTTCGTTGGCGATCACGTCGTCGACCGTGATGTCGCGCCGCGTCGCGTTCACCGTGTACGAGTCCGCCTGGAACTGGAACGCATCTTCGGGCGCGCAGCTGCCGTCCTTTGCCGCCGAGTCGACACAGTTCGAGACGTTCTCGAGTACGAACCACGGCTCGACGTCTTCGGGTGGCACAAGGCCCATGAGGTACAGATCGAGATCGCTGTACTCGTAGATCGCGGGCTGCACGGCGGTGAACGTGCCGTCACCGTTGTCGGTCCAGTCGTGGCCCTGCACCGGCGAGCCGCCCGTGCTCATGTAGAACGACCAGTGCGCGTTCGAGCGCCCGAGCATGCTCGGGTCCGGGCCCTGGCCCTGATCGAAGTACACGAATGCGAGCCACGCGTGGCCGAGCTCCTGGCCGAACACGAGCGAGATGTAGTTGTCGCTGACGCCACCCGGATCGCCACCGAGGTAGTTGGTCCAGATGTTCATGTGCAAAAAGCCCTGCACCTGGCTGTTCGGCGTGTCGTCGAAGTAACCCATCCCCTCGTCGGGGATGACCGCGTCCTCGGTCGCGATGTGCTCGTAGCCGATGCCGTGCACGTCGTTCGCGACCGACTGATAGAGCGCGCCGACCGGTGGTGGCAGCTCCCAGGTCGTGAACATCACGACGAACTGGCTGTCGTCGGGGTGCACGCCGAGCAACCCCGACTCGACCGCGTCGTAGCCGACGAGGAATGGATCGCGCGTGAACCAATCGGCGTACTCGACGGACTGCTCCACGTCCCGGAAGATCATGTACGTGTCGCGCTGCTCCACGAATTCGATCGGCGCTGCCGTGGCCACGCCCGGGAGCAGCACGCCGAGCACG
>Ga0163144_10007131_pt1 | contig 24532 bp, 21 predicted proteins | sample OliLak19BULKMAT1_FD_123175 | JGI IMG/M metagenome (GOLD analysis project Ga0163144, IMG submission 123175) | Freshwater microbial mat bacterial communities from Lake Vanda, McMurdo Dry Valleys, Antarctica - Oligotrophic Lake LV.19.BULKMAT1 | ecosystem: Environmental > Aquatic > Freshwater >...
AGGCGCGGTGCGAATTCGGGCGCTGCCTCGCGGGCAACCGCCACTGCTGGAAGGACGGCGATTGCCCGCACGGATCGCGCTGCGAGGTCGGGGCGTGCTTGACGGGCGATCGCGAGTGCTCGACCGACAGCGGCTGCACGGGCGGCAAGCGGTGCCAATTGGGCCGCTGTGCTGGGTAGCTCGGCCTCGCGAACCTCGCCACGACGGCTGTGGCACCCTACTTCCCATGAAGTTCTTGCTTGGCTCGCTTCCCGCGATTGCGCTGGTGCTGACCGGATGCGCGAACGACGGCACGCCCGCGACGGACGAGTCCTCGTCGACCGATCCGACCACGAGCACCTCGCCGAGCACGACCATCGACCCCGCGACGACCGCGACCACCGAGTCGTCGAGCAGCGCGGTCGCCGACACGTCGACCGGCGAGGTCATCGACGTCCAGGTCGACATCACGACCTACCCCGAGCAGCCGATGGTCGTCGACGTGCTCGTCACGCTGTCGGAGCCCGGCGATGTCGTGCTCACGCATGCCGGCGATCCCGGCGTGCTCGTGCTGCCGCATGGTGAGAGCACCGAGACCGAGCACAGATATCGCGCGCGCGGGCTCGCGCCCGACACGCTCCACACACTGCACTGGGAGGTCACGCCCACCGGTGATGTGGGTCCGCTCGCCGGTGACACCGACTTCATGGCCGAGGCCGCGCTGCCCGGCTTCATCGGTGCGTTCGTGCTCGAGACGACCAACGTGCAGCCTTCGCCGCTGTATCGCCTGTCCGACTGGAATCCGTGGCCGGCCGACACGTTCGCGGGTGCGATGGTCGTCGACTCGACCGGCGTCACACGCTGGTACATGTCGGCGCCGACGACGTTGATCGGCCCGCCAGCGGTGTGGGTCGGCATCAAGTTGCGCGACGACGGCACGATCGTCTACTGCGAGAACGACACGTTCTGGATCCGCGACGAGATGGGCGCGGTGATCTCCGAGATCCCCGCCGCCGATCTCACGCTGCCGGGTGGTCGAAATGCGGGCATCGGCGTGCTCCACCACGACGTGCACGAGCTGCCCAATGGCAACTTCATGGCGATCTCGATGAGCTTCCAGGACGTCGAGTACGACGATCTCGGTGTCACGCACGTCGTCGGCGACACGCTCGTGGAGTTCACGCCTGAGGGCGAGGTCGTGTGGCTGTGGGACAGCTTCGATCACCTCGATCCGCAGCGGCGCCGCGAGAACTTCGCGGATCCGATCGTCGATCCGCTCACTGGCATGACGGCCGCCGACTGGACCCACGCGAACGGGTTCGTCTACGACGACGAGAATCAGACGATCACGCTGTCGATGCGTCACCAGGACTGGATCATCCAGATCGATCGCGCGACCGACGAGGTCATCTGGCGGCTCGGCGACGGCGGCGACTTCGAGCTCGCCGACGGCGACCGGTGGTTCTTCCACCAGCACTCGCCGCAGTGGCAGCCCGACGGCTCGCTACTGCTGTACGACAACGGCAACGGCAATCCCGACATCCCGGCGGCGGATCAGCGCTCGCGCGCCGTCCGCTACGTGCTCGACTTCGATGCGATGAGCGCCGAGGTCGCGTGGCAGGACAACGAGCCCGATCTGCAGGTCGCGTTCGCGGGCGATGCGGATGTGATCGAGGGTGGGCACATCCTCGTGACGGACTCGGGGATCTTCACGAAGGAGAGCCTGCGCTCGCGTGTACGCGAGCTCGAGGTGGGCCAGGATCCGGAGACGGTGTGGTCGATGCAGACGCCGCTCGGGCGGTGGATCTACCGCACGACGGCGCACCCGCGGATCGTCGGGTTGCCGGCGGAGTGATCGATGACCGAGCGGTTCGACGTCGTGATCGTCGGCGCCGGGCCGGCCGGTAGTGCGGCAGGCATCATGGCGCGGCGTGCCGGTGCGCGGGTGCTCGTGCTCGATCGCGCGAGGTTTCCGCGGATGAAGACCTGCGGTGATGCGATCTCGAATCGCGCGGCGGAGATCTGTGCGGACCTCGTCGGCAACGCGGCGCCGCTCGACGGTGTCCCGCATGCGCGGGTCGACACCGGCATCGCGATCTTCCCCGGCGGCGGCGAGATCGTGCGCCAGTTCGGTGCGCACCCCGGCTTCATCGTGCCGCGGCTCGACCTCGACGATCGTTTGCGCCGCGCGCTGCAAGCTCACGGCGCCGAGCTGCGCGAGGGCACCGCGGTGCGTGGTCTCGTGCGTGACGGCGAGCGTGTGATCGGCGTGAAGACCGAGCACACGACGTTCCTCGCCGACGCGGTGATCGCCGCGGATGGTCCCGGCTCGATCGCATGGACCGCGCTCGGCATCCCGTACCACCGCGATCGTCGGCTCGCCGTCGCGCTCACGGCGTACATGAAAGACGTGCGCCCCGGCGCGCACGCGGCCGCGAACGAGCACTTCTTCGAGACCGATCTGCGGGCGGGCTACGCGTGGATCTTCCCGCCGGTCGATGGCGTCGCGAACATCGGCGTGTACCAGCGTGCGGATCGCTTCCACGCGCACGGCCAGTCGCTGCGCAAGCTGTTCGATGCGTTCGTTGCTCGTCATCCCGAGCGCTTCGAGGGCGCGACGATCGTCGGGCGCACGCGCAGCTGGGCGCTGCCTCTGTCGACGCTCGCGATTCCTCGCACGGTGCCCGGCCTGTGGCTCGCAGGCGATGCCGGCAGCTTCGTCGATCCGCTCGCGGGCGAGGGCATCTGGCAGGCGCTGCATTCCGGTGGGCTCGCCGGCACTGCAGTCGCCGGCGCGCTCGGCAACGCCGATGCACAACGCAAGGCTGCGCGTGCGTATCGTCGCCGTTGTGCGATCGACATCGGCGTGCCGTCGACGCTGCGCATGGGCGTCCAAGACGCGATGGACCTACTCGTCGCATCGGGACTGCACCGCCGCGCGTGGGTGCGTGCCGTGCTCGCGCGCGGCTACGGCAGCGAGCGACTCGAAGCGAGCAAGCGCCTGCGCTGACGTGATAACGTCACGCTCGCTTGTCTGAACGCCTCCGCGCGCTGATCGTGCTCGCGATGATCATGGCGGCGCAGGTCGGCATGCTCGCTTACTTCAACGGGCGCGAGCTGCTGCTCGATCGCCCGATCGCCGGGCTCGACTTCGACACGCACATCCACCAGGCGTATCGCGTCGTCGAAGGCCTGCAGGGGTGGGGCAAGAGCTGGGTGTGGGATCCAAGGCTGCTCGCCGGCTATCCCACCGGCACGATCTTCGAGGCCGACAACATCGGCTGGTCGGTGTGGACGTGGCTGCTCGTCGAGTGCGGCGTGCCGAAGGGCCTCGCGTTCAACCTGTTCGTCGTGTTCGCGCACCTCGGGCTCGTGCCCGCCGTGTACATCTCGGCGCGCTGGCTCGAGCTGTCGCGGGCCGCTGCACTCGGTGCTGCCGCGGCCGCGATCGGTCTGTGGGCGTTCGACTCGTGGCTGCACTGGTGCTGGTACGTCGGCATGGTCGCGTACGCGACCGCGAGCTGGCTGTGGCTGCTACCGATGTCGCTGTTCGTGCGGTGGTGGCGACGACGCGAGCGCACCGCGGCGATCGGCGTCGCGCTGCTGATGGCGCTGTGCCACCTCGTGCATCCGTACTCGTTCTTCTTGCTCGTCACGCCGCTCGCGATCATCTACATCGGCGGCGCACGAGCACTCGATCTCCGAGGCCATGCGGCGGTGTGGGCGATGGCGGCCGTCACCGTGATCGCGAACGCGTGGTGGCTCGCAGTCGCGGCCGATTGGTGGCACTGGATCCTCGACTCGTCGTTGTTCGGTCGGCGCAGCCTGCTCGCGCTGCCGTACGACATCCTCGGCCTGCTCGACGAGCCGGCGGTCACCGGCATCGTCGCGACGCGCACGAGCTTTCGGCTGCTCTACACGGCGGTCGGTCTCGCGGGCGTCGTGCTGTGGTGGAAGCGCGGTGACTTCCGCGCGGTGCCGGTCGGCGTCACGATCGTGGTGCTGGGGATGTTCGCGTATCTCGGCGGCGCGACGCCGCTCTCGCACATCCAGCCGTATCGCCACACCGGCCCGATGGCGTTGCTCGCGTTGATGCCAGCCGCGTCGCTCGTCGAGACCGCGTGGCGCGAGGGCTGGGTGAAGAGTTGGCCGGTGTCGGCGCGTCGCGTGTGCGCGGGCCTTGGGTTCGTCACGCTGCTGTGGCTCGGGCAGGACGTGCTGTACTTCACCGCGCGCTCGCTACCCGAGGTGAAGCGGCTGCCGCACGGCGAGCGCGTGTACTTCTCCGCGATCGGACACCTCCCGCCGATCGATTACAGCTACGCGAACTGGCACCGCGACGACCTCGCCGCGTGGGTCGACGCGAACACGGATCACCAGGGTCGTGTGCTCGTCGAGGGCTGGAGCTGGGGCGAGCAGCTCGCGTGGAAGACCGACGCGCAGATCATGGGCGGCTTCATCTGGCGCAACCTCGAGCACAGCTGGGCGAACATCCTGCGTCGCCGGCCGCAGGGGATCATCGCGCCCGACGAGCTCGCGCGTTATCTCGCGAACTACGGGATCCGCTGGGTGGTCGTGTCGTCGCCGCGCGAGATGGCGCCGTGGTGGGACGTCAATCCGCAGCTCGAGCTCGTCGCGACGCTGCATCCATTCCGTGTGTTCAAGGTGAAGGCGCAGACGTTCCTGCTGGATCCGCCGGTCGGCACGGTGCAGGTCGCGACCAATCGAATCGAGGTGACTGGCACCGATCCGAACAGCAACGTCCTGCTGCGCTACCATTGGTCGGAGGTGCTCGTGTGCGAGCCCGACTGCACCTTCGAGCGCGTGAAGCTCGGCACCGATCCCGTCGGGTTCATGCGCGTGATGGCGCCGCATCCTGCCGACTTCGCGATCGTGAACAGGTACGGACGATGAGGTCCGCTGAACATCCGCTGTCCTCGTGCGGGGCGTTCTCGTCGATTTCTTCGGCCCTCGTCGGGGCTCCGGCACGATTGCCGGATGCAGATCGAGCGGCGCCAACTTCGTAGCAACGACACCGCGAACGCGATTCGCATCTTCCTCGCGCGCAATGCGACCGAGGACGGGATGCAGGCGGCGGTCGTGTCGGACGACTTCGGCATCCTTCTCGGTGGGGTCGGCAGTGGAGACCTTGCGGAGCTCGCGGCGGTCGGGTCGTCGTTGCTCGACGTGCGGGATCCCAGCGATCGCGCGCGGCTGTGTCGCGACTTCGGCCTGTCGAGCGACGACGTGCACGTCGTACGACTCGGACTCGGCGCCAACCGGTTCGTGATCACATCGGTCGGCGCGCCGCTCGGTGCGGCGGGTCAGCTCGGCGCGGCGCTCGATCGGATCCTCGCGCCGGCGGCATAGCGTTCACTCGCGATCGTATCTCTCACTCGCGAATCATCTTGACGGTGGGGCGTCTGTCCCGTACCTTGCGACCCGTTCGAAAGGAGGTTCTGTCCATGCTGCTTCGTTCCTGCACCGCATCGCCATCGAGCCTCCGCTTCATCCAGATCTGAGTCCGGACCGGGCGGCAGGCGTCAGCCTGAAACCGCTCTCACGGCCCCTGCGCGTCCATTTCGACGCATGCGGGGCCAAGGCCTGGATTCATGTCGGACCACCAAGGACGGCGTCGCGAACGCGCGCGCCATGGACGTCGTCATGCGACGACACTCGAAGAGCAGTACTTCGGTATGAGCACCGAAGGCGCACCGAGCAGCGGTGCGAGCGTTGGGCACGAGACCCATCGCGATCCAAGGGCCTTGCGGCTGTGCCGTCAGGTCCGTGAGCAACTCGATCTCGTGCTCGCAGAGCTCGGCGATCCCACGCTGGAGGGGACGCATGTGCACGAGGTCGGCTACGTCGGCGGCACGCACACGATTCGTGTCGACGTGACCGCACCACCGGGTGCGGATCCCATGGCGATCGCCGCGCGGCTCGAGGCCGTGCGCGGGCGACTGCGATCCGAGATCGCAGCCGCGATCCACCGCAAGCGCACACCGATGCTGTGCTTCGCGGTGCTGCCCGCCGACTGGCTGAAGCGCTGGTGCGAGAGCACCGAGCAAGACGAAGAAAGGGACGACGGTGACCATGACCACGAATGAACGGATGCAATCCGATGCGACGCCGACCACCGCGCCTGCCGAGCTGCAGGCGTGGTGGTCGGAGCCGCCCGACGCGGATGTCCGCGCCGCGCTCGATCGACTGCGGCACACGCCCGACGTCGTGCAGATCGCGGTGATGCCCGATGTGCACCTCGCCGAGGACGTGTGCATCGGCGTCGTGCTCGCGTCGACGTCGACGTTGTTTCCCGCGGCGGTCGGTGGCGACATCGGGTGTGGGATGGCGACGATCGAGCTCGGTGTCGAGGCCGACGCGCTGGCGAACCCACGCACGGCGGCGCGTGTGCTCGATGGCTTCGCGCGCGGCGTGCCGGTGATGCGTCATGCTCGGCGCGACGCACCGCAGATGCCCGACGCGCTGCGCGACGTTGATGTCGGATCGCCTGAGCTCGACGCGCTGCGTCGCCGCGAGGGTGCGCTGCAGCTCGGTACGCTCGGTCGCGGCAACCACTTCCTCGAGCTGCAGGCCGCCGACGACGGCGGACTTTGGGTCGTGGTGCACTCGGGTAGTCGTGGGCTCGGGCCGGCGATCCGCGCGGCGCACGAGAAGCATGCGAAGGGCAGTGGCCTGTTCGGGATCGCCGCCGACACGCCCGAGGGTGCGGCATACCTCGCCGACGTGCAGTGGGCACTCGCATACGCCGACGCGAGTCGATCGCACATGCTCGATGTCGCGACGGATGTGTTGCAGCGCGAGCTCGGGGCCGCGCCGCGGCCCGACTCGCTCATGCGCTGTCATCACAACTTCGTGCGCAAGGAGACGCACGACGGCCGCGACCTCTGGGTGCATCGCAAGGGCGCGAACGCGGCGGCGCCGGATGAGCCGGGCATCATCCCCGGATCGATGGGCACCGCGACGTATCACGTCGTCGGCCGCGGCTGTGCGGGCGCGCTGTGCTCGAGCTCGCACGGCGCCGGTCGAGCGATGTCGCGGTCCCGTGCGCGTCGCGTGATCGGCACGCGTCGCTTGCACGACGAACTGCGCGGCATCTGGTACGACCATCGGCTCGCGAGTCAGCTCTGCGAAGAGGCACCCGGTGCGTACAAGGACATCGGCGCCGTCATGCGTGCGCAGGGCGATCTGGTGAAGATCGTCCGGTGCACGCGACCGGTGCTCGTCTACAAGGGCGCGTGATTCACCCTTGGGCCCCCAAGACGCGGTGCACGATCTCGTCGTGCACCGTCTGCTGGCCTTCGTCGAGCAGCTCGAAGATCTCGAGGATCGGAAACGCGTTGCCCTCGAGATCTTCGACGGCCGCGTGACCCATGCGCACGACGACGAGGTCGAGCGAGGGCACGACCTCGATCACCTGCCCACCGAGCCCGACGGCGCAGAACGCATCGGCCGGCGCACCGGGATGCAGCGCGCCGCGATCGAGCGGGCTGCCGAAAGATCGGATCGAACAGCTGCACCGCGACGTTGCTGTACTCCCACGCGGTGCCGGGCTCCGACTGCGCCGTGGTGGCGAGCGCCTTCGCGGTCATGTCCTTTGCCGAGAACATCCCGGCCATGTCCTCGAGCACGCCGGCGTAAACACCGGCGGTCATCGTCAAGAGCGAACGCAGCGTGATCGCGGCGCGCGGATCGTCGGCGAGCTCCGGTAGGTACGTCGCGATCGAGTCATCGAGGCTGCCGAGCTCGCCGCGACCGAGCGCGATGCCGACGATCGCGGCGACGTGCGACTTCGCGACGGACCAGCTCTTCATCGGCATGTCGGCATTCGCTTCGCCGAAGTAGCGCTCGAAGATCAGCTCGCCGTTCTTCACGACGAGCAGGCAGTGCGACTCCTCCGACTCCGCATACGCGGCGGCGTCCTCGAGCGCCGTCGGATCGAAGCCGTGCGCGGCGGCGTCGCCGACCGTCCAGTCAGGCTCAGGCCACGTCGCGTCGGCGCCGCACGCTTCGGGCAGATCGCCCAAGTCGGCGCCCGGATCTCCGTTGCTCGTGCTCGTCGATTCGTCCGCCGCAGTGTCGTCGTCGGTCGTGTGTGCATCCGCCGCCGTCGATGACGTACCGCCCGTGGTCGCGACGGCGATGAGCGGATCATCGCGCTGCGCGTCGTCACGCGTGCAGGCGAGCAGCGATGTACAGGCGAGCGCGAGTGCGGCGGCGTGCGAGCGTATGGGTGCTTCGGTCATGGTCTCCTTCGACAGGACGACCTCACCCTCGCCGCACCCCGAGCGTAGCGCGACCCTCTCGCGACGCACGCGGCCGTCCACGAACCGCAGATGCGCGAGTTGCCAAGGCGCGATGCACCGAGGGCGGCGTGAGAGCGTATGCTCGACCACCCGTGGCCGCGCCGTACCTCTCCTCACCGTGGCCGTCGTGGTGGGGCCACAAGGTCGCGCGACTGCCTGCGCACGGCGTGCTGATCGTCGCGACGGATCTGCAGGGCAACCTCGAGGACTTCCGCGCGCTCGCGAAGATCCATCGCAAGGAGCTCGAGGCGGGCAAAGACGCGTGGCTCGTGCTGTGCGGCGACCTCGTGCACGGCCCGCCCGACGAGCTCACCGGCCCCGACTGGCCCGATCACCTCGGCACACCGTACGTCGATCGCTCGGACGAGCTCGTGCTCGAGTACATGCGCTACGTGCAAGAGCACGACTCGTTCTGCCTGCTCGGCAATCACGAGCACGCGCATGTCGGTGGGCCCGTCGTCAGCAAGTTCCATCTCGACGAGGCCGCGGTGCTCGAGGCGCGCCTCGGCGACGCACGTGATCGCGTGCGTGCGTTTCTCTCGGGGCTGCCGCTCATCGCCGTCGCGCCGTGCGGGATCGTGTGCACGCACGGTGCACCGTGGGCGACGGAGCCCGATCTCGACGCGTTCGAGAACCTTCAGTACGAGGGTCACGAGGACGTGCCGCTGTGGCGCATGCTCGAGTCCGGCACCGTCGGTGCATTGCTGTGGGCACGTGGTGCCAGCGACTTGCAAGCCGAGGCGCTGCTCGCTGCCGTGCACGGTCGCCCCGACTACGGCTTCGTGATGTACGGCCACGACATCGTGCGCGAGGGCTACGAGACGAGCGGGGCGCGGCAGATCTGCGTGTCGACCTCGTTTGCGCTGTTCGACGAGGCGAAGACGTATCTGCGGCTCGAGCTCGATCGCGAGTACCCCGACGTCTACGCGCTGCGGCCCGGGCACGAGATCCTGCCGCTTCATCCTGCGGGCATGCGATGACGACAGGCTTCGCGATGGGCCTCGACACGGTCGAGCTCGCGCGTTTCGAACGACTGCTCGCGCGCACGCCCGAGTTCGCGGATCGCTATTTCACCGCGGTCGAGCGCGAGCGCTGTGAGTCCGCACGATCGAGCACCCGCGACTATGCGACGACGTTCGCGGTAAAGGAGGCGCTGCTCAAGGCGCTCGGCGTCGGGGTGCTCGACGTGATCGCGCTCGAGCAGATCGAGGTCGCGTGCGATCGCGGCACTGCGACGTTGAAGCTGTCGGGTGCGGCGGCGAACGCTGTTGGATCGCGTCGTGCTTGGGTGTCGACCGCGTGCGACGGACGACAGGCGTGGGCGCTGGTCGTGCTGTCGTGATCACTCGTCGAACGTGACGAGCCACAACGTCGCCTTCCCGGCGGTCGGATGCTCCGGGTGCTTCACGACCTCGCGCAGGATCTCGTGCACCCACGGTAGGTTTGCCTCGACGCGCGCCTCGGCGGCCGGATTGGTCGCGGCGCGCTCGACGAGCGCTTCGAGCTCGCGTCGCGTCGCGGGATCGAGCCGGGCGGCGAGTCGATCGATCGTGATCACCTCACCCGGGGCAAGGGCGATCTCGAGCCCGTCGCCGCCGACCAATCGCGTCGGCGTCTCGATGTGCAGCACGTCGAGCCTGCGCAGCGTGAGGACGTTGCCAAAGCTGTAGCTACGCCGCCGACCGTCGCGCACCAGCGTCGTGTTCGCGGCGTCGCCTGTGACGACGAGCCGCGCGCCGATGCGATCCCAGGGGATCTCGGGGTGGGCATCGAACGCGGCCTTCGCCTTCGTCGCGAGACCTGCCGGCACGGTCGCAGTCGGAGTCCAGCCCGGCGGCGGCGCGGCCTTCGAGCGCCACGCGGTGTACTCGACCGGCGCAGTCGCGGCCTGACCTTGCAGCAGCGCATCGGCGACGCGCAGGTGCAGGTACAGTCGCGCGTACAAGAGCGCTCGCTCGTCGGGCGCCGCATCCGTCGGCAGTGCTCGCGCACGTCGCCAGACGAACGCCGCGAACGCAGTGCTGTACCCGGGCACAGCCTCGATCGCGTTGAGCAGGCCGACGAGCTCCGCGAACGTCTCGGGTGTGCCGTCGATGCGCGCGCGCGAGTACGCTCCGAGGGCCTCGGCGAGGCTCGTGCTCGTGCGGCGCTCGGCCATCGTCTTCGCCGCGTCCGCGACGACCTGCCACGTCGCGATGCCCGACTCGACGTCACGCAATCGATCGAGCAGCCAGCGCCAGCTCGAGTCGCGTTCGAGCACCCAGTGGGGATTGGTCGACTCCAACAGCGGCGCCGGGAACTCGTCGACGAAGCCGGCGATCACCGTATCCGCGGTCGGCGGGACCTCCTGCTGCTCGACGTCGCGCGACCCGTGCATCGGCTGGTGCCTGACCTGGCGAACGCAGCCGTCGAGGAACGCCAGGCCCAGTGCCGCGAGCCGCACTGCAGTGGCGGCACGCGGCGACGCGACGCGTCCGCGACCATCGGTTGCGGGCCGCATGCGCGTCGCGATGCGCCGCGTGAGTCGCTCGAGCGGCAACGGTGGCGCGAATGAGCTCGCACCGAACGCGTGACGACGGACCTCGACGCCGTTGCGCGTCTGTAGCCAACACTCGCGCGGATCGAGCGTCGCGTCTGCGCCCGGCCGGCGGAATCGACCGAAGCCCTGCGCCCAGATCTCGGACAATGGCTGCTCGCGCACGTTGCCCTCGCGCTCGCGCACATCGGTCGTCGTGCACGGCATCACGTCGCCGTTGCTCGCGATCACGAACGAGATCCGACCCGCGCCGCACGCGAACGGTTGATCGCGCAGGTACACGTCGTCGGCACCGGCGCTGCCCCACTCGTTGCACAGCTCGACATGGAACGTCGCGCGTCGGCGCCGTGCGAGCTCGACGATGCGCCGCAACTGCGGTGGCGTCGGCAACAGCGCCTGGTGCTCGGCGCCGCGGCCCTCGGGCGCGAACAGGTGCAGGCCCCACGTGTGCGCGCCCGACTCGACGACGACCGGATACAGCGCAGCGAGATGATCCGCGTTGTCGCGCGTCACAGTCGTGCCGACGACGATCTCCGGACAGCCGAGATCGCGGAGCATTCGGATCGCCCGCAATGCCGCTGCGTAGCTGCCGGCGCGCCCGCGAAAACGATCGTGCGCCGTCTCGTCGCCGTCGAGGCTGATCGCGGCGAGATCGGGAGGATGTCGCGCGAACACCTCGCGCAGCCGCTCGACGTGCGCGCCATGGGTGTGGATCGCGTAGGGCAGGCCCTTGCCGATCGCGTGGTCGATGAGCTCGGGCATGTCGCGACGCAGCGACATCTCGCCGCCCGCGAACACTAGCGTCGGCGCGCCGAGTCGCGAAAGCTCGTCGATGATGCCGGTGCGCGCCTGGGCGGTCGTCAGCTCGTCGGGTGCGCGACGGCCCGCGGACGAGTAGCAGTGCGGGCAGTGCAGGTCGCATGCGGACGTCGCAATCCACTGGACCGCGACCGGCGGACGGGCGAGCGCGCACGCATGAAAGAGCGCGGTCTCCGTCTCCCATACGGTTGTGGCCGTGTTCGCGCGGACAGGACGCTCGGTGAACCGCTGGAGGATGCCCACGGATGGATGCTAGCCCGTCGCTGTACTAAGGTGCGAGCCGTTGCTCGCCACCTTCGCACGCGTCGCGACCATCGTGCTCACGGTCGCGTATCCGATCGTCGTCTACCTAGGTCTCACGCGGTGGTCGACGCGCGGCATCGCGATCGTGCTCGTCGTGCTCGCGGTGCTGCTCGCGATCTCTCGCGCGCGCGGGTTGTCGTGGGCGCGGCTAAAAGACGCGATGGTGCCGCTGGTGCCGACCGTGCTCGGTGCCGTGATCGCCGGCATCACCGCCGACGATCGCGTGCTGCTCGCGGTGCCGGTGCTCATCAACCTCGGCTTGCTCGCGACGTTCGCGGCGACGCTGCGGCCCGGTCGGGTCGCGATGATCGAGCGCTTCGCTCGGCTCCAGGAGCCGGAGCTGAGCCCCGCCCAGCAGGCGCACTGTCGCCAGGTCACGTGGGTGTGGGTCGGGTTCTTCGTCGTGAACGCGATCGGATCGGGCGTGCTTGCCCTCGCTGCACCGTTGTCGTGGTGGACGGCATGGTGCGGCGGCCTGGTGTATCTGTGCATGGGGATGTTGTTCGCGATCGAGTGGTGCGTGCGGCGGGTGCGGTTCGGCTCCGCGAAGGCGGCGACACCGTGACGCCGTTGCTCGCGGCGGGCCGCACGGCGATCGTCGTGATCGACGGCGACGGACGCGAGCACGATCGCGAGGCGGTGCTCGGTGCGATCGCACCGGTGACTGCCGCGATCGCAGGTCACACCGAGGTGATCGTCGCGTGCGAGGATCGCCTGCGATTTGTCCACACTGCGCTCGGTGTGTGGGCCGGCGGTGCTGCGATCGCGTTGCCGACGAACCTGCTGCCTGCGACGGTCGAGGCGCTCGCGGGCACTCGCGGCGCGACGGTGCTGCACGACGGTGGTCACGCGCTCGGCATCGACATGCGGAGCCTCGGCGCGGTCGGTAGCGCGCCGACGCACACATGGGAGCCTGCGCGCCACTTCGCGTGCATCTCGACGTCGGGGACGACCGGCGCGCCGAAGCTCATTCGCAAGACCGCGGGCCAGCTCATCGAAGAGGCCTGCGAGCTCGCGCGCACGTTCGATCTCGCGGGCGCGCGGGTGCTGTGCACCGTGCCGCCACACCACATCTACGGCTTGCTCTTCGGCGTGCTCATGCCGCTCGTCGCCGATGCGACGATCGTCGCGACCGCAGCGCTGCACGCCGAAGCCGTCGCGGCCGCGATCGATCGTTTCGGCGTCGACGTGCTCGTCAGCACGCCCGCGCAGCTTCGGGCGATGGGCGTGCTCGATCCCGGCAAGCTCGGTCGCCTGCGTCGGCTGTTCAGCTCCGGCGCGCCGCTGGCGGACGACACCGCGACGATTCTGCGCGATCGACTCGGCGTCACCGCGACGGAGGTGTTCGGATCGAGCGAGACCGGCGGGATCGCGACGCGCACGCGTGCGCGCATCGACGCGCCGTGGCAACCACTGCCCGGCGTCGACGTCTCGGCCGACACGGACGGCCGCATGCTGCTCCGCTCGCCGTGGCTCGATCCGGATCTGCCGCAGCCATGCACGACCGAGGATCGCATCGCACTCGTGCCGGGCGGCTTCGTGCACCTGGGCCGCAGCGACGACGTGATCAAGGTCGGCGGTCGCCGCGTCGCGCTCGGTGACGTCACCGCGAAGCTGCTCGCGATGCCGGGCCTCACGGATGCGACCGCGATCGCAGTACCGGCGAGCGACGGGCGCGGGCAATCGATCGCTGCGTTCGTCGCCGGTGCGGTCACTTCCGACGCCGTGCGGACCGAGCTCGGACGATGGTTCGACGCGTCGGTGGTGCCGCGACGCGTCGTCTGCCTGCCGGCGCTACCGCGCGAGCCGACCGGCAAGCTCGCGCGCGCAGCGTTGCTCGGTCATCTCGGCGACGACCGCAGCGAGCCGCAGCCGCGGATCGTGAGCGTCGACGCTGGGCGTGCGGAGGTCGAGGTGGACGTCGATCCCGCGTTGCCGGCATTCGTCGGCCACTTCCCCGGCAACCCGATCCTGGCCGGCGCTGCGGTGCTCGACCTCGTCGCGCGCGCGACGACGATCGCGTGGCCCGAGCTCGGTGTACCGACCTCGATTGCACGGGCGAAGTTCACCGCACCCGTGAAGCCGGGTGATGCGCTCCGCATCGGTCTGCAGCGCCGTGCGAACGAGATCACGTTCACGGTGGAGCGCATCGCGAGTGATGTGAGGCCGAGCGTACCGTTCGCGATCGGCACGATGGAATTCGCGACGCGATGACTCTGCCGGACGGATAGGCGTTCAGCTACGGTGCGCGCGGGAGAACCCCGCGTGCTGTCAGCTGCAACGGTTTGTTGGACAGCTCACACCAGGGAACTGCGGGATACGCGAGTGGGCGAAGCCGCGTGACACCTCTTCAGCCCAGCCCGCGCAAGTACTGCTCTACGCGGAACTCAGGGGATTCAACTGCGACCACGCCGGGAGGAAGCGCCTCGGCGAAGTCAAAGCACCCAGTGCCCTGCGACGTCGATGGCGACGGCGATCTCGACCTGCGGATCGACAACACCGGTGGCGGCTACACCGAGCAGCTGCTCATCAACGACGGCGCCGGTAGACACCGGCAACTTCAGCGGCGTGTTCACGGGCCCGACCGACTGCAGCCTCTGGGGCGAGTTCGGCGATCTCGATGGCGACGGGTGCATCGACCTCGTCACCGGGCAGGGCGAGTGCAGCTCGTCCGACGAGGTCTACTTCGCCAACGACGGGGTCCCGGTCGACTCCACGGCGCCGGTCATCCGCAGCGTCCAGGCGGTGGCCGGCACGATCGTGTTCACGGTGTGCGCCGAGGATCCGTCGGGCAACGTCGGCTGTTCGGCCGAGCAGATGCTCGACGTCGGCGACGGCGGGACCGGCAGCGAGGGCGGCTCGGGCTCCGGCGGTGCGGACACCTCGGCGGGCACGGATCCCACCGACCCCGACTCGTCGGGCGACACCAGCGCGTCGGCGTCGGCGACTGCGAGTGACAGCGCGACTGCAAGCGACAGCGCGACTGCGAGCGACAGCGCGACTGCGAGCGAATGCTGGGCGTCGTGGTCGCGCGGCGACGTCGACGGATCTGAACCGCCAGCGCATGCCTACCCGCGGGCGCGCTGATCAGTGCGCCTGCACGTACAGCGAGAACGGGAATTCGCCCTGCATGTCTGCGAACGTCGCGTCGGGCACATCGATCACGAAGGTGTGCTCGCCGGCGCTCGTCGGCCCGAGCGAGATGATCCGCCGGTCGATCACGTCGCCCGGGCACCAGTTCGAGAACGACTGCCACTCCTCGTCCGTCATCGGCCCGGGGCCGTAGATGCCGTTGCCCTGCGTGTTGTAGACGCGGAACGGCTCGCAGCTGTCGCGGCCGGGGATGTACTCGAGCACGAGCTCGTCGTCGACGTACACGAAGTGCTCGCGGCGGATGTACTCCTCGCCGCCCGCGTTCGCGCCGTGATTGCTCGTGATGAGCACGAGCTGCGCGTCCTCGGCATCGGCGGCCAGCTCGAACGTGACGGTCTTGCGCGTCATGCCGATCTCGTCGCTCGCACCGTCGGCGTAGTTGTTGAACGACAGCTTGTTCGCGAGCGGGATCAGCGTATCGAACACCGGCGCCGGCGCGGCGCTGTCGGAGTACAGCAGCAGCGTGCCGGCCTGCGTGTCGTTGCGGTCGGCGCAGCCCTGGATCTCGGTGTTCGCGGCGTAGGGCACCCCGAAGATCTCGACCTCGAGCCACATGTCGTGGTCGGCGAGCAGCGCCTCGTCGGTCAGGATCGGCAGCACGTCGTCGGCGACGAATTCGTACGGCACCGTCATCGGCGAGTCGTTCATGTCCATGAACGGCGTGATGAACCGCGCGAGCTCGATGCGATCGACCTCGGCCGGCACGTACGACTCGTCGCCCTTCGGCACCAGCGCGAGGTGAACGGAGCCGATGCGATCGTAGTTGTCGCAACGCGCCCCGACGATCACGCCAATGATGAGCGTGGATTGCAGCATGTCGCGTTGCTCGTCGGTGAGCCGCGCGGCGAGCAGCGAATTCGCGTGACGGATGAGGCCGTCGGGGACGGGCTCGTCGACGAGTGCCGCATAGCCGTCGTAGAAGATCGCCTCGTCGATCAGCGTGATGACGACGGGCTCGAGCGGCTCACCGGTAGTGGTGCTCTCGCTGCTGGTGCTGCTGCTTTCGGCGGCGGCCGTGCTCTCGCTGGTGGACGAGGACGAGTTGTCGTCGGCGGTCGTGGTCGTCGTGTCCGCGCCGGACGTCTCCGCGCCGGTGCTCGTCTCCGCGCTGCCGCTCGGTGCCGGATTTGCGCACGCGCACGCAAGGCTCGCGGCGATGGCGAAAGACGAGTGCCTCATCGGAGCACAGTACTCGCGGAGACCGCGGGCTGCCAAGCTATCCTCCCTCCGAGGTCGGCGATGGAGGTACGGAGCTCGATCAGGACGATCGCCCGCCCCGATCACCTACGCGTTCACGCTCGCGCCCGCGTGAGCCAGCTACCCGCGGGGCTCGGGCATGCACACGCCTCCGCCGGCCTGGATCTGCGCCTGCGTGCGGAACGTGTTCAGCGTCTCCCAGTTCTTCGGCTGCACCGCCGGGATCGTCCCGTCCTCGCGCACGTTCGTCACGTGATACGCGTGCTGGTTCCAGATGCGACGCGCCGGGATCCACCGATCCTCGACGTCCCGGATCACCTGCACCGCCGGTGAGCCACCGATGCCGAGGCCGGTGTTCGATGCGACGACGATCTCCGCCGAGCCGTCGTTGTCGACGTCGACCACCACCGGGTTTTCCCACTGCGTCCAGCTCTCGCGCGGCGTCGTGAGCAGCGCGTTGCCGGTCTCGTCGAAGATGAAGAGTGTGGTCTCGTCGGCGTACATCGCTTCGGCCGAGCCGTCGCCGAGGAAGTCGAACGCCGTGCCCGCGGCGTAGCCTGAGTTGTCGGACACGACCGCCGTCCAGTTCGCGACCAGGTTGGTCTCGAGCACGCTGTAGAGGTTCGACGAGCCGACCGCGATCTCGGGCATGTCGTCACCGTCCATGTCGTGGATTGCCGCGGGCCGCCACTGCGCGAGGTTCGACACCTGGTTGGTGACGACCGGGGTGCCATCGGCCTCGACGATCGTGATGCCCGACGAGCCGACGAACATCACCTCGGGCGTGCCGTCGACGTCGAGATCCGCGACGTGGGGATGGCCCTGGCTGTCGGCGATCGACCAGTAGAGCCCGCCATCGTGGTGATACGCGCTTCCGCCGGTGATCACCTCGAGGTCGCCGTCGTCATCGAGATCCGCCGCGGTGTTGAGATAGCTGGTCGTGCCCTGCCACAGCAGCGCGCCCTGATCGTCGAACACCGCGCCGGCAAAGATGATCTCGACGTCGCCATCCGCGTCGAGGTCCGCGAGACTGATCGCGTTCGACGACGTCTGCACCGCGGCGGGGCTCGTCCAGTACGTCGAGCCGTCGGCATGGAACGCGATGAGGTTCGTCGCGGTCGCGGCGACGATCTCCGGCACGCCGTCGCCGTCGAGATCGCCGAGCGCCGGATAGCTGATCGACTGCAGCGGGGTCTCGATGCGGTAGTGCTCGGTGCCGGTCTCGCCGTCGAGCACATAGATGTGTCCGAGACCGCCGAGCTCACCGCCGTACGCGATCACCACGACGTCGGGGATGTCGCACAGATCGATCGCACCATCGCCGTTGTCATCGGTGAGGTTCGCGACGACCGGCGTGCCGAGCACCTCGACCTCGCCGTTGTTGCCCATCCACGCCCACTGCACGTCGGGCTCGAAGCTGTCGGGCGGCGCGACGTCGACGCACGGCTGGCCCGCGTCCATGTCGTCGCCGACCGTGCACACCGGACGAAGCGGACCGGTCTCGTCTCCGCCGCTGGTGTCGACCGCACCGACGTCGAACACGGCGCTCTCGCCGTTGCCGGTCGCGCTCGAGGTGGCGTTGTCCGTCGTGGTGGCGTCGGTGCCGCTCGCAGTGGTCGACGGAGTGGTCGTCGACGGATCGGTCGCCGACGACTCGCCGGTCGCCGTCACCGTGAGCGACGACACCTCGCCGCTCTCGGCCGAGGGATCGTCACCGCATCCGCTTGCGACCGCTACGCCCAGTGTCCAACGAAGTCGTGCCACGCTAGCAAGCGTACACCAGCGGCGCAGACGCGCGCGCAGCGACATCGGTGCGCTGCCACGCGTGGCCGCGCTCCGCAGTTCTTCGCTACGCCGCGTCGAGGCCCGCGAGCTCGCGGATCGCCGTGATCACGTCGCGAGCCTGCATGGGATCCCCGTCCCACGCGATCGTGCGCGCCTCGCCGTACTCACCGTCGCCCTGCGGATCGACCACGCGCACGCGGACGCTGTCGCCAGGCATGCTCTCGTCCGGCTCGACGAAGATCCGCTTCGTACACTGCTCGCCCTCGCCAGTCGGCTCCGAGAGGCGCACGTCGAGCGGCAACGCCGACCCGCTCAGGATCAGCGCCCGCTTGAGCGGCGCCCTCAACGAGTTACCGAGCACGACCACCGCGTGCTTGAGGATCTCGTAGGGCCGAACCCAGCCCTGCATGGTTCCGATCTCGCTACTCATGGCCGGGTTGGATTCCAGCATGCATCAAAACCGGGACGTGGCCACTGATATCCGCAGTTACGCGGATATTGCAGCTACTTCGTGGGCTTTTCGGGCCCGCCGACGGTCGGTGTGGTGGCGGCGACGTGGCGATGGGACTCGATCCGCGCCCGCGCCTGCGGGGCTCCTGGGGCGCGGACGATCACGTTGCGCAGCCGCTCGAGCACCAGCGTGAGCGGCTTGGAGTCGACGACGCGGGCGACCGCCTCGCGGTCCGGCGACGGGATGTCCGAGCGCATCGCCTGGAATTCGACCGCGACGACGGTGCGCGCCAGGTCCCAGCGGAACGCGGGATCGAGGTGCACAGGCATCGTCGCGTACAGCACCTCGGCGAGCGAGGTGAGGTCGGTCGCGCTCTCGACGGCGTGCATCCACCGCTCGGCATCGATCGGCTGACGCGGGGGCGGTCCCCAGGCGCCGATCACCTCGGCGAGTCGCTCGTCGACGCGCGAGTCGTCGCCGGCGCCGTACCAGATGAGGTGCTTGTAGCGACCGCGGGTCGCGAGCGCGGCGAGGCGCATGCGCGTGTCGTCGGCGTAACCGAGCGCCTGCAGGTCGGCGGCGTCGAGCTGCGGCACGTACACATGCGGGCTGAACAAGCTGCGCAGCACCGAATCGTGGCGGATCTCTTCGCGACCCCACGCTTCCTCGAGCGAGATGCCACCGATCACGGCGCACGACATCTCGCCGGTTGTGAACAGGTTCTTCAGGCGATTGACGACCTCGGTCGCGATCGTGAGCTGGCCATCTTTTTGGACGTTCGCGTCGAAGTCGGACGCGAGCTTGTCGAGCTCGTCGAACACATACACGAGATGGATCCGCAGGCCCTGCGTGCCGGCCCACGCCGCCGAGAACTCGTCGAGCGTGCGGCGGTACCACGTCGCGCCGCGATTCTTCATGCCGCGCGACTGCCCGACGCGCGCGCCACCGAGGCCGCGACCGAACTCGAGGATCTCGTCCTCCGCCTCCTCGATGTCGAGCGGACCAGCGACGAGCTTCAGCGTCTCGGCGAACTCCCACTCTTGCTGAGCGGTGACCTCGAGCTTGCCGACGTTGTCGAAGTCGATGCCGAAGCTGGTTTTGAACCGCTGCGACTGCTCGATCTCCGCGCCCTTGAGCGTGCGCAGGTACGCGAAGCGCAGCCGTCGCAGCAGATCGGGTCGGAGTGCGCCGAGGTGGTTGTGCGCGGCCGCGAAGTACGTGCGTCGCAGCAGGCGCTTCCACAGCTTCTCGGGCTCGATCGCGTCGGCGATCTCGACGCGCACCGGGAAGAACATCACCGCTTGATCGGTGAGGCGGCGCTCCTCCGACACCTGCTGCAGATCGCTGCGCACGAACGGTCCCCAGCAATCGCTGGGCGCGGCGTCGGGCGCTGCGTACGCGAGCCCGAGCAGACCTTGCATGCCGGCGTCGAACAGCACCTTGTTCACGAGCAAGCTCTTGCCGACGCCGCGAAAACCGGTGACGAGCGCCGCGCCGCCACGCGGACGCACCGCGCGATCGGTCGCGCCGAGCCACTCGCGCAGACGCCTCTGCTCGTCGGTGCGGCCGTGGAAGTCGCGATACGGATAGGGCGGCAGCTCGCCGCTCTCGAAGTCGATGCCCCACGGCACCAGAGCTCGGGTCGCGATCGTGGTCGGCAACGTCACTGGCATGCGCGGCGGGAGAATACGACACTACGCCGCGGGGCGCTCGCGACTCGCGACGACGAGATAGACGAGCCAACCGACCAGCGCACACGACAGTGCCATCGGCAGCGGTAGCCCCAGCGGATCGATGATCGGCGATAGGAACGTCTCCCAGCCGAGCGCGAAGTGGATCGCCCAGCCGGCGGTGCCGACGATCATCGACGCGAGCGCGGCACGTTCACCGCCGACGTTCGTACGAATACCCATCAACAACGGCACGAGCAGCGAGACCAGGCCGAGCTCGTATGCGCTCTCGAGCAGCTCGTATGCGCTCTCGCCGAGGTACGCGGTGACGATCGACACGGCGGTCACCGCGACGACCGAGCCGCGATTGAGCGCGAGCTTGTCGGCGTTCGGCCACCGCGGCGAGAGCAGGTTCTGGGCGAGCACGCTCGACGGCGAGAGGATCGCACTGTCGATCGTCGACAGCACCGCCGACATCACTGCGAGCACGAACAGCGCCGCGGCCCACGGCGTCAGGAACAGGCTCGCGAGCAAGGCCATCGTCGACTTCGCGGCGAGTTCCTCGGCGGGTACCACGAGCTCGGCGGACAACCCGAGCAGCAGCGTGAAGATGCCGAGGCCGAAGTACACGAAGCCGGCGATGTGGCACGCCCACACGGCGGTGCGTGCCGAGTTCGACGCGAAGATCCGCTGCGTCAGATCCTGCCCCGGTAGGTTGCCGAGCGCACCGACCGCGACGATGCCGAACCACGTGACGAACGCGGCAAGCTCGTCGGTCGGGATGACGACGAGGCGCTCGTCGGGTGTCGCGTCCCACAGGTGGCCCAGGCCGTCGACGAACGATCCGTCGCCGAGATCACCGAGCACTACGACCGCGAGGACGACGAGGCCGACCGCGACGACGGCGATCTGCGCGGCGTCTGTCAGCGTCACCGACCACATGCCGCCGAGCAGCGTGTACGCCATGCCGACGATCGCGACGATGAGGATCCCCCACGTCGGATCGATCGCGAAGACCAGCTCGAGCAGATGTGCGAGCGCGACGAACTGCGCTGCGATCCAGCCGAAGTACGTCGGGATCATCAGCACCGCCGACAGCCGCTCGGTGCGGGTGCCGAAGCGCCTCCCGTAGAAGTCCGGCAGCGTGAGCAGCTTCATCTCCCACAGCGGCCGCGCGAGCAGCCAGCCGGCGAGGAACAGGCACAGCCCGGCGCCGACCGGATCGAGCGCGGCGCCGACCAGCCCTTTCGCGCGCACGGTGTCGGTCGCGGTGAGCATCGCGCCCGCGCCGAACCATGTCGCGACGATCGTCGCCCACGCGAGGTGCAGCGGCAGGCGCCGACCGGCGACCATGAAGTCCTCGTGGTCGTGGATCTTGCCGCGCGTCCACCAGCCGATCGCGAGCATCGCGATCGTGTAGAGGATCACCGTGGTGCCGAGCACGGCCTGCAGATCGCCGGACATCGTAGCGACGAGGATGGTAGCGCAGCGACCTCACGTCGCGCGCACGAGCCCTCCGACTTCCGCCATTCGCGACCATGTCAAACGAGCAGGGGGCGGTTACACTGGGCGGCCCACAACGGGAAATCGGAGCATCAGCAATGAGCGCAGCAGAAATCGGCAAGCAACTGGTCGCGTACTGCAAGGCCGGCGAGAACATGACGTCGATCGAGAACCTCTACGCGGCCGACGTCGTCAGCGTCGAGGCCGCGCAGCCACCGTCGGGTGGCGATCGCGTCACCAACGGCATCGACGGCGTCAAGGCGAAGAACAAGTGGTGGGTCGAGAACCACGAGGTGCACAGCGCCGACGTGGAGGGGCCGTACCCGCATGGTGACGACCGCTTCGCGGTTCGTTTCAAGTACGACATCACCAACAAGCCCAGCGGAATGCGGGTGAAGATGGACGAGGTCGGCGTGTTCACGGTGGCCGACGGTAAGGTCGTCCGCGAAGAGTTCTACTACGAGATGGGTTGAGATTCGTGACATCCCGTCGCGCCGGCGACTCGCCTGCGCGACGGGGCCCTGCCGAGCTCGTCACCCGAAGCGGCCGGCGAGATAGTCACGCGTCCTGGAGTCGCGCGCGCCCGTGAACACCTGCTCGGTCGCGCCGTGCTCGACCAGCTCGCCCAGCAGCATGAACGCACAGGCGTCGCTGATCCGGCGCGCCTGACCCATGCTGTGCGTGACGATCGCCAGAGCGCCCGGTTGGCAGCGTTGAGCCCCACGGGGATGTCGAACACCGCAGCGAGCGCGCGACTGCTGACGGTCAGCGCGATGAATCCCCACACCACCGACGGGATCGCGGCGAGCAGCTCGACGACGACCTTGCCGAGCTCGCGCACGCGTGGCGGGGCGAGCTCGGCGAGATAGATCGCACCGAGCAAGCCCAGCGGCACGGCGCTGAGCATCGCGAAACCGGTGACCGCGGCGCTGCCGATCAACAGTGCAGCGGCGCCATGGCGCGGCTCCACCACCGAGCTCGGCATCCACGCGGTCGAGCCGAACATCTCCGCGGCTTCGCGTGCTCGTCCCACGCGGCGGTCTCGCGCCTGCGACGGTTGGGTCTCGGTGGGGAAACCCGCGCTGGCAGCGTTTGCGTCGCGAGATCGACGACGGGCGTGCGCGCACGCCCGTCGCGCACTCGACCGCGCGACCGATCGGACCGATCGGACCGATCGGATCGGTCGCGCGGTGCGTTAGCATGCCCTCATGCGTCTCTATGGGCCATGGTTGCTGATCGGCCTCATGACCCATGCGGGGGCCTGCAGCGAGCGGCGGCAGCCCCCCACGGTCGAGCCGATCGATGCCTCCCCGGCGGCCACCCTCGTGCGGCCAACCCCGTCGCCCGTCGAGCCGCCGCCATCGCTCGCGCCTTCGCTCGCGCCTGCGCCCCCGGCATCCTCGCCGTGGATCGATGCGAGCATCGGAGGGCAAGCAGAGTGGGTTGGTTTCGTCGACGACGAACGCGTGTGGATCGCGACAGCCGCGCTCGGCACCCCAACGGGGCTCGCCGAGCACGACGTCGCGACCGGGGCACGCCACGAGCGGGTCATCACCGATCGGCCGGAGGCGGGTCCACCCGCGGCGCTGTCGCATGCCGCCGGGCTGTTGGCCTTCGCCGACGACCAAGGCGTGATCCTGCATCCGCTCGACGGCGGAGCTGAGCAACGGATCGTCACCACGCGGCCCGACGAGCTGGCGTTCTCACCCGCGGGCGATCGCCTCGCGATGACGTGGTCCGAGCCCCACAGCGTCGCACGCGTGCAGGTGTTCGCGGTGACCGATGGCGCCCAGCTCTTGCGGGCGTTTCCATTCGGAAAGCAGCGCCTCGAGTACGATAGCGGGCCTCACGTCTCGGTGACGTTCGTGGGGAGCAGCGATCGCCTGGCGCTCTTGCTGGCCAACGACACGCCGTCGTGGGCCACGCTCGCATGGGGGAGAGTGCCCGGCAAGCGGTGGAAGCGGCAGCTGCTCGTCGAAACCGAGGAGCGATGGGGCATGGCGGCTTCGCTCGGCCGAGCCCTGGCGGCCAGCCCCGATGGGGAATGGGTGGCCGCGGGCAACTTCGAAACCCGCGCGCTGCTGCTGCCGGCCGCAGCGGGGAGCAAGCCGGTCGCGCTCGTCGGGGCCGAGGCGGTGGTCACCGCGCTGATCTTCGCGCCCGACGGACGCTGGGTTGCCGCCGCCGGCGAAGACGGGCCGCTGCGCCTGCATGCGGTGCCCTCGGGGGAGCTGCTCGCACAGGCCGAGGCACCGCACAACTGCGGGTCGCTCGCGGTCTCGCCCAACGGGCGGTGGATCGCTGGCGGGTGCGACGGAACCCTGCGGATCTGGGACGTCGAGGCGGTGCTCGAGCAAGGCACCAGCGGTGGCACGAAGTGACGGCAGCTCGACCATCACCGGAAATACATCGTCGAGCATCAACGCGGTCATCTCGGGATTGCGCGCTTGTGCGACCTCGAGCGTGTCGTCGAGCGGCAACGCGGTCAACGCGTGCGGCATCTCGTAGTCGGCATCGATCATGTCGATGCCATGGCAGCGTCACGGCGTGGGAGTCGTTGTTCGGCGAGCGTCCGTTCGCGGGGCCGAACGTCGGCGCACTGCTCGTTGCGGTGAATCGCGGTGCGGCCGGCCTCTCGTGGACGCCACTACAAAGTAGTGCTAACGTAGGCGACACATGGCCGACCTTCGGTTTGCCTGGGACGTTCGCAAGAACGCGGCCAACAAGCGCAAGCACGGCGTTGGGTTCGACGAGGCTCAGACCGCATTCCATGACGAGCGCGCGCTCGTCATCGACGATCCCGCGCACTCCG
>Ga0163144_10007134_pt1 | contig 24529 bp, 28 predicted proteins | sample OliLak19BULKMAT1_FD_123175 | JGI IMG/M metagenome (GOLD analysis project Ga0163144, IMG submission 123175) | Freshwater microbial mat bacterial communities from Lake Vanda, McMurdo Dry Valleys, Antarctica - Oligotrophic Lake LV.19.BULKMAT1 | ecosystem: Environmental > Aquatic > Freshwater >...
GCGGACTCGAGGTGGGTGGACATCGAGGCCGGGTCGGCCAGCCGGCGAGCGTCGAAACGCAGCGCATCGGCGAGGCGGCGGCCCATCCAGCCGATCAGCTGCGAGCCGAAAGCGACCAGCAGCACCGCACCGGCGCCGAGGGCCGCCAGGTGCCCGAGATCGCGTGAACGCGCAACCTGCCCTTCGCCACGAGACTTCTCGATCTTGCGGTCTGTGGCGGGTAAGGTGCGGTCCTGAGCGGTGTCGTCCATGGTCTTGTCGGCTCGGAAAGGAGCCTGACCATGGTGCCGTCAACACCGGTTTTCTTGACCCGGATAAGCAGGCGAAAGGGGCACGTGTTCGGTGCCTGCGGCACGCCTCGCTCGCTGCGGTTGGACGACGTTGTCGCCGGCCGTGGAGCCCACTCAGGCCACCACGCCGGCGCGGCCTGGCGGCAGTCCTAGAACCCCAGGCTGGCCAGCAGGTCGTCGACCTCGCCCTGATCCGACACCACGTCAGTGCGGCCGGCGGCGTCGACCACCGGGCCGTTGAGGATCGAGCTGTCGACCTTCTCGCGCTGATCGGGCGGCACTACCGAGACCAGCAGCTTGAGCAGGCTGTCTTCCAGGTCGTTGGCCAGCGTCACCACCTTGGCAACCACCTGCCCGGTGAGGTCGTGGAAGTCCTGCGCCATCATGATGTCGGTCAGGTGGCCGTCGATGCGCGCCGTGGTGCGCTCGACGTCGTGGACGAAGTTCATCACTGCGCCCGAGGCCACGGCCTTGACCGGGTCGGCAACGATGGCCGCAGCCATCTGCCGCGTCGACTCGGCGATGTGCGCGTGGTCGAGCTTGGCGCTGTCGACCGAGTTCAGCACCTTCTCGGCCGCCGCGGCGGTCTTCGTGGCGATGTAGCTGAGCCGGCTGCGCGCGTCGGGCAGGCCGTCGGTGGCGATCTGCAGCTTGGGCATCACGCCGAGTTGCTGCATGGTGTCGTGCAGCAGCCGGGTGATGGACCCGAGTTGCTGAAACACCTCGGGCGAAACGGCCAGCGGCTCGGCGGGCAGCAGCCTGGTCATGTCTTCCATGTTCATGTTCTGTACTCCCTCAAGCGGTGGCGGCGAGCTTTTGCAGGATTTTCTGCACCTTTTCCTCGAGCGTGGCTTTCGTGAAAGGCTTGACGATGTAGCCCGCCGCGCCACTCTGCGCCGCCAGCACGATGTCTTCCTTGCGCGCCTCGGCGGTCACCATCAGCACCGGAATGGGCTTCAGGGTCTCGTCGGCCTTGATCGCCTTCAGCAGGTCGAAGCCGTTCATGTTCGGCATGTTGATGTCGGAGACGACGAAGTCGTACTTCGTCGTCTTCAGCATGCCCAGCGCCACGGCGCCGTCTTCGGCTTCGTCGGCGTTGTTGCATCCCATCTCCTTCAGCAGGCCGCGCACGATGCGCCGCATGGTGGAGAAGTCGTCGACGATCAGGAATTTCAGGTCGGTGTGGTTGCTCATGGACGGGACCTCGGGTAAGAGCGATCTGCGGGTTTTATCGGCTGGGCGGGGTGACACTTGAATCGCGGGGGCGTGGCGGGTCGGCACCCGCCTGCGCCGCTCTGGGCGGGCCGGCGCCTGGGCGCGGCGGCACCAGTTGCGGGGCGATCGACGGTTCGCCGGCATCCACCGTGTCGGGCGCGGTGCGGAAGAAGCGGTCTTCGGCCTCGCGGTTCATCACGATGATGCTGATGCGCCGGTTGGCCGGCGCCTCGGGGTCGTTGCGCTCGAAGGGCGAACTGGCGGCAAGCCCCTGAACGCGCAGCGTTCGGTCGTCGGGCAGGCCGCCGGCCACCAGTTCGCGGCGCGAAGCATTCGCGCGGTCGGCCGACAGTTCCCAGTTGCTGTAGCCGCGATCGCCACCACTGAAGGGCATGGCGTCGGTGTGGCCTTCGAGCGTGAGCCGGTTGGGCACCTCGCCGAGCACCGAGCCGATCTCGCGCAGCAGTTCGCGCATGTAGGGTTGCACCACCGCACTGCCGCTCGTGAACATCGGCCGGTTGCTCTCATCGACGATCTGGATGCGCAGGCCGTCGCGTGTCATGTCGAGCTTGATCTGCGACTTCAGCGCGGCGAGGTGCGGGTTGGCGGCCAGCTTCTCCTCGACTTTCTGCTTCAGTTCTTCAAGCCGGGAGATCTCGGCGCGCAGCTGCTCGGCCTTCAGCGCCTGCAGATTCACGGTGCTGCGCGTGGCCTCGATGTCGCCGCGCTTGACCTGGCCGCTGCTGCGGGTGAGGTCCTGCCCGCCGCCCTTGACGACATGCGAGGAATCGCCCGCGCCCGAGCCATTGGCGAGCAGCGAGATCTTGAGCGGCGAGCCGAAATAGTCGGCCAGGCCCTTCTTGTCGCCTTCGGTCGTGGAGCCCAGCAGCCACATCAGCAGGAAGAAGGCCATCATGGCCGTCACGAAGTCGGCGTAGGCGATCTTCCAGGCGCCGCCATGAACGGCGTGGCCGCCCTTCTTGACGCGCTTGATGATGATCGGTTGAAGCTTTTTCGCGTCGCCAGCCATGATCAGCAGCTCCGGTGCTCGAGGTGAATGCGGCGTGCCGCAGGCGCCGCCGCGCCTTCAAGCGCGCGCCGCGGAACCGGCTTCGTCGGGCCGCTGGCGGCGCCCCCCCTGAGGGGGAGCGCCGAAGGCGCTTCGGGGGGGCTCATCATTTCTTCTTCACGTGGGCTTCCAGCTCGGTGAAGGTCGGGCGGTCACCCGAATACAGCACCTTGCGGCCGAACTCGATGGCGACCTGCGGGGCATAGCCCTGCATGCTGGCGAGCAGCGTGGTCTTGATGCACTGCAACTCCTTGCTGGCGTCTTCGACCTTCTGCTCCAGCAGGCCGCCGAGCGGTTCGACGAAGCCGTAGGCCATGAAGATGCCGAGGAAGGTGCCCACCAGCGCCGAGCCGATCATGCCGCCGAGCACGGCCGGCGGCTGCCCGACCGAGCCCATGGTGTTGATGACGCCGAGCACCGCCGCCACGATGCCGAAGGCCGGCAGGCCGCCAGCCAGGCGGCCGATGGCGAGCACGGCGGCGTGCTCCTCGTGATGGTGCGTTTCGATCTCGCTGTCCATCAGGCTTTCGATCTCATGCGCATTCAGGTTGCCCGAGACCATCATGCGCAGGTAGTCGGTGATGAATTCGGTGATGTGGTGGTCACTGCCGACAGTCGGGTACTTCTGGAACAGCGGGCTGTTTTGCGGCTCCTCGACGTCCTTCTCGATCGACATCAGGCCTTCTTTGCGTGCCTTCTGCAGGATGTCGTAGAGCAGCGCCATCAGTTCCATGTAGCGGGCCTTGCTGTACTTGCTGCCCTTGAAGCAGCGGCCGACGCCGGCCAAGGTGGCCTTGATGACCTTCATCTGGTTGTTGGCCAGGAAGGCGCCCAGCGCTGCACCGAGGATGGTGGTCAGCTCGAAGGGCAAGGCTTTGAGGATCGGCGCCATGTTGCCGCCGTGCACGATGTACACGCCGAAGATGCAAGCCAGGGCAACGACCCATCCGATGATGACGAACATGGTTTGGAATCCGCGTATGGCCCGGCTGCAGGTGCAGACGTGGCTTGATGCACGGGTTATCGGCGCCGGCTGCCCACGGTTGAGCCCGATTCACGCCGTGGTGTCACCTTGTCCGCCACTGCGGGATGGCGTTGCGCATCACCCATCCGGTACACCCAGAGCGGACGCGCCCCGGCGGCCTGCAGGCGCGCGCAGGGCCGCAGCCCGGTGGCCTCGAATTCGAGGCTGACCAGCCAGCTGCCGGGCGCCATTTCCTGCTCTGCCTTGGCCACCGCGCGGGCCATGCTCTCCGGTCGCTGGAACAGATAGACGAGGTCGAAGCCGTTCCACGGCGCAGCCCACATGTCGGCGCGCCGCACGCGCGCCCAGGGGCAGCGCCAGCCGCACAGCAGGCGCAGCGGCGCGCTCCATTCGACACCTTCCATGCGGGCCTGCGGCCAGATGCGGTGCAAGGCGCGCAGGCCGTGCCCCATGCCGCAGCCGGCGTCGAGGATGCGCGGCGCGGCCGGCAGCGTCACCACGCCGCCCAGACCGTCCAGCGCGTCGGCGGGGGTCGGAAAGAAGGGCGCATCGCGCCAGGCCTTCATCGGGTAGGCCAGCGCCAGTGTGGCGAGCGCGATCAGCCAGCCCCAGGCCGGCAGGCCGCTGGCGGCGCCCAGGGCCAGCGCCGACGAGGGGAAGCCGGCCACCACGAGGGCGCGCCGCCAGCGCCCGCGCGCCAGCGTGGCGAGCGCGGCCCCGGCCGCCGTGGCGCCGCCAAAGGCCAGCACCACCGGCGCGCCCAGCGCACCGAGCGCCGCGAACAGCGCCCACGCACCCAGCCAGCCGGCCAGCGCCGGCAGGGGCCAGCGCAGCCAGGCCGAAAGTCCAACCGCCGCCGCCATGGGCGCTTCGTCAGGGGGGCATCGTTCGGTCACGCTGGCATGTACCCACGAAAAAAGCGGGCCCCGAGGGACCCGCTTGAAAGCACAGCGCACTGTGCCAGGAGGAGACAGACAGAAAAAACACCCGACAAATGGAGATCGACACGAGGCGGCTGAACTTGAGGGCCGCGCAGCCACGCATGCAACGCGTTCGCCAGGCGAGCGCAGCGCACCTGGGCTCAGTGAGGATGGGCTTCGGCCACCGCATCCGCATGTTCATGCGCCGCAAGCACGGCCACGGCAGCGGCAGCGTGCCGCCCGGCCACCGGGCCGAGTTGCAATGCGCCGGCCAGCTTGCCCTTGCCGGCGCGTGCGGGCGGGTTGCACATGCCGCAGACATAGTGACGTGCAATCTCATGCGGGTGGGTCACGAAGTGGCCACCGCACTTGCTGCAGGAGGTCAGCGTCAGCATGCCGTTGTCGACGAACTTCACCAGTCGCCAGGCGCGCGTCACACTGAGCAGCGGCTCCAGGCCCTGGGCGTTGATCTGCTCGATGTAGAGCTGGTAGGCCTTGATGACGGAGTCGATCTCGTCGAGTGCCGCCACCTTGTTCAGGTATTCATGGATGTTCAGGAACAGGCTCGAATGGATGTTCGGCTGCCAGGTCATGAACCAGTCGGTCGAAAAGGGCAACTGGCCCTTGCTCGGGCTGCGGCCCGCCACTTCCTTGTACAGCCGCAGCAGCCGCTCGTAGCTGAGGTCGGTCTCGCTTTCCAGCACCTGCAGCCGGGCCCCGAGGTGGATCAGCGTCACGGCACGTTCGATCTGCCGGGCTTCAGTGAGGATGCTCTTGCTGCGCGCCATGGTGTTCTATCCTGTGTTGATCAAGGTCTGGCAAGGATCCGGCTCCGCCGGTCCGAGGCACGCGCCCCCTCGGGGGGCAGCGACCGACGGGGAGCGTGGGGGCCCTGCTACGCTGCTTCCTGATGGCGGCCCGCCATCAGGATGGAAGCGTGCAGGCGCGAGATGCCTTCGTTGGCCGCGCTCTTGCCGTGGCTGGTGAGCAGGCTCCAGACGAGGTCATCGTCCATGCGGAAACGGCACAGCAAGGTGTTGCCCGAGGCGATCTTCATCATCTGCGAAGAAGTCAGCGTGTCGATCATGTTGGCCGTGTCCTCGCTGACGCCCAGGCGGTAGAGCGCCTGTTCGCGGTCGGTGCGGATCAGGGTCTGAGCCAGCATCAGGTAGGAAAGATTGGCTTCACGAATTTCAGCAAGGATCTGTTCAGCGGTCATGTCGGGCTCCGGTGGGGTGGTCTGTTTGCGTATCAGCGTGAAACCAACTGTAGGCAAACGAAAAGCGGTCGGACATCAGGCCAGTTCCGTCGCTGGCGTCCCCTTTTGTCCGTGGCGCTTGTCAGGCAACTTCCTACACCGGCACTTTTGCCGCCTTCGGCACGCCGGCGCTGGCAGCGCTGACTGTCAAGGATCGACAGCCCTCAAGTCGACGAAGGGCGGCGCCGATGACGAAGCTTGCAACGGGGCAGCCACGGCGTCGGAGTCGTGGCGGGCACCGGTCGGTGGTGACGGGCTCCGGCAGCAAAAGAAACCGAAGCCGACGACAAAAAGATTTAAGTAGACGGTAAACACCTCCGATATCACAACCAACGGAAGCGAGCAATCGATTCCGCAGCCCGGAAGGACGGTGAAGAGTGATGGCGTGGAATCCTCCACGCAGGAACTCCATCCATCCGACGCCGGGCGATCCCGAGGCAGCTGCCTGCTGACTGGGGGTTGTGCGTGGCGAGACGGCCTTCGGGTCGAGCAATCACCTGCAAGCCGGCGCCAGTGCCGGGCATGTTCAACTGATTAGGAGTTTTCTCATGGCTCAGTCCATCAATACGAACCTGCTGTCGATCAACGCACAGCGCACCACCTCGGCATCGCAGATGTCTCTGGCGGTTTCCATGCAACGCCTGTCCTCGGGCTTGCGCCTCAACAGCTCGAAAGACGACGCAGCCGGGCTGGCAATTTCGGAGCGCATGAATGCCCAGGTCCGGGGCATGAATGTTGCCATCCGCAATGCCAACGACGGCATCTCTCTGGCGCAGACCGGTGAAGGCGCCTCGGGCAAGATCGGCGATGCCCTGCAGCGCATGCGGGAACTCGCAGTGCAGTCGGCCAACGGCACCAACAACGCCGGCGACCGCGACAACCTGCAGACGGAATTCGCCGCCCTGCAGGCTGAAGTGACTCGAGTGACCGTCGGCACGCAGTTCAACGCCCAGAAACTGCTCAACGGCACCGGCGGTGACGGCGCCGGCAACTTCACGTTCCAGATCGGCGCCAACACCGACGCCACCGACACGATCACCGTGGCGATGGCCGACCTGCAGACGCTGGTCGATACCCCGGTGACCGCGCTCAGCGTGGCTGGGGCCGACGCCACCCTCGCCACCGCAGCCATCACGGCGCTCGACTTGGCAATCGACGCGGTGACCACGGCACGCGCCAACTTCGGCGCGGTGCAGAACCGTTTCGACAGCGTGATCTCCAACCTGCAGGTGTCGTCCGAGAACCTGACCTCGGCGCGTTCACGGATCGTCGATGCCGACTTCGCGGTGGAAACGGCCAACCTGTCCCGTGCGCAGATCCTTCAGCAGGCCGGCAACGCGATGATCGCCCAGGCCAACCAGCAGCCGCAGCAGGTGCTGGCGCTGCTGCGCAACTGATCCCGATCAGCCGCAAGACGCAATGGAGGCACCGGCCTCCAGGCACCAGGCACACGCCGTCGTAAACCACCAGGTTCACGACGGCGTTCTCACTTCCACTGCCGTGGACCGCAAGGTTCGCTGCGGTGTTTTCACTTCCACCGTCGTGGACCGCGAGGTTCGCTGCGGTGTTTTCAGTTGCGCTGCCATGGCGCGCACGCGGAGCCGCTCGACGGCTTCGATCTGGCCGGACTTCCCTCCTCTATTCATCCGATCGCCATGCCACGGCCTTGCGCAGAATTGGTTTCATCGGGAGTGCAAGTGCACCGCCTGATGTCCGGAGCTCTTGCCGGCATGCCGACCGATCCCTCCCCCGGGATTCGAGGCCGCCGCAGGTTCAAAAAGCGCCGGGCCGTGAGGTGACGTCACCACGAAGGCGGTGGCGGCACCGTAACAGCCGGCGTATTGCCGGGGGTCACCGGTTCTTGAAGGAGTGCAAGGAAATGCCCCAGACCATCAATACCAACCTGGCCTCGCTGAACGCGCAGCGCAACCTGTCGTCGTCGCAGAGTTCGCTTGCGACATCGATGCAGCGCCTGTCTTCCGGAGTGCGCGTCAACAGCGCCAAGGACGACGCGGCTGGCCTGGCCATCGCCGAACGAATGAATGCCCAGGTACGCGGCATGAATGTCGCGGTACGCAACGCCAACGACGCGATCTCGCTGTCGCAGACGGCGGAAGGCGCGATCGGCAAGATCGGCGACGCCCTGCAGCGCATGCGGGAACTGGCAGTGCAGTCGGCCAACGGCAGCAACAACGCCGGCGACCGCACCAACATGCAGACCGAGTTCGGCGAATTGACGGCCGAAGTGGCGCGCCTGGTTGACGGCACACGCTTCAACGGCACGAATCTGTTCGATGGCTCCACCGCCGCGTTCACGTTCCAGATCGGCGCCGGCACCACGATCAACGACACCATAGAGATCGATGGCACCGACCTGACAGCCTCGGTGCGTGACGCGGTGTCGGCGCTTGACGTCAGCGGCATCGACGCCACCGGCGCCACGGCCGCCATCAACGCCATCGACCTCGCCATCGACCAGGTGACCACCTCGCGCGCGCTCTACGGTGCCGCGCAGAACCGCTTCGAGACCGTGGTGATGAACCTGCAGGTGTCGTCGGAGAACCTGACAGCGGCGCGCAGCCGGATCATGGATGCCGACTTCGCGGTGGAAACCGCGAACCTGTCGCGCGCGCAGATCCTGCAACAGGCCGGCAACGCCATGGTGGCGCAGGCCAACCAGTTGCCGCAGCAAGTGCTGCAGTTGCTCAAGGGCTGACACAGCCCGCAGCCGCGGCGTCGGGCCAGGTCACTCGCCATGCGAATGGGCTCCCGGCGCGGGGCAGCGGGCGTTCGGCCCGGCAACCCGCCGGGCACGGCGCGGGAGGCGCGCGGCAACTCAAGTCAAGTTGCGCCGCGCCGATAGAGACTGTATCCCGCCAGAGGAACCTCCATGGCCACCATCTCATCACCCGGCATCGGCAGTGGGCTCGATGTCAACAGCATCGTCACCCAGTTGATGGCGCTGGAACGTCGCCCGATAGAACAGCTGCAGCAGGCGAGCAGCAGGTACCAGACCCAGCTGTCGGCCTTCGGCAAGCTGCAAAGCGGCATGGCCGCGCTGCGCGACGCCGCGCGCAAGCTCACCGACGCCGCAAACTGGACGCCCAGCACCGTGACCTCGGCCGACCCGCTGGCGGTGTCGGCCACCTCGACGGGCCAGTCACCGCCGGGAAGCTACAGCGTGTCGGTCAGCCGGCTGGCCTCCGCGCAGACGGTCACCAGCGGCACCTACACCGCGTCGACCGACGTCGTGGGCAGCGGCAGCCTGACCATCGAACTGGGCAACTGGTCCGCCGACCAGACCGGCTTCACCGCGAAGACCGGCGCGACGGCCGTCACCCTGAGGATTCCGCCAGAAGCGGCCACGCTGGCGGACATTCGCGACGCCATCAACGGCGCGGGCGCGGGTGTCAGCGCGTCGATCGTCAACGACGCCACGGGCGCGCGGCTGGCGCTGCGCTCCACCACCACCGGCGAGGCGAATGGATTCCGCATCAGCGCGGTCGAGGGCACCGGCGACCCGAACGAAATCGCAGGCCTGTCCGCACTCGCATTCGACCCCGCCAGCGGCAGCGCCGGCATGACGCAGACGCTGGCCGCCGCGAACGCCGCCGCCACCATCAACGGCGTGGCCATCAGCAGCGAGACCAACACCCTGACCGAGGTGCTCGACGGCCTGACGGTCAAGCTGGGCCGCGTCACCACGGCGGCTGTCGACGTCACGGTCTCCCGCGACACGGCGGTCATCCGCAAGTCGATGACCGACTTCGCCAGCGCCTACAACGACCTCGTCAAGCTGAACCGCGAACAAACGCGCTACGACGAAGGCAGCAAGAGCGCCGGCACGCTGCAAGGCGACCGCTCGGCCGTGGGCCTGCTGTCGCAGATGCGCAACCTGGCGGCCGGCAGCAGCAGCGCCAGCAGCGTATACGGCCGCCTGGCGGACATCGGCCTGGAGCCGCAGGGCGACGGTTCGCTGAAGGTCAACAATGTCAAGCTCGACACGGCAATCGGTCGCCTGGACGAACTGAAGACCTTCTTCTCGCGCAACGAGAGCGGCACGGCGCAAGACGGTTTCGGCGTGCTGCTGCGCGACTTCGGTGACGGCGCGCTCGCCAGCGACGGCATGCTCAGCACGCGCCAGGCAGGCCTGCAGGAGCGCATCACGCGCAACACCGACAGCACCACAAAGATGGAAGATCGCCTGACCCTGGTCGAAAAGCGGCTGCGCGAGCGCTATTCGCGCCTCGACACCAGCCTCGCCCAGCTCAACGGCCTGCAGAATTACATCACCCAGCAGATCACGAACTGGAACAAGTCGAACGCCTGAGCTGGAGGAGCTCGCGATCGCCAGCGACGACGCGCCTACGGGCGCGTCCTGCATTTCGGCGCCCTTCAGCGCACTTTTTGTTTTCCGGGCACCCACCACGAACGGCAGGCCTGCAGGACGCGAAAGCCCAGCCTGCAAACCGCCGGCCGGCCTCAAGACGGACCCGGGCTCGTCGATAACCATTCATCACGCACGCCCATCCCGTCATGCAGCACCCGGAGTCATCGATGTTCGGAACAGCCACCGCCAACTACAGCAAGACCACCCAGGCCTCGAACCTGTACACGCATGTCAGCGTCGAGGGCGCAGCCGCCGGCGACCGCTCCGGGCATGAACTCGTCTCCCTGCTTTTCAACGGCCTGCTCGGCGCCATCGCCAAGGCACGCGGGGCCATCCAGCAAGGTGACATCGAAGGCAAGGGTCGCGCCATCGGCAGCGCGCTGGGCATCATCGGCGAAGGGCTGCGCGCCGGCCTGAACCTGCGTGAAGGTGGCCCGCTGGCCAGCGACCTGAACGACCTGTACGGCTACATCGAGATGCGCCTGACGCAGGCCAACCTGCGCAACGACGAAACGGCGCTGCTCGAATGCACGCAGCTGCTGAAGACACTGAGCGAAGCGTGGAACCAGATCGGCCCGCAGGTGCGCCGTGCCGGTTGATGCCGGCGCCTGCGCCTGCCCTGCCACCACCGGTGCTCCGCGAGCGATGGACAACTCACCCATGAATGCAGAACTGCTGAGTTTTTACGAGGCGATCGAGCAAGCCAGCGCCGAAATGCTGCTGGCGGCCCGCGCCGGCAACTGGGACGAGGTCGTCAAACTCGAGGGCGCCTGCGTGCTGCTGATTTCGCAGCTGAAGAACGCCGCTCGCGTCCAGGACCTGCAACCCGCCGAGGCGCGCGCCAAGTCGCGCATCATGCAGCGCATCCTCGTCAACGACGCCGAGATCCGCCACCTCGCCGAGCCCTGGCTGCAGGATCTCGAAGAGACGATGGCAGGCCAGCGGCGCACGCTGCACTGAACGCTCGGGCCCCTCATGTCAGAAGATACCCGCCCGGCCGCGCTCGACTCGAATGGCCTCGACGACCCCTGGGGTTCGTTCCGCGTCCAGCGTACGAGCGAGCTGCTCACGCTGCTCAGGCTGTTGCGCGACGGCAGCGTGCCGGTCGTGCTCAATTCACCCGGCGGCGGCGCCCTGGCCACCACGCTGTGGGCGATCGACGAGGCGCAGCAGCGGCTGAACTTCAGCGCCGACGAGAGCCACCCGCAACTGGCCGCGCTGATCGCGTCCGACGAAGCGGTGGCCGTGGCCTACCTCGACGCCGTCAAGCTGCAGTTCGACCTGCAAGGCCTGCTGCTCGTGCGCGGTGCGCGCGCCAGCGCGCTGCAATGCGAGTTGCCACGTGCCATGTACCGCTTCCAGCGCCGCGAGGCCTACCGGGTGCGCACGCTGGAGCGCAATACGCCCACCGCGCGCTTTCGCCACCCGTCCATGCCGGACATGACGCTGGCGCTGCGCATCATGGACGTCAGCATCGGCGGCTGCGCGCTCTTCCTGCCGCACGACACGCCCGCATTGCAGCCTGGCCTCGAGATGCGTGGCGTGCGCATCGACCTCGACGCCGACACGCGCTTCGAGATCACGTTGATGCTGCACCACGTCACCTCGATTGCCCCGAGCGACCTCGGCGTGCCGGGTGTGCGGGTGGGCTGCGAATGGTTGCGCCTGGGCGGCGACGCCGAACGTGCGCTGCAGCGCTACATCGACCAGACACAGAAACGCCGCCGGCTGCTGGCGCTGCAATGAAGCCCCGCGCCACGAAGGGCCGCCGCCGCGGCGCCGGCTTCACCCTCGTCGAGCTTGCCGTCGTCGCCTTGCTGGCCAGCCTGCTGGCGTCCATTGCGGTGCCGGTGTGGTCGGGCCACCTGATGCGCGCCCGGCGCGCCGACGCGGTGGCCGCCCTCACCCGCGTGCAGATCGCGCAGGCGCAGTACCAGAGCCACAACGGCATCTATGCATGGCAGCTTGCAGTGCTGCAGGGCGCGGCGTCGCCGGTGAGCAGCGCGGGCCTCTACGACATCAGCCTGCGGGAGGCCAGCGCCGACGGTTACCTGGCGACAGCACGCGCACGCGGCGACGGCGCCCAGAAACACGACAGCGAATGCCGCGAACTGCTGTTGCTCGTGCGCGGCGGCATGGTCTCGCACGAGCCGTCCGGCCGCTGCTGGAACCTGTGATGGCGAGTCGGTGCAGTGGCCGCGGCCAGAGCGGCCTGACGCTGATCGAATTGGTGATCGCGCTGGCGGTGCTGGCCGTGCTGAGTTCGATCGCCCTGCCCTCGCTCGGCCAGGCGCTGCACCGCCAGCGACTGAAGGCCGCCGCCGACACGCTGGCCAGCGACCTCGCCGAAGCGCGCTTCGAAGCCGCCCGGCGCGGCCTGCCCCTGCACCTGGTTTTCGCCGGCGGAGAGGGCTGGTGCTACGCGGTGGCCACGGCAGCCGGCTGCGACTGCCGCGCTGCGCAGGCGTGCCAGCTGAGGACCGTGCGTGCGGCCGACCTGCCCGGCGTGGCGCTGCTCGACAGCCAGGACGCCCGCATCGAGGCCGGCGGCGTGGCGGCAGGTGCCACCCGCACGCTGTTCGGCACGAAGAAGGGCGAGCAGTTGCTCGTCAGCCTCTCGCTGCTGGGGCGGTCCTCGGTCTGCGCGCCGGGCGGCCAGGTGTCGGGCTACCCACGCTGCTGAAGACCTCGCCCGGCAACGTCGGAGGATCAAATCAAGCGCGTGGCTAAACCTGCATGTTCATGATGTCACTGTAGGCAGAGACCAGCCGGTTGCGCACCTGAAGGGTGGCCTGGAAGCCGATCTGCGCCTTCTGCATCGCGACCATGGTCTCTTCCAGGCCGACGGTCGGGTTGTCCAGGCTGACCTGGCGCTGCAAACGCTGGGCGTCGATCTGGTCGCGGCTGACGGACTTCAGCGCTTCGCTCATCGCACTGCGGAAGCTGGCCGCCTCCGGCGCGGCCGCAGCGGGACGCGCCAGCGCGGTGCCGTCGGGTCGCAAGCCGGCCCGCGCCACCGCCTGGTTGAAATCGAAAGGCTTGATCTTCAGGTCCATGGCGATTCTCCCTACCCGGAATGGCGCCCACCGCACTGTCAGCAATAACGGTAAAGCGGGCCACCGGTCAGTCTCGCCACTGTAGGGGAGCGGCAAGGACGCGATGGCGCGAACAGGCAAGTCTTCACGGGGTTTCTCGCGCCACCGGGGCGCCGGGCGCCGTCGAACAATGCAGCAAGCCCGCAAGCCCCGTCGATTGCGGCCCGTCACCGGCCAATTTGCCGCAGTACGAAGCACCCCGCCACTCAATGGACAACGCCGTAGTACCGATCAACAAGCCGGCGAATCCGCCGGTCGCCGACGGGTTGACCAGCCGGATGGCCGCCCTGCCGGCCCGCGCCAAGTTCATGGCGGCTCTGGGCGTGGCCGCCCTGCTGGCGGCGCTGGTGGCGCTGACGTTGACGATGCGCCAGGGCGACTACAAGGTGCTGTTCGCCAACCTGTCGGAGAAAGACGGCGGGCCGATCATCGAGAAGCTGTCCCAGATGAACGTGCCCTACCGTTACACCGAAGGCGGCGGTGCGATCCTGGTGCCGGCCTCGATGGTCTACGACCTGCGCCTCAAGCTGAGCGCCGCCGGCCTGCCCAAGGGCTCGGTGAACGGCTACGAGATCCTCGACAAGTCGCCCTTCGGGCAGACCCAGGGCCAGGAGCGCATCAATCTGCAGCGCGCGCTGGAAGGCGAGCTGACCCGCACGATCCAGTCGCTCGACTCGGTGCAGGCCGCACGCGTGCACCTGGCGCTGCCGAAGATGGACGGCTTCTTCCGCGAGCAGCAGAAGCCATCCGCCTCGGTGGTGCTGACGCTGCACCCCGGCCGCACGCTCGACCGCGCGCAACTCGCCGGCATCGTGCATCTGGTGGCCTCCAGCGTGCCCGAGCTGAACCCGAAGACCGTCAGCGTGCTCGATGGCAGCGGCGCCTTGCTGTCGGGCCAGAACGACGCCAACGCGCAGGGCCTGGACGGCCAGCAGATCCAGTACGTGCGCGAGGTCGAGGCCAGCCACCTCAAGCGCGTGCTCGAACTGCTGGAGCCGGTGGTCGGCCGCGACAACCTGCGCGCCACCGTCACCGCGGAGATCGACTTCTCGCAGACCGAGGCGCTGTCGGAAGCGTTCAAGCCCAACCAGGGTCAGGGTCAGGCCACCGTGCGCGAGCAGCGCTCGGACGACAACAGCCAGGCCGGCTCGGCCACGCCCTCGGGCGTGCCGGGCGCTACCAGCAACCAGCCGCCATTGCCGGCCTCGGCGCCGATCAACGGCCAGGCGCAGGCGATGCAGGGCGCGCAGGGCGGCACCACAGGAGGCACCGGCCGCCGTGAAGCGGAAACCAAGTACGAGGTCGACAAGACCACGCGCTGGACGAAAAACGCCACCGGCAACGTGCGCCGGCTGAATGCCGCCGTCGTCGTCAACCACCGCGTCAGCACCGACCCCAAGGGCAAATCGGTTTCGACGCCGCTGACACCCGAAGAGCTGGAGAAGCTGACCGCGCTGGTCGAACAGGGCATCGGCTTCAACAAGGAGCGCGGCGACTCGGTACGGGTCATCAACGCACCTTTCCGCATCGAGGCCGTGCCACCCGTCGAAGCGGTACCGCTGTGGATGCAGCCCTGGCTGCAGGACATGCTGCGCGCAGGCGCGGCGCCGGGTGCGCTGGCGCTGGTCGCTCTGGTGATTGTCTTCACGCTGATCCGCCCGGCGCTGCGCGCCGTGCTGGCGCCGCCGGTGCCGGTGAAGGGCGATCAACTCGACGAACTGCTGGAAGGCGATACCGCCCTGCCCGCGCTCGCCGCGCCGGAGTCCGGCAACAGGCTCGCCGGCCCCGACAACAACGCCAGGCTGGACGGCATCCGCGCGATGGCCAAGGACAACCCGGCGGCGGTGGCCAACATCGTGCGTGGCTGGGTGAACGGCGAACCCGCCTGACGTTCCGATCGAACAACGAGAAGGCATCTGAACCATGGCCGCAGGCAAGAACGACGATGGGCTGGAAGACGCCGCGATCCTGCTGATGTCGCTCGGCGAGGAAGAGGCGTCAGAAGTGCTCAAGCACCTGGCGCCCAAGGAAGTGCAGCGCCTGGGCGAGACCATCGCCAAGATGAAGGCCGTGCCGCACCAGCGCGTCAGCACCGTCATCGACAAGTTCGAGTCGCTGGCCGGCACCGAGAGCATGCTGGTCGCCAACAACAACGAGTACGTGAAGAGCGTGCTGCGCAAGGCGCTCGGCGAAGACACCGCCAACATGCTGATCGACCGCATCCTGCAGAGCGGCGACGTCTCGGGCATCGAGAGCCTGAAGTGGATGGACCCCACCTCGGTGGCCGAACTGATGCGCAACGAGCACCCGCAGATCGTGGCCGCCATCCTGGCCCATCTGGAGTTCGACCAGGTCGCCGAGGTGTTGAAGGACTTCACCGAGCGCCAGCGCAACGAGGTGCTGATCCGCATCGCCACGCTGGACGGCATCCAGCCTAGCGCGCTGAAGGACCTGAACGACTCGATGAGCAAGCTGCTGGCTGGCGCAGAGCGCACCAAGAAGGGCAACCTCGGCGGCGTGAAGGCGGCGGCCGAGATCCTGAACATGCTGGGCAACTCGATCGAGACTGCGGTGCTCGACTACGTGCGCGAGGCCGACAGCGATCTGGCGCAGAAGATCATGGACAACATGTTCACCTTCGACGACCTGAACAAGCTCGACGACAAGGGCATACAGATGCTGATGAAGGAAGTGCAGAGCGAGTCGCTGGTGGTGGCCCTGAAGGGCGCCACGCCGGCGCTGCGCGAGAAGATCTTCAAGAACATGTCCTCGCGCGCCGCCGAAACGCTCAGGGAGGACCTGGAAGGGCGCGGCCCGGTCCGCCTGTCGGAGGTGGAATCCGAGCAGAAGGAAATCCTCAAGATCGTGCGCAGGCTGGCTGAAGAAGGACAGATCGTGATGGCTGGCGGTGGTGATGAGCAGCTCATCTAACTCGGGTAAGGGCCCGCGCTACGTGCCGCCGCCGACCGGTGGCAAGCCGGCCTCCGCCTACGCGCGCTTCATCCCGCGCGAGGAACTGGGGAACTTCGCAGCCTGGCAGCCGGGCGCGATGTCGGGCGGCGCCGGCGCTGCCCAGCCGGCACCCGGTGAACCCGCCGCGCCGACCAGCGACGACTGGCAGGCACGCATCGCCGCGGCGCGCCAGGCCGGCTACCAGGACGGTTACCGCGACGGGCTGGTGGCTCTCGAAGGCTTCAAGCAGAGTTTTGCCTCGCAGGCGACGGCGCAGATCGGCGCGCTGCTGAGCGGTTTCGACGAACAGCTGTGCGCGCTCGACCACCAACTGGCCGACGCCGTGGCGCGCACGGCCGTGCAACTGGCGCGCCAGGTGCTGCGCTGCGAATTGCAGGGCAACCCCGCGCTCGTCACGCGCGTGGCTGCCGAAGCGACCAACGCGGTGCTGCTGAGCGCACGTCACATCAGCGTTTACGTGCATCCGCAGGACCTGCCACTGGTGGCTGATGGCGCCACCGAGGCTTTGCAGGCGCGCGGCGCCAGGTTGCTGGCGCGCGCCGACATCGAGCGCGGCGGCGTGCTGGTCGAATCCGACGTCGGCGCCATCGACGCCCGCATCGCCAGCCGCTGGGCGGTGGCCGCCGCCGCGATGGGCGCCACCGTGGATTGGGCCGCTGGCGGGGAGCCGGCGGCTGAACCCGAGGCCGACCCCGACGGCGGCATCGACAGCGGCATCGAAAACAGTATCGACAACGACAGCGCCGCATGACCAGCCCTCTCAGCGACCCCGCGCAGCGGCGCCAGCACTGGCAGCGCTACCTCGCCGACCTGCAGGAATACGCCGCCGTGCCGCAGCCGCTGGAAGCGGTGGGCACGCTGCTGCGCGTCACCGGCCTGGTGCTCGAAGCCGCCGGTGTGCGCGTGCCGGTCGGCGCCGTCTGCGAGGTCTGCAGCGAGGGCCAGCCGCCGGTGCTGGCGGAGGTGGTGGGCTTCAACGCCGACCGCGCCTTCCTGATGCCCACGGGCGACCTGCACGGCCTGGCCAGCGGCGCCCGCGTCGTGCCGCGCCCGGCCCCGCAGGTCAAGCCGCGCTTCGGCGTCGAGAACCATCCCTGGCGGCGCAGCGAGGATCGCGGCCTGCACCTGCCGATGGGTGACGGCCTGCTCGGCCGCGTGGTCGACTCGCACGGCCACCCGCTCGACCGCGGCGGCCCGCTCGAACGCGTGCATTCCGAGCCGATGATCCGCCGCCCCATCAACGCGATGGACCGCGACCCGATCCGCCAGCCGCTCGACACCGGCGTGCGCGCCATCAACGCCATGCTCACCGTGGGGCGCGGCCAGCGCATCGGCCTCTTTGCCGGCACCGGCGTGGGCAAGTCGGTGCTGCTCGGCATGATGGCGCGTTACACGAAGGCCGACGTCATCGTCGTCGGGCTGATCGGCGAACGTGGCCGCGAGGTGAAGGAATTCATCGAGGACATCCTCGGCGACGAGGGCAGGCGCCGCTCCGTCGTCGTCGCCGCCCCGGCCGATGCGCCGCCGCTGATGCGCATGCAGGGCGCCAACTACGCCACCGCGATTGCCGAGCATTTCAGGGACCGCGGCCTGCATGTGCTGCTGCTGATGGACTCGCTGACGCGTTACGCGATGGCGCAGCGCGAAATCGCGCTGGCCATCGGCGAGCCGCCGGCCACCAAAGGCTACCCGCCCAGCTGCTTTGCCAAGCTGCCGCAACTGGTGGAACGCAGCGGCAACGGATTGAACGGCGCAGGTTCGATCACCGCGTTCTACACCGTGCTCAGCGAGGGTGACGACCCGCAGGACCCGATCGCCGACGCGGCGCGCGGCATCCTCGATGGCCACATCGTGCTGTCACGCGAGCTGGCCGAGGCCGGGCACTATCCGGCCATCGACATCGAACGCTCGGTCTCGCGCGTGATGCCGGCGGTGGCCACGCGCGAGCACGTCGCCGCGGCGCGCCGGCTGCGCCAGCTGCTGGCCAAGTTCAACAAGGCGCGCGACCTGATCCAGCTCGGAGCCTACGCGCCCGGCCACGACGCCGAACTCGACACCGCCGTGCGCCTGCACCCGCAGATCGCGGAACTGCTGCAGCAGGACATGCACGTGCGCGCCGCGCTCGAACCCAGCCGCCGCCTGCTCGCCACGGTGATCGCCGGGTAAATCTCAACCAGGAAGAACCGCCGATGCACGCCCTGAACACCTTGCTCGAACGCGCTGCCAGCGAACGCGACCAGGCGCTCGCCGCACTGCGCCAGGCCGATGACCTGGCCGGTCGCCAGCAGGCGCAGCACGCGCAACTCGCCGCCTACCGGGTCGAATACCAGCAGCGCTGGGCCAGCCAGTTCCGGCAGGGTGGCGCCATCGAGATCATGCACTGCTACCAGAGCTTCATGCAGCGCCTGGACGAAGCCCTGGCCCAGCAACAGCGGCAGGTGGAAATGGCCGCCGGCGCCGCGCAGCAGGCTCGCGAAACCCTGCTGGCGCGCGAGACGCGCGTTGCCTCGGTGCGCAAGCTGATCGAGCGCCGCACGGCCGAACATCAACACGCCATCGACCGCCGCGAGCAGCGCCAGACCGACGAAAGCGCGCAGCAGGCGAGCTGGCGCGCCCGCCACGGCAACGCGCTGTCCACAGGTCATTGAACCCAGGTTGAAAGGAAAACCATGCTGGCCAGCACCCTGCCCTTGACGATCTCTCAAAGCATCGCCAAGGCGCCCGCCACGGCGAAGGGCGGGTCCGACGGCCCGGTTACCGGAAGCGACACCTTCGCCCGTGAGCTGGGCCTGGCGCAGGCCCGGGGAGCCGCCGCGCCGCGGCCCGCGGTGCCCCAGGCGGTGACTCGGGCGGCGCCTGGGGCCGCGCCACCGGCCCCGGCCAGACAGGCGCCACCGCAAGCCGCGCCTGAGCGCTCGACCGTGGCCGGGCACGACAACGGCCGAATGCGGCCGACTGCCAAGGAAACCGAGGCTAAGAGGCCGGCCGGCACTGCCGGCACGCCGCCGACCACATCCACCGGCGTCAGGCCGGGCCGCATCTCCAGCGCAGCCCACGGCGATCCCGCATCGAAAGCCCCGGCGGCCGACACGGCCCAGCCGGCATCAGGCAGCGACGAAGCGCCGCCCGGGTCGGCGACAACCGAGGCGACGCCTGCCGGCGACCTGGCGTCGATGGTCGCATCGCTGCTCGGACTCGACGGACCGGCGCAAGCCAGCGGCCTGCCTGCGCAAGGCCCGGACGGGCAGCCCACCGGCAGCACCGCTGCTGGGCTGAATGGCAAGGATGTTCAGGCTGGAGTGGCGCTGACCGCCAACGGCGTGGGAGCCGGCGCTGACGCCCTGATGCGAGCCGGCGCGGCGGCCTTGTCAGGTTCTCAAGGGAGTGCGAAGCTGCTCGACAAGGACGCCGCCGACCCGGCCGCAGGCGGCGCAGTTGCGCTTGCCTTGCCGACCACCGCCGAGCTGGCTGCGGCGGCCACCGTGGCGGCGGCGCAGACTGCGGCACAGGCGGCAGGCCGTACAGAATCGCGGTCGATCACTGTCAGCGCCGACACCATGGCAGCGGTGGCGGCGGCCGCGCCGCTGGCGCCCGCGAGCGCGCTCGCGCTTGCGGGCAGCGTGCCGCAGCCGGCTCTGGGCGCCACGGCAAGGCAGGACGGCGCCGCCGCCCCGTTCGACGCCCAGCTCGCGGCCGCCCTGGGCTCGCCCGAGTTCGCCCCGGCGCTCGGCCACCAGGTCAGCCTGCTGGTGCGCGGCGGTGTGCAGGAGGCCAGGCTGCACCTGAACCCGGCCGAGATGGGGCCGATCACGGTGCAGATCGCACTCGACGGCCAGACCGCGCAGATCAACCTCGCCGCCGAGCAGCCGCTGACGAGGCAGATGTTGGAGCAGGCCATGCCCGCGCTGGCCAGCGCGCTGCGTGAAGGCGGCCTCACCCTGACCGGCGGCGGCGTCTTCGAGCAGCCACGCGACCCGCGCCAGGGCGACCCCGAGGCGCGCCCGGCGTCGTCCGTTGCTGCCGCCGGCGGCACGGACGGCGCGCCCGCCATGCCGGCCGCCAGCGTGCGCACGCTGCGCGGCGCGGTCGACCTCATTGCCTGAACCGGCGGCGCCCAGGCGCCGGGAAAGCGGGCTTTCGGGGTGTTTATCGACGCTTCCCCGCCGACCCCCGCTTTCAATAATGGTTCATCGACCGGGGCCTTGCCGTCTGGCTGCCCGCAGGCCTGTCAGCCCGTCCCGAAGGAGAACCCATGTCCGCCGCCGCCGCCGCCGATGCGTCCGCCCCCAAGAAGGGCAACAAGAAGCTGATCGTCATCGGTGCGGCCGTCGTGCTGCTGCTCGTGGCGGGCGGTGGCGCCTTCATGATGATGAAGAAAAAAGCCAACCCGGACCTCGATGGAGAAGGCGCCGACACCCACCAGGCGGCGCCGAAAGCGGCCGTCAAGCACGATCCGGCGCACCCGCCGGTCTTCGTGCCGCTGGAGAACTTCACCGTCAACCTCGCCGACCGCGATGCCGAGCGTTACGCGCAGGTCGGCATCACGCTGGAAGTGACCGACGTGAAGGTCGGCGACCAGATGAAGGTCTACATGCCGGCCATCCGCAACAACATCCTGATGGCGTTGTCGGAGAAGACCGCGCGTGACCTGATGGACCGCGAAGGCAAGACGAGGATGGCGGAGAAGATCCGCCGCGAGACCTCGCGCGCGCTCGGCTACGAGGTCGAGGAGCCCGAGGACGAAGAGGCCGCCGCCGCCGCCGAGGAGCCGCCGAAGACGAAGAAAAAGAAGAAGAAGAAGGCCGAGCAGGAACTGCCCGTCACCGCCGTGCATTTCTCGAACTTCATCATTCAATGACCGCATGCCGATGAGCACCGCCCTGAACCAAGGCACCGGCTTGTCGCCGGTGCGTGCCCAAGGTACCGGCTTGTCGCCGGTGCGTGCCGCGCACGGAGCGGCGCCATGAATCAGCAGATCCTCTCGCAGGACGAAGTCGACGCGCTGCTGCAGGGCATCACCGGCGAAAGCCAGAAACTCGACGAGGAAGAAGCGGCACCTGCAGGCAGCGTGCGCGGTTACGACCTCGCGAGCCAGGAACGCATCGTGCGCGGCCGCATGCCGACGATGGAGGTCATCAACGAGCGCTTCGCACGCAACATCCGCGTCGGCCTGTTCAACCTGATCCGCAAGTCGCCCGAGGTGTCGCTGGGCGGCATCAAGGTGCAGAAATACAGCGCCTTCCTGCGTGAAATCGTGGTGCCGACGAACTTCAACCTGTGCGCGGTGAAACCGCTGCGCGGCATGGGGCTCATCGTCTGCGACCCGAACCTGGTGTTCGCGGTGATCGACTCGCTGTTCGGCGGCGCCGGCAAGTTCCACACCCGCATCGAAGGCCGCGACTTCTCGGCCACCGAGCTGCGCGTCATCCACCGGCTGGTGGAGACCATCAATACCGAATACAAGCGTGCCTGGGCCGGCATCTATCCGCTGGAGATGGAATACCAGCGCTCGGAGATGCAACCGCAGTTCGCCAACATCGCCACGCCCAGCGAAATCGTCGTCGCCACCTCCTTCACGCTGGAGATCGGCGAGACCTCGGGCACGGTGCATTTCTGCATTCCGTACTCGACGCTGGAGCCGATACGCGACGTGCTGTATTCGACGATCCAGGGCGACTCGAGCGAGCACGACCGGCGCTGGGTCAACCTGCTCAAGCACGAGATCCAGGCTGCCGAGGTGAATCTGGTGGTCGAGCTCGCCAAGGCGCCGGCAACCGTGGAGCAACTGCTGTCATTCAAGCCCGGCGACTTCGTCGAGCTCGACCTCGACCCGATGATCCAGGCCACCGTCGACGGCGTGCCGGTGTTCGACTGCCACTACGGCACTTCGAACGGCCACTACTCGATCAAGATCGACAAGCTGATCTCCAGCTCCACGCTGAGCTGGCTGGGAGAGACGAATGTCAACTGACCCGAACGCCGCGATGTCCGAGGAAGACCGCATGGCCGCCGAGTGGGCCGCCGCGCTGTCGGAAAGCAAACCGTCGGACAACGCCGGTTCCGCCCTGTCATCCATTGCCGAGAGCGTGGCGCCGGCACAGTTCACCAACTTTCCGGCCACGCCGCCGTCGGCGTCGGGCAACGACATCAACATGATCCTGGACATTCCCGTCCAGCTGACCGTCGAGCTCGGCCGCACGCGCATCCCCATCAAGCACATCCTGCAACTGGCGCAGGGCTCGGTGGTCGAACTCGACGCGCTGGCCGGTGAGCCGATGGACGTGCTCGTCAACGGCTACCTGATCGCGCAGGGCGAGGTGGTGGTGGTGAACGACAAGTTCGGCATCCGGCTGACCGACATCGTGACGCCCAGCGAGCGCATGCGCCGGCTGAGTCGAAACTGATTTGCCCATGACGCCCAGCCTCTCTTCCTTCTTCTGGTTCATCGCGCTGATCGCCATGATCCCGGCCGCGCTGTGGCTGCTCAAGCGCACGCCGCTGGGCGGTGCGGCCACCGGCAGCGCGATGAAGAGCGTCGCGGTGCTGCCACTGTCGGCGTCGCAGCGCATCGTGACGGTCGAGGTCGGCCACGGCGAGAACCGGCGCTGGCTGGTGCTGGGCGTCTCGCCGAACAGCATCCAGACCTTGCACCTGATGGACGCGCAGGAGATTCCGGCGGCCAATCCGATGCCGCCACCGCCGGTGGCCTTCGCGCAGCTGCTGTCGAGGCTTCGGCCCGCCAACCGGGATCAGCATGACCGTTGATGCCGGACTGAAACGCCTGCGGCTGTTGGCCGCCGGCAGCTTGATCGTCTGCTGCGGCGGCGTGGCTGCGCAACAGGGCGGCGGCCTGCCGCTGCTGATGGCGCAGGGCGCCGGGGGCACCAGCTATTCGGTGCCGATCCAGACCTTGCTGTTCTTCAGCGCGCTGTCTTTCCTGCCCGCGCTGCTGCTGCTGATGACGGGCTTCACGCGCATCGTCATCGTGCTTTCGCTGCTGCGCCAGGCGCTGGGCACGCAGGCCGCACCGCCCAACCAGGTGATCATCGGCCTGAGCCTGTTCCTCACCTTCTTCGTCATGTCGCCGACGCTGGACAAGGTCTACGAAACCGCCTATCAGCCCTTCGCGGCCAACCAGATCGCCTTCGACGAGGCGCTCAAGCGCGGCGAGGGCCCGATGCGCGAGTTCATGCTCAAGCAGACGCGGCAGACCGACGTTCAGCTGTTCGCCAGGCTTGCCAAGCTGCCGGCCGACGTGAAGAGCGTAGACGTGCCGCTGCGCGTGCTCGTGCCGGCCTTCGTGACGAGCGAGCTGAAGAGCGCGTTCCAGATCGGCTTCATGATCTTCATCCCCTTCCTGATCATCGACATGATCGTCGCGAGCGTGCTGATGAGCCTGGGCATGATGATGCTCAGCCCGGTGCTGGTGGCCCTGCCCTTCAAGCTGATGTTGTTCGTGTTGGCCGACGGCTGGAACCTGCTGCTCGGCTCGCTGGCCGCCTCTTTTGCCACCTAGAAATCTAAACACGCCATGGATGCGCAACAAGTCCTCGCCACCGGCCAGAACGGTCTGACCATGCTGCTGATGGTGTCGGCCCCGGTGATGCTGGTGGTGCTGGTCGTCGGCCTGGTGGTCAGCATTTTCCAGGCCGCCACGCAGATCAACGAGGCCACGCTGAGCTTCGTGCCGAAGATCGTCGCCGCGGTGGCGGTGCTCGGTTTTGCCGGGCCATGGATGATGACGACGCTGGTCGAATACCTGCGGCGCACGCTGCTCGCCATCCCCGGCGCTGTCGGCTGAACGCACAAGCTTCCCAGTCTTTCCTGGATTTGCAGGACCCGCAATGGTCACCTTCACCGAAGCGCAGCTGATGGCGTGGATCACGCCGCTGCTCTGGCCCTTCCTGCGCGCGCTGGCGCTGTTCACCGCGATGCCGGTGCTCGGCACGCGCATGGTGCCCACGCGGGTGCGCATCGGGCTGGCCGCGTTCATCGCGCTGGCGGCGCAGCCGGCGCTGCCGCCGGTGGCCGTGGTGCCGCTCGACTCGGCGCTGGCTTTCATGATCGTGCTGCAGCAGGTGCTGATCGGCGTCTCGCTGGGCTTCGCGGTGCGGCTGGTGTTCGCCGCCATCGAGTTCGCCGGGGAACTGATCGGTCTGCAGATGGGCCTGAACTTCGCCGGTTTCTTCGACCCGCTGAGCGCCAGCGCGGCCACTGCCACCAGCCGCTTCTTCGGCACCGTGGTGGCATGGATGTTCATCGTCATCAACGGCCACCTGCTGGTCATCGCCGCGCTGGTCGACAGCTTCACGGCATTCCCGGTGGGAGCCGAGC
>Ga0163144_10007135_pt1 | contig 24528 bp, 27 predicted proteins | sample OliLak19BULKMAT1_FD_123175 | JGI IMG/M metagenome (GOLD analysis project Ga0163144, IMG submission 123175) | Freshwater microbial mat bacterial communities from Lake Vanda, McMurdo Dry Valleys, Antarctica - Oligotrophic Lake LV.19.BULKMAT1 | ecosystem: Environmental > Aquatic > Freshwater >...
CGATCGAGGCGCAGCAGGCCGGCGAACCGCTGTCGCTGCGGCTCAGCTTCACCGACGTCTATGAACTGCGGGGCGGGATCTGGCAGATGGTGGCCTGGCAATCGACGCGGCTGCCTTAGACTCACGGATTCGGCCGCGCGTGCGCGGCGAGCGGCCATCTGCAGCGAGGACGAGGCATGAGAGAACAACGCAGGAAGAGCATCGCGGCGACGGTCGGCAAGGTGCGCGTCGGCGGCACGGCGCCGATCGTCGTGCAGTCGATGACCAACACCGACACCGCCGACGTCGAGGGTACGGCGCAGCAGGTGCGGGCGCTGGCGCGCGCCGGCTCCGAACTGGTGCGCATCACGGTCAACACCGACGAGGCCGCGGCGGCGGTGCCGAGGATCCGCGAACGTCTCGACCAGCTCGGCTGCGACGTGCCGCTGATCGGCGACTTCCACTTCAACGGCCACAAGCTGCTGAAGGCCCAGCCGGGCTGCGCCGAGGCGCTGGCGAAGTACCGCATCAACCCGGGCAACGTCGGCCGCGGCAGCCGGCGCGACCCGCAGTTCGCCGAGATGATCGAGACCGCCTGCCGTTACCGCAAGCCGGTGCGCATCGGCGTCAACTGGGGCAGCCTCGACCCCGACCTGCTGACGCGGATGATGGACGAGAACAACGCCTCCCCGACCCCGCGCACCGCCAACGAGATCATGCGCGCCGCCGTGGTGGAGAGTTGCCTGCAGAGCGCGGCGCGCGCCGAGGAACTCGGCCAGCCGCACGATGCGATCGTGCTCTCGGCCAAGGTCAGCGGCGTGCAGGACCTGATCGCGATCTACCGCGAGCTCGCGGTGCGCTGCGACTACCCGCTGCACGTCGGCCTGACCGAGGCCGGCATGGGCAGCAAGGGCATCGTCGCCTCGACGGCCGGCATCGGCGTGCTGCTGCAGGCCGGCATCGGCGACACGATCCGCGTCTCGCTGACGCCCGACCCGGGCGGCGACCGCACCCTCGAAGTGATCGTCGCGCAGGAGATCCTGCAGACCATGGGCCTGCGCTCGTTCATGCCGATGGTGATCGCCTGCCCCGGCTGCGGCCGCACCACCAGCACCTATTTCCAGGAACTCGCGCAGTCGATCCAGGGCCACCTCCGGCACCGCATGCCCGAGTGGCGCAAGGTCTACGACGGCGTCGAGGAGATGAACGTCGCGGTGATGGGCTGCGTCGTCAACGGCCCCGGCGAGAGCAAGCACGCCAACATCGGCATCTCGTTGCCCGGTACCGGCGAGCGCCCGGTTGCGCCGGTCTACGAGGATGGCGAGAAGACCGTGACGCTGAAGGGCGAGCGGATCGCCGAGGAATTCCAGGAACTGGTCGAGCGCTACGTCGCGCGGCGCTTCCCGCGGCGCGACGCTGGCTGAGGACCGCGCCCCACTTCAATTTCGCAGGAGCCTGCAGATGAGCGAACTGACCGAAAGGAAATGCGTGCCCTGCGAAGGCGGCATCCCCGCGCTGACCCGCGCCGAGGCCGAGGCACTGATGCCGCAGCTCGCGCCGGGCTGGAAACTCGCACCCGACGCCTCGCGCATCGAGCGCGCGTACTCGTTCAAGGATTTCTTCCGCACGATGAGCTTCGTCAATGCGGTGGCGCACGTCGCCAACGTCGAGGACCATCACCCGGACCTGGAAGCGGGCTACGGCCATTGCCGGGTGCGCTGGAACACGCACGCCGTCAACGGACTATCCGAGAACGATTTCATCTGCGCCGCGAAGCTGGATCGCATCGAACTTTGACTGACGCGGCTCGTCAGCCACCGCAGGTGGCTGGCAGCGTCGGGTCGTCCGCGGCCGGCTGATACTCGAAATGCCAGGGCTCGTACGGGTCGCGCAACGGACCGACGAAGCCGGCATCGGCCGCTGCGACGGCGGTCTGCAGCCTCGCGCTCCAGCCGCGCGCGTCCCACGCCGACGCGATCGACCCCGCTGACGCGGCGGCGATCACGCGACCCCCGGCCTGCACCTGGAAGTCGATCGCGAGGCCGCGGCCATGGCGCGACAGGCCGGGCGCGGCCAGCGTCGGCGTCGGCGTCGGCACGTACTCGACCAGCAACCGCTGGAACGCCGCGCGGCCGCGCGCCGAGCCGGGCGCCCCGAAGCCGGTCGTGGCGACGGCCGCGCGCGCGTCCTGCAGCAGGCGTTCGGCGGCCTGCGCGACCGACTCGTTGCGGTTCCAGCGCTCGATCTGCAGTTCGAGCGTGCGCAGTGCCGGGTTGACGAACAGCGTGTGACCCGGGTTCGCGGCCTCGAACTCGCAGCGCACGCGCGCGATCGCCGTATCCAGGGCGTTCCGGCCCGGCGACTGGTCGAACGCCGCGGCCTGCGCGGCCGACCAGCTCCAGCGCGCGTCGAGATTGGCAGCACTGCGCAGGTACGATCGCGCGGCCAGCAGTCGCGCTCCGGTGCCGTCGATCGCCTCGAGCGCCCGGCCGGCGCGCGGATCGAGCCCCGCGCGCAGCGCTTCGAGATGCCGCGCCACCGGTTCGACGGCGCGCGCAGTCGGCGCGGCGATTAGCGTCAATCCGCCCAGCAGCCAGCCCACCAACCACCGGGCAGGCAAGCGCATCGCGCGACTAGCCCGCGCGCTCCGTCGTGGCAGGCGCAGCGCCGCTCGCGCCGGGGACGCGACGCCGCGCTGCCTCGGGCATCTCGCCCGCGAGACCCATCGCGCGCTCGATCAGCAGGCGCTTCGCGATCCCACTGCCATCGACCCAGCCGAGGCCGCGCTGGGCAAGGCGCCCGGCGCGGTCGCGACCGAAGGACAGGAAACGGTTGAAGGCGTCGATGGACGCGCTGGCCAGCTGGTTGTCGCCCTTGCGCCAGCGCTCGTAGCGGCGCAGCAACCGCAGCGCGCCCGGGTCCTCGCCCTGCCCGCGGCCCAGCGCGAGCACCTCGGCGAGCGCCGCCGCATCGAGGAAGCCGAGATTGACGCCCTGCCCAGCGAGCGGATGCACGCTGTGCGCGGCGTCGCCGACCAGCACGCAGCGCTCGATCGCATATCGCGGCGCCTCGACGCGGCGCAGCGGGAAGCCGGCGCGCTCGCCGCGCAACTGCAGCGCACCGAGCACGCCGGCGCTCGCCGCGGTGAGGTGGCGCGAGAACTCGTCGGCGGGTTCGGCGAGTCGCTGCACGGCGAGCGCGCGCGGCAGCGACCAGACGACCGAACAGTCACCATCGGCGAGCGGCAGCAGGCCGAGCGTGCCCTCGCCGAGGAAGCGCTGAAAGGCCGTGCGTTCGTGCGCTCGCTCAGGCCGCACGGTCGCGACCACGGCGGTCTGGCCGTAGTCCTGCACCTCGGCCTCGAGGCCGGCAAGCGCGCGGACCACCGACTGCGCGCCATCGGCGCCGACCACCAGCCTGGCGGTGAAATCGCCGGCAGTCGTCGCGACCCGCACCGAGGCCGCACCGAACTCGAGCGCCGTGACGTCGACCGCGAGCGTGCTGCCGCCCCCGGCCGCGAAGGCCTCGAGCACGGCGCATTGCACCAGCACGTTCTCGACGATGCAGCCGAGGTCAGGCTCCGAGAGCTCCGCTGCGTCGAAGCTCAGAGTACCCGGCCCGCGCGGCGTGGCGGTCTCCGGCCAGACGTGCATGCGCTCGTACGGACTGCGTCGGCCGGCTGCGATCGCCGGCCAGGCGCCCGCGGCTGCAAGCACGCGTTCGCTGGCGCGCGAAAGCGCCGAGACCCGCAGCTGCATCGGCGCATCGGCAGCCGGACGTTGCGGCAGGCGGCGGTCGAGCAGCAGTATGCGCGCCGCACGCCCCGGCTCCGCCTGGCGCGCGAGCAGTGCGCCGAGCGCCGCGCCGACCGGGCCGCCGCCGACGATCACGACGTCGTGCGTGGTGGCGCTGTCTGGCGCGCCCCGGCCGCTCACGGCTGCACCCCGACGCCGCGCGCAAGGCGCGGCGTGCGGCCCGCGAACCCCCAGCTGATCCGCGACAGCGCGGACTTCGCGGTCGGCGAGAGATCGAACAGCAGCAGGCCGAGATCGCGCGCCGCGCCGAAGCCGGGCCGTTCGTCGCCGAACAGCTTCACGAGGTTGTCGGTGAAGCGCGTGACGCCATCGCGATCGGCGCGGCGCAGCGCTGCGAACTCGTCCAGCAGCGCCGGCGCGCCGCAATCGAAGCTCCCGGGCGCTGCAGCCGCGAGCCTTTCAGCGAGCAGCTCCGCGAGCGTGGCCGCATCGCGCAGGCCGAGGTTGAAACCCTGCCCCGCCACCGGATGCAGCGCCTGCGCTGCATTGCCCACCAGCACCGTGCGTGCCGCCGTGGTCTGCGCCGCGCGCGTCAGGCGCAACGGATAGGCGCTGCGCTGGCCGGCGTGCACGAAGCGCCCGGCCCGCCAGCCGAAGGCCTGCTGCAGCTGCACGAGGTAGTCGGCATCGCCGAGCGCGAGCGCGCGCTGCGCGGCCTCGGGGGCCAGCGTCCAGATCACGCCATGGCCACCGTCCTGCAGCGGCAGCACCGCGATCGGACCCGAGGGCGTGAAGCGCTCGTAAGCCGTGCCGTCGCCCGGCTGCGCGGTGCGCAGGTGCGCGACGATCGCGACCTGCTCGTAGTCCTCGACTCCGGCCTCGAGCCCCGCGGCACTGCGCACCACGGAGTGCGCGCCGTCGGCGGCGACGACCAGCCGTGCCCGCAGGCGCTGCGCGCCTGGCTCGAGCGCGAGTTCCAGCGCCTGCGGCGCCTCGCCCACGGCGGTGACGCGCGCCGGCTGCCGCAGGTCGAGCCGCGCCAGGCCCGCCAGCCGCTCGCGCAGCGCAGCGCCGATCACGCGGTTGGTGACCACGTAGCCGAAGGCATCGATGTCCTGCTCCTGCGCCGAGAGCCGCGCGAAGCCAAAGCGGCCGGCGTCGGAGACGTGGATGCGGCGGATCGGCGCCGCCTGCGGCGCGATCGAGGCCCACAGGCCGAGAGACTCGAACACGCGTCGCGTACCGTTGCCGAGCGCGGTGGTGCGATCGTCGAAGCTCGGCTGGGAGGTGGCCAGGGGCGCGACGCTCTCGACCAGCGCCACGCGCAGCCCGAGCGGATCGAGCGCGATCGCGAGGCTCGCGCCGACCAGCCCGCCGCCGACGATCGCGACGTCCACCTCGGTGAGGGTCGCCGGCCCGCCCTGGTCTGTGGTGCTCACGGGGGTGCTCACGGGGGTGCTCACGGGCGGCGCCGCATCAGCCCGCGGCCATCAGCGCTTCGATCCCGGCGGCATCCTTCGGCACGCCGGAGGTCAGCACCGCGCGGCCATCCCTGGTGACCAGCACGTCGTCCTCGATGCGGATGCCGATGCCCTGGAAGCGCTTCGGCACGCCCTTGGTGCCGGGTGCGATGTAGAGGCCAGGCTCGATCGTCAGCACCATGCCGGGCTCCAGCACGCGCCACTGGTCGCCGAGCTTGTAGTCGCCGACGTCATGCACGTCCATGCCGAGCCAATGCCCGGTGCGGTGCATGTAGAACTTGCGGAAGGCGCCCGACTTGATCAGCGCCGGCACCCGCCCCTTGAGCAGGCCAAGCTTCACCAGCCCCGCAGTCAGCACCTGCACGGCCACCTCGTGCGGCTCGTTCCAGTGATTGCCGGGCCTCACCCGGGCGATCGCGGCGAGGTTGGCGTCGAGCACGATGTCGTAGAGCGCGCGCTGCTCGGGCGAGAACCGCCCGTTGACCGGGAAGGTGCGCGTGATGTCGGAGGCGTAGCACTCGTATTCACAGCCGGCGTCGACCAGCAGCAGGTCGCCGTCGTTCAGCACGGCGTTGTTCTCGCGATAGTGCAGGATGCAGCCGTTGGCGCCACCCCCGACGATCGGCAGGTAGGAGATGTCGGCCCGGGCCTTGCCGAACTCGTGGGTGATCTCGGCCATCACCTCGTATTCGTTGCGGCCGGGACGGCAGAAGTGCATCGCTCGGACGTGCGCCCGGGCCCCGATCCGCGCCGATTCGCGCATCAGTTCGATCTCGGCCTTGCTCTTGTAGAGCCGCATGTCGTGCAGCACGTGCTCGAGCGCGACGATCTCGTGGGGCGGATGCCGGCCACTCCTGGTCTGGGCCCGCAGCGCGTTGACCCAACCGACGACACGCTGGTCGAACTCGCGGTTCACGCCGACGGTGTAGAAGACCTTGGCGCCGTTCTCCATCAGGCCGGGCAGAATCTCGTCGATGTCGGCCACGGGGAACGCGTCGTCGGCGCCGAAGTCGCGTGTCGCGCCCTCCGGCCCCGCGCGCCGGCCATCCCAGGTTTCGCGGGTCGGGTCGCGATCGCGGACGAACAGCACGAACTCGCCCTGCGCACGGCCGGGCACGAACACCGCCACCGCCTCCGGCTCGGGAAAGCCGGTGAGGTAGTGGAAGTCGCTGTCCTGGCGATAGGCGTATTCGACGTCGTTGTTGCGCAGCCGCACCGGCGCCGCGGGCAGGATCGCGATCGAGTCGCGGCCCATGGTCTTCATCAGCTGCCGGCGGCGGCGCGCGAACTCTTCGCGGCCGATCGGCTTGACGCTCGGCGATGCAAGCGACGTGTCGCCACGCCTGGAGGATGTGCGCATGCGGGACTCTGAAGGATTCAGTGCAGGGATACCGCGATCGACGGATCGGGCGCGCCGCCGGGGCCGCGGAAGCGCGCGAGCTCGTCGAACAGCAGCTGGGCGCCGACGCGCACGAACTCGACCAGCTCCGTGAACGCCTCCTCGTTGGCTTCGTCGGTCTCGCGCTCGTCGACCGCCACCTGGGTGATCGAGGTCAGGTCGCGCACGATCTCGCTGACCTCTTCCGGCAGCGCATCGACGTCGGGGATCGGGCTCGTGCCGAGCCCGTAGAGGAAGCCCTGGCACCACTGGCCGAGCGCGATGGCACGATCGGCGATCGGCAGCTCGTCGCCCGGCAGCATCACGTCGAACTGCATCTGCCCGGCGGCGAGCGCACGACGGGTGTGCTCGAACAGCGCCTCGAGTCGATCGCGGGCGTCGTTCGAAGTCTTGCCCTCGGCGTAGATCTCCCGCAGCCAGTCTTCGAAACGATAGTCGGCGGCCGCGCACAAGGCGCCCGCCAGGGTGCCGTGGGCCTCGGGAACGTCGGTCAGCGCCCGGGAATCGGCCAGCAGGCGCTCGATTTCGGGGTATTGGGCCTCTGCCATGGACCAATTATGCCTCAGGGCATCGTTTTCGATTGACCCCCCGGAGACCGGCGCTCTATATTTTTCAAATGACTGAAGCCACCAAGAACGGGCTGGAGCTGGAGCTCAAGCGCCTCGAGAAACAGGTCGACGACCTCATCGCCAGCATCTCGGACCTCAAGGAAGAGAATCGGGCGCTGCGCCACCGTCAGGAAAGTCTGGCAACCGAGCGGGCTAGCCTCCTGCAGAAGAACGAGCAGGTTCGCACCAGGGTCGAGGCCATGATTGGCCGCCTCAAGATGCTGGAGCACGGGACATGAGCGAGAAGGAACGCGACGTCGCGCGCGTCAGCGTGCGGATCCTCGAAAAGGAGTATTTCGTGGCCTGCACTCACGAGGAGCGCTCCGACCTGCTCGATTCCGCGGAATTCCTCAACAACAAGATGAAGGAGATCAGAGACAGCGGGAAGGTGGTCGGCCTCGACCGCATCGCCGTGATCGCCGCGCTGAATCTCGCCAACGAGCTGCTCAAGCTGCACAACAAGGACCGTATCGCCGAAGAGGAATTCGGCGGCCGGATCCGCGCGATGCGCGAGCGCATCGACGGCGCGCTCGCGCGGGGCCAGCAACTCGAACTCTGACGTGGCCGGCGATCGCGGCCGACGAGCGTGGCCGGCCATCGCTTCGAGCAGCCTGCCGTTCCGTGCCGCAGGTCACCGATCTGCGCACTCGCGCAAGATTTTCGCCTGTCTTCGCGCTCGTTCTCGAAACCGGGCTGGTGTAGAGTGAATCGAGCGTCGCCTGCGGTGTTCGAAAGCGGATCGGGAATACCTCTCGACCCTAAGTTGGAACGCCCAGGGGCATCAGAGCTTGCGGTCAGAATTGTGCAAGTCCGCCCCGAGCGGAAAGCCTTACCTGACGCAGCTCGCCCCACTTGTTGCTCTGTGTCGAGAGCAACGATCCACACCGGCACAGGCGGGTGGCGCTCTTCTTCTCCCCGTCCGCCGGCCGCCTGCGCGCCCGGCGGGCAGCTCTCCCCGGGCCAGCGCCGATGATCATCGGCGCCGACCAGGATGCGCTGGCCTCGCGCGCGGCGCGGCGTCACGAGGCCCGCGCCCGGCGTAGTGCCCTGACGTTCGCCGAGCGCTGCGCCACGGCGCTCGCGGTCTCCCGCCATCTCGGCTCCAGCGGTTGGCTGCGCCCGGGAAAGCGTCTCGCCGCGTATCTCGCGCTACCTGAAGAAATCGACGTATCTCCCTGCATTGCCATGGCATTGCGCCAGGGCTGCGGCATCTGGTTGCCGCGCATCGAGACCGCGAGCAGCGCCCGCATGAGCTTTGCGCCAGCGGGCGGCCGGCTGCGCCGGAACGTCTTCGGTATTCCCGAGCCCGTCACCTCGCAGCGCCTCGCCGCGCGCTGGATGCAGATCGTGCTGGTGCCGCTCGTCGCCTTCGACGATCGCGGCGCGCGCCTCGGCATGGGCGGTGGCTACTACGATCGCGCGCTCGCCTGGCGACGCCATCGCAGCGCCTGGCACGGTCCGCGTCTCGTCGGCATCGCGCATTCGACGCAGCGGGTCGATCACATCGCCGCTCTCGCGCACGACGTCGGGCTCGATGCCGTGATCACCGAGCAGGGTCTCACCCTGTTCCCGAGGCCAGCGCACCGACCCCCGCAGAACACCCGACCCTCGAAGGACCCACGATGAAGTACTGGCTGATGAAGACCGAGCCCTCCACCTTCAGCATCGAGGACCTCGCGAGGGCGCCGAAGCGCACGACCTGCTGGGATGGAGTGCGCAACTTCCAGGCGCGGAACATGCTTCGCGACGACTTCGCGAAGGGCGACCTCGCGTTCCTATACCACTCGAGTTGCGATGTGCCTGGCATCGTCGGCGTGATGAAGGTGAGTCGGCCGGGATACCCCGATCACACCGCCTTCGATCCGGATCACGATCACTTCGACGCCGACAGTCGCCGCGAAGAGCCGCGCTGGTTCATGGTCGACGTGACGCTCGAGAGGCGTTTTTCCCGGGTAATAAAGCTGGAAATGCTGCGCGCGCATGCCGCGCGGGAACTCGCCGGCATGCAGTTGCTGCGTACCGGCAATCGACTGTCGGTGATGCCGCTCGACGAGGTGCATTGGAAGTTCATCCTCGCGCTCGAGTGATTCGCGGCATCGTCGAGCACGATGTATCGCGTTCAACTGTGATGCCTATCATCAATCGATGAGGTCGGTTGCTTGTTTTTTACAATGTCGTGTATATACTCGCCCTCGGACTAACCTGTAACTGGAGATGCAACATGGCCAAAGCCAAGAAGAAGGCGAAGAAGAAAGCCGCCAAGAAGAAGTAAGGATCCTTAAAGGTCCTTCGCGGCGAGGAGAGGTCTAACCACCCCCTCGCCGCCTTCTAAGAAGAAGCCCGCGCAAGCGGGCTTCTTCCTTTCCGGACCCCGCTGCCCCCCGTTGCCTTGCACCATGCGGTCCATCCTCGACCGGATTCGATGCGCACCGCGCCACCCCCACCTCGCAAGAACCAGGTCCCAAGTACCATGAGCAACGCGCAAAACACCGGAAAACAAGCTGCGGCGCAGGCCGCGCTGGAATTCGTGCCCGACGGCGCGACCATCGGCGTCGGCACCGGCTCCACCGTCGACCTCTTCATCGATGCCCTCGCCGCGAGGCGCGATCGCCTCGCCGGGGCGGTCTCGAGCTCCGCGGCCTCGACCGCCCGACTTCGGGCCGCAGGCATCGAGGTCGTCGACCTCAACGCGTCCGGCGACCTCGAGGTCTACGTCGATGGCGCCGACGAGGCGACGCGGCATGGGTACCTGATCAAGGGAGGCGGTGGCGCGCTGACCCGCGAGAAGATCGTCGCCGCCGCATCGCGCCGCTTCGTCTGCATCGTCGATGGCTCGAAGATGGTCGACGTGCTCGGCCGCTTCCCGCTGCCCGTCGAAGTGATCCCGATGGCGCGCTCTTACGTCGCACGCGAGATCGCGAAGCGCGGCGGCCAGCCCGTCTGGCGCGAATCCTTCGTCACCGACAACGGCAACCAGATCCTCGACGTCCACGGACTCTCGATCCTCGATCCGGTGGCGATGGAACGCGAGCTGAACCAGCTCACCGGCGTCGTGACCGTCGGCCTGTTCGCAGTTCGGCCCGCGAACGTCGTGCTGGTCGGTCGGCCGGAGGGCGTCGAGAAGATCGTGCCGTAGCGCCCCGAAGGCCCGCTTGCGCGGGAAGCTCCTTCCACAAAAACCAAGGCCCGCTTGCGCGGGCCTTGGAGTGTTGGCTGGGGGACTAGGATTCGAACCTAGGTAAACGGAGTCAGAGTCCGTTGTCCTACCGCTAGACGATCCCCCAACGAAGGGTGATCCCGAGGGGGATCAGCGCTTCGAGTACTGCGGACCGCGGCGAGCCTTGCGGCGTCCAACCTTCTTGCGCTCGACCTCGCGGGCGTCGCGGGTGACGAACCCGGCGACGCGCAGTGGGCTGCGCAGGGTCTCGTCGAACTCGATCAGGGCGCGGGTGATGCCGTGACGGATCGCGCCGGCCTGGCCGGTGATGCCGCCGCCGGCGACCGTGGCATCCACGTCGAAGCGGGTCACCATCTGCGTCAGCTCCAGCGGCTGGCGGACGATCATGCGGCCGGTCTCGCGGCCGAAGAACTGCTCGATCGTACGATTGTTGATCGTGATCTTGCCGGTGCCGGGCTTGAGGTAGACCCGGGCGGTGGAGGTCTTGCGTCGGCCCGTGCCGTAGTTGGTGGCTGGCATCAGTGTTTACTCTCAAATCGTTTCGGTATGTGCAATCAGAACGCCAGCGGCTTGGGCTGCTGGGCCGTGTGGGGGTGCTGGCCGCCCGCGAAGACGTGCAGCTTGCGGAACATTTTGCGGCCGAGAATCGTCTTCGGCAGCATGCCCTTCACGGCGATCTCGATCGCGCGCTCCGGGTGTTCCTTCAGCAACTTGTCGAGGGCGATCGACTTGATGCCGCCGATGGCGCCGGTGTGGTGGTAGTAGATCTTGTCGCTGAGCTTGCGGCCGGTGACGCGGATCCTCTCGGCGTTGACGACGACGATGTGGTCGCCCATGTCGACGTGCGGGCTGTAGTCCGCCTTGTGCTTGCCCTTCAGGCGCAACGCAATCTGCGAGCAGAGCCTGCCGAGCGTCTGGCCGTTCGCATCGATCACGAACCAGTCGCCGCGCACCGTGGCGGCATTGGGGAAGGTAGTCATCTCGGCGAGTACGGTCGTCATGTTGGATCTCCGCTCGCGGCGCGGGCCCGACAGGGCCGTCGCGAGTCGTCGTAAAAAGGCGCGGAAGTTTACTGAAGGCTCCACGGCTTTGCAAAAAGCATCGGCAGAGGCCCTTCCGGCCCGGCATCATGCCATGCAAATTGTTGATTTGCTGAACCTTTTCCCAACTCCGCCCTGGCCGCTACGAGCCTACGACCCGCCGGCAAGCCTCTATATAATGTTGTGATGGAACCCGAGCGCCTGATCGACCCCCTGATCGTCACCGTGGATCGGGCCCTGAGGGCCGTCTTCGCCCCCGTCCGGGCGGCCCGCCCGGTCCCGCAGCCGGCACCGCTGCCGGTGCTCACCGATGCCGAAAAGCGCGAGGCCGCTGCATTGATGCGGGTGAATCATGCGGGCGAAGTGGCGGCGCAGGCGCTTTACCACGGCCAGGCCGCCTTCGCCCGCAACCCCGCGACCCGCGCGCTGTTGCTGCAGGCAGCGCGCGAAGAGGCCGATCACCTCGGTTGGTGCCAGCAGCGCCTCGGCGAACTCGGCTCGCGGCCGAGCCTGTTGGGGCCGCTCTGGTATGCCGGTTCGTTCGCAATCGGTGCGCTGGCTGCGGCGCTCGGCGACCGCATCAGCCTCGGTTTCGTCGCCGAGACCGAGCGCCAGGTCGAGGGCCACATCGGTTCCCATCTCGAACGCCTGCCGGCGGCCGACACGCGCAGCCGCGCGATCCTCGAAGCGATGCGGCACGACGAAATCGAGCACGGCGAAGCGGCCATTTCCGCGGGCGGCGGCGACCTCCCCGCGCCCGCGCGCGAGCTGATGCGTGGCACCGCACGTGTGATGACCTTCACAAGTTATTGGCTTTGAAGCAGAAGTGGCTTGCACGCCACCCTGCTTATGTATAAAAAGCCATCACGGCCAGACAATAACGCGCGCTTCGGGGGACTTGTGGTGGATGACAACGTAAAACCGCTCAGCGACATCCCGGCGATCAATCGCTTCCTGAGCTACTGCCGGATCCGCACCGTGCCTACGAAGACGGTCGTGATCCATGCAGGGGATCTGCCCGACGTCCTTTACTACATCATCTCCGGCTCGGTCGAAGTGATGATCGAGGACGAGGAAGGCAACGAGATGGTGCTGGCCTACCTGAACAAGGGCCAGTTCTTCGGTGAGATGGGTCTGTTCTACGAACAGCCGACCCGCACCGCCTGGGTCCGCACCCGCGGCCAGTGCGAACTCGCCGAAATGACCTATCCGCGCTTCCGCCAGATCGCCGCTGAGAGCCCGGGCCTGATCTTCGAGCTCGCGACCCAGCTCGCGACCCGTCTCGATCGCACCAACCGCAAGCTCGGCGACCTCGCCTTCGTCGATGTCACGGGCCGCGTCGCGCACGCGATCATGGACCTCTGCGGCGAGCCCGATGCGATGACGCATCCGGAGGGCATGCAGATCAAGGTATCGCGCCAGGAGCTCTCGCGCCTGGTCGGCTGCTCCCGCGAAATGGCGGGCCGCGTGCTGAAAGTGCTCGAGGAGCAGGGCCTGCTACGCGCCACCGGCAAGACGATCGTGGTCTACAACGCGCGCCCGAAGATGAAGACGCGCCCGGTCATCGTGCCTGTCAAGACCGCTGCCGCGGGCGGCGGCAGGGCTGCGCCAGCGGCGGCCACCGCGGCCGCGGTCGATGAGGATGACGACTGGGACGACGAGGACGAGAAATAGTCCTTGCCCGAGGCCTCCGCTACCGCGCCGCGCTGATCCCGCCGTGCGCTGCGTTTTAAGACCCGGAACTCAGCCCGTATTGCGGCCAGCAGCTATCTGCGCGCGCATCTCGCGGATAGTCCCTGCGTAGTCACCGCTGCCGAAGATCGCCGAGCCGGCGACGAAGGTGTCGGCCCCGGCCGCCGCGACCGAGCGGATGTTGTCCTGCTTGATGACGCCGTCGACCTCGAGCCGGATCTCGCGGCCGCTCGCGGCGATGCGGGCACGCGCCTGCGCGATCTTCGTCAGCACGCCAGGGATGAACGCCTGGCCACCGAAGCCCGGGTTCACCGACATCAGAAGGATCATGTCGAGCTTGTCGATCGTATAGTCGAGCCAGTCGAGCGGCGTCGCGGGATTGAACACCAGCCCGGGGCGGCAGCCGTGCTCGCGGATCAGCCCGATCGTGCGATCGACGTGCTCGCTCGCTTCCGGGTGGAAGGTGATGTAGGTGGCGCCCGCCTTCGCGAAGTCCGGCACGATCCGGTCGACGGGGCGGACCATCAGGTGCACGTCGATCGGGGCCGTGACGCCATGCCGGCGCAGCGCCTCGCAGACCAGCGGGCCGATCGTCAGGTTCGGGACGTAGTGGTTGTCCATCACGTCGAAATGCACGAGGTCGGCGCCGGCGGCGAGCACGGCATCGACGTCTGCGCCGAGCCGGGCGAAATTCGCCGACAGGATCGAGGGCGCGATCCAGGGCGCCGCAGCCCGCGTGTTCATTGCAGGTTTCTCCGCTCGCGGACCAGGTCCCAGGCCTCGATGATCTGCTGCGTGCGACGCTTGGCGTGCTCGAGCATCGACTCGGGAAGCCCGTTCGCCTTCAGCTTATCAGGGTGATGGCGCGACAACTGGCGACGGTAGGCCTTGGCCACGTCCTCGTCGCTCGCGTTCGCGTCGACCTCGAGCACTTCGTAGGCCTGCGCGAGGCGCACGCGCTGCTGCGCCTCGCCGCGCTCCCCGGCGCCATTGCCGCCGCGGCTGCCGCCAGCGCCGGCCCAGCCATGGCGCAGGCGCAGCACGGCCTCGAGATGCGCGAACTCGAGGCCGTCGACGCCGAGCATCGCGGCCATCCGCTGCAGCAGCGGCCGCGCCGGTCCACGCAGGTCGGTGCCGGCGATCGAGGCGCGCATCTGGATCTCGAGGAACACGCGCAGCAGGTCGGGCCGCCCGGCGCAGGCGCGGCGCAGCGCCATGATGGCGCCCGAGAGGTCGTAGCGCGGATCCTTGCCGGCCGTGAAATGCGCGATCGCCGCGCCGACCTGGGCCTCGTTGAGGTTGAAGTCGGACATCACCGCGCGCGCCGCCCGGATCTCCTGGTCGGAGACGCGGCCGTCGGCCTTCGCGACGTGGCCCATCACTTCGAAGGTGCAGCGGAAGAAGCGATCCGCGACCCGCGCCGCGTCGCCGTGCGGCGCGGAATTCTGGTAGGCGGAGACATTCGGGTCGCGGTCGGCCGCCGTGCCCGGGCGGCGCCGGCCCGCACCGCCACGGCTGCCGTCGCCGCCCGCCCCGGCTCCGGATGCGCCGTCGGCGCCGGGGCGCTGGCCCGGATTGCCGTCGCGGCGCAGCCGGCCGGCTTCCGCCGCGGCGAGCTTTTCATCGTAGAAATGGCCCGCGAGCATGCCGAGCGCCGCGCCCACCGGACCGAGTGCGAGGCCGAGGGCGCCGCCGACGAGTTTTCCGGTCCACTTCATCCTGCAATACTAGCAACCCCGCGCGACGGCCGATCGACAGGTCCCACCCTTTGCAGAACCCTTCCCCGACGAGCCCGGTGGCGACCGTGCACCGCACGACCCTGCGCCACCTGCGGCAGATCCATGCCGGCAAGGTGCGCGACATCTACGACATCGATCCGGCCTCGATGCTGATCGTCACCACCGACCGCCTGTCCGCGTTCGACGTGATCCTGCCGGACCCGATCCCGCACAAGGGCCGGGTGCTCACCGAGATCTCGAACTTCTGGTTCGAGCGCACCCGCCACCTGGTGCCGAACCAGCTGACCGACCGCTCGCTCGACGAACTGCCGCTGGACCCGGACGAGCGCGCGCTGCTCGAGGGGCGCGCGGTCATCGTGCGCAAGCTGCGGGCCCTGCCGCTCGAGGCGGTGGTGCGCGGCTACCTGATCGGCTCGGGCTGGAAGGACTACCAGCGCAGCGGCAGCATCTGCGGCATCGCCCTGCCCGCCGGTCTGCGGCTCGCCGAAAGACTGCCGCAGCCACTGTTCACGCCGGCCTCCAAGGCCGCTGCCGGCGAACACGACGAGAACATCGCGTACGACGCAGCGGTGCGCCTGATCGGCGCCGACCTGGCGTCGAAAGTGCGCGAGGTCTCGCTGGCACTGTACGGCTTCGCGGCGGCGCATGCGCTCGAGCGCGGCATCATCGTCGCCGACACCAAGTTCGAGTTCGGCGTCGACGCGGCCGGCGTGCTGACGCTGATCGACGAGGTGGTGACGCCCGACTCGTCGCGCTTCTGGCCCGCCGACACCTACCGCGTCGGCATCAGCCCACCCTCGTTCGACAAGCAGTTCGTGCGCGACCACCTCGAGACGATCGACTGGGACAAGAAGGCGCCGGGACCGCGGCTGCCGCCGGAGATCGTGACCCGCACCAGCGAGAAATACCGCGAGGCGCTGGCGCGCCTGACCGGGCCGGCGCTCGCGGCCCGCTGAACGACAGGCGCTCGGCGGACCCCCGCTTGGGACTCGCGTTCAGGATTCTGTATAGCGCTCGCGCAGTTCCGCCAGACCGTTGCGATCGACGCCGAGCGCCACCTCGAGGAAGCGCGGCACGCCGCCATAGTCGCGCTCGATCGCGGCGAACGCTGCCTCGAGGTAGCTGCCGTCGACCGTCAGCATCAATTGCAGCATCTCGGGCCGCAGCCGCATCAGCCATGCGCCGTGACGGCCGCTCATCGCCTGCGCCGCGCCGGGACCCGGCCGGTAGTGCTGGTTCGACAGCAGGTAGTCCTCGAGGATCTGCTCACGCGGCACCTCGAGCGCCGCGAGCAGCAACGCCGCACCGATGCCGGTGCGATCCTTGCCGGCGGAACAGTTGAACGCAAGTGGCGCTTCACCGGCGCGCAGCGCGGCGAATAACTCGCGGTAGGACTCGGCCAAGCGCAACGGCAGGGTTTCGTAGAACGCGCGAAACGCGGCGCGCGCGGTCGGCATGTCGATGTCCTCCCGGCCCAGCGCGGCGGACAGCAGTTCGAGATCGAGCAGGTAGTCGCGGTGCAGCAGCCGCGGCGCCGCATCGCCCTGCCAGAGCACCGGCTCCCTCGCACGCTCGTCCGTGGCGCGCAGGTCGCAGATCACGCGCAGGCCGAGCGCCTCGAGCGTCGCGTGATCCGCCGGCGTCAGCGAGCTGAGCGACGCGGCGCGAAACAACTGGCGCCAGCGCACACGTCGACCGCCGAGGGTCGGATAGCCGCCGAGATCGCGGAAATTGCGCACCCCTTCCAGCGGCAACACGCGCGGCCACGGCGCATCGCTGGCGTCGCGGGTTCTGGCAGGCTCGCCCGAGACGGCGCGATCGGAAGTCGATGAGATCATGGGTTCTCGGGTCCGGGGATCGGGGGTCTGCGGGCGGGCGGGCGGGAGGCGCGATCCTAGCCGAGCCGGCGCAGGGTGTCAGGCGCCGGTCCGTCCCGGTTACAGTGGCCCGCCATGCTCGAACCGCTCTGGAGACTGCTCGACCGCCTGCTCTGGGGCGCACAGGCCGGCGGCGCCAATCCGCTCGCGGTGACGCTGCGGTTGCTGCGCTATCCGTGCGCCGTGCTGCGCGATCTGGCGCGCGGCCAGGTCAACCTGCGCGCGATGGGCCTGGTCTATACCACGCTGCTGTCGCTGATCCCGCTGCTCGCATTCAGCTTCGCGATCCTGAAGGTGTTCGGCATGCACCGCGAGCTCGAGCCGATCGTCTACGAATTCTTCAGGCCGGTGGGCCGCAGCGCGACCGAGCTCACCGCCCGGGTGATGCAGTTCGCCGACAGCGTCTCGAGCGGCATCGTCGGCTCGGTCGGCCTCGCGCTGCTGTTGTGGACACTGCTCGGCACGATCCAGCAGATCGAAGACAGCTTCAACTTCCTGTGGCGCGTCGAGCAGCCGCGCAGCTTCGCCCGGCGCATCGCCGAATACCTGTCGCTGCTGATCCTCGGGCCGCTGCTGCTGGTGGTGTTCCTGGGCATGGCGCATGCGGCGATCGAGAGCAGCGCGGCGCAGACCCTCGCCTCGCTGCCGCTGATGGACCGGCTGATGAGTCTCGGAATCGTGCTCGCGCCCTACGCGATGGTGACGGCGATCTTCACCGGGCTCTACATGTTCGTACCGAACACCAGCGTGCGCATGCTGCCCGCGCTGATCGGCGGGCTCGCGGCCGGCATCCTCTGGGCCGCGACCGGCAATCTGTTCACCGAGCTGGTCGTCTACAGCTCGCGGCTGATGGTGGTCTATGCGGGCTTCGCGTTCATCGTGGCGGCGCTGCTGTGGACCTACCTCGGCTGGCTGATCCTGCTGGTCGGCGTACAGCTGTCGTTCTACGTGCAGAACCCGAGCTACCTGCGCCTCGGCCTGGTCGATCTGCGGCTCTCGAGTATCGAGCTCGAGGAGCTGACGCTGAAGGTGATGTACCTGATCGGCTCGGGCCACACCCGCGGCGAGGTGCGCTGGCGCGTCAATTCGCTGGCGCGCGAGCTCGGCATGCCCGGCATCGCGATCTCGCAGGTGGTCGGCGCGCTCGAACGGGCCGGCATGCTGACCGCCAACGACAAGGAACAACTGCTGCCGGGCAGGGACATCGGCCACATCCGCCTGCGCGACATCCTTGACGTGGCGCGCAACCAGCGCAGCGGGCATGCGAGCGCGCGTGATCTCTCCGTGCCGCGGGTCGATGATCTGCGCGCCTCGCTGGAGCAGGCCTGGCGGGAGCGCTGCGGCGACCGTACCCTGCGTGACCTGGTGGACGCGCCAGCCTGATCGCGGCACGAAGGGTCCGCGCAGGACTCAGGTTTCCGGCTTGCGCTGCTCGACGTGCCAGCGCATGAAGCTCATCGGCCCGCGCCAGGGCACGACCGTCTCGAACAGGCCCGGAAAGCGCTCTGCGATGCGCCGCTGCAGGTCGGCGGGAATCTCGCCGACTGCGGAAACCTTGCGGCCTTCGGCCTGCCAGAGCATCTGGCCCGGCGTCTGGCCGAGCAGCATCCACGGGAACCAGCCGCTGAGCACCGTCAGCGAATACTCCGCGGGCACGGCCGTGACTGCGGGGTCGGCGTATGCCACGAGCGACACGGAGTAGCTGCGCAGCGTCAGCGCCCTGAAGCGCGGCCCGCTCGACTCGAGCTTCCAGACCGCGGGATCGAGCGGGTGCGGCACATCGGTGCGCGATTCGCGGGTGAAGCGCGCCGTGCCGTCCGAGACGATCCACGGCGAGAAGCCGCCGCCCGGCACAAACGATGCCGGCGTGGACGTCAGCGGGTTCGGACCTTCCGGATAGTGCAGCGGCCGCACCAGCCGGCCGTTCAGCGGATTGCGCCATTCGTCGAGCAGCTCGCCGCTGCCGAGATCGCGAAACACGGTTGCCTCGCTGAACGAAATCGTCACCGATGCGGGATCGAAGCGGCTGCACTTGCGCCGGATCACCGACTCGAAGCCGAGCAGCGGCACGATCGTGCCGTCCGGCAGCGCGGCGTGCAGCCGGCCGGAGAACCACTTCCAGGTATCGGCGCCGGCCAGGTCGCAGACAACGCGCACATAGGTGCGCAGTGGATCGTGGAGCCATGAGGGCGTCGCGGATGCGCAACGCACCGCCGGTGGATCGCCTGCGGCTGCAGGCGTGGCGGAACGGTCTGCGGCCGCGCGGCCGCTGCCGGTGGTCACGAGCGCCAGCGAACCGAGGCCGAGGCGGGCCAGCACGGCGCGCCGACCTGACTTCAGCCGCTCTGGCGCCAGATCCGACGGCCGACCCGGCGGCCAGCCGGCGCTCATTCGCCGGCGATCGTCATCTGCTCGAGCAGCAGCGAGCCCATGCGGATGCCGCCGCGGGTGTCGATGTCGCTGCCGATCGCGGCGACCTGGCGGTACATGTCCTTGAGGTTGCCCGCGATCGTCACTTCCTGCACCGGGAAGGCGATCTCGCCGCCCTCGATCCAGAAGCCGGTGGCGCCGCGGGAATAGTCGCCGGTGACGCCGTTGACGCCCTGGCCCATCAGCTCGGTGACCAGAAGGCCGCGGCCCATCTGGCGCAGCAGCGCGGTGGCGCCGGGCGCGCCGGGACTCGGGTCGACCAGCAGGTTGTGCAGGCCGCCCGCATTGCCGGTGGTGACCAGCCTAAGCTTGCGCGCGGAATAGCTGCCGAGCAGGTAGCCATCGACGATGCCATCGTGCACCAGCTCGCGCTCGCGGGTGCGCACGCCCTCGCTGTCCCAGGCGCTGCTCGCGAGGCCCTTCTCGATGAACGGCCGCTCGTGCATCTGCACCCACGACGGAAACACCTGCTCGCCCGCGGAGCCGAGCAGGAAGGTGGACTTTCGATATTGCGCGCCACCGCGGATCGCGCCGACGAAATGCCCGACCAGGCCGCGCGCCACTTCGGGCGCCAACAGCACCGGCGCCTTCTGCGTCGGCAGGCGCCGTGCGCCGAGGCGCCCGATCGCGCGCTGCCCGGCGATGCGGCCGATCGTGATCGCATCCTCGAGGTCGGCCGGATCGCGTGCGGTCGTGTACCAGTAGTCACGCTGCATGTCGTCGCCGGCCTGGGCGATCAGCACGCAACTGAGCGAGTGGCTCGAGCTCGAGTGACCGGCGAGGAAACCGTGGGTGTTGCCGTAGACGCGCACGCCGCGATTGGTCGAAACGGTGGCGCCTTCGGAATTCGTCAGGCGCGCGTCGACCTCGCGGCCGGCCGCCTCGCAGCGCTGCGCCAGCGCGACCGCCGCATCGGGCTCGATCGGCCAGTCGAAGTCGAGCTTGAGGTCGGGGAACTCGCGCGCCAGCTGGTCGGGATCGGCGAGCCCGGCGCAGTCGTCCTCGGCGGTGTAGCGCGCGATCGAGCAGGCCTTGGCGACCGTCTCGCGCACGGCCGCAGGCGCGAGGTCGGCGGTGCTCGAGGAACCCTTGCGATGGCCGAAATAGACCGTGATGCCAAGGCCGCGATCGCGCTGGTATTCGACCGTCTCGACCTCGCCGAGGCGCACCGTGGCATTGAGGCCGCGCTGCAGGCTGGCATCGGCCTCGGCCTGGCTGGCGCCGAGCCGGCGCGCTTCCTCGAGCGCGAGCGACACGACGGACTCGAGTTCAGGGATCCGACTGGCGTCGACAGGTTGTGACATGCAAAGGGCCCCGGGCGCTTCCTGCGCCGCTGAGGCAGAATTGTAGCAGTGGGCGAACCCGCCCACGGACGCCGCAGCGTGCGGCGCCCCTCGCATCCGAACGCCCGCCGCCGTCGACCGGCCCGCCGCAGCACCGAAGCACCTCATGATCCGCGACCGCCGTCCCGATCCCGATTCCGATTCCGATCCCGACGCCTTCGATCCGGCCACGGCGCCGCCCAGCAAGGGCATGCGCAAGCGCGCCGCCCAGCGCGCGCAGGACCTGGGCGAGCGCCTGGTCGGGCTGCGCGAGGCGGAACTCGACGGGCTGCCCCTGCCGGAGCGGCTGCTCGATGCGATCCACCTTGCGCAGCGCATCACGGCCCGCGGCGGCCTCGCCCGCCAGCGCCAGTACATCGGCAAGCTGATGCGCGAGATCGACACCGCACCGATCGAGGCGATGCTCGCGGCGCGCACCGGATTCGACGCGCAGGAATCCGAGCGCTTCCGCCGCATCGAGGCCTGGCGCGGCCGCCTGGTCACCGAGGGCGACCCGGCACTGCAGGAACTGCTCGCGGCCCATCCCGGCCTGGACCGCGAACGGCTATCGGCGCGGCTGTTGCACGTGGGCGCCGCGAACGCGGACCAGGAACGCGCGACGGCCGCGCGGGCGCTGTTCCGCGAGCTGCGTGCGCAGTTCGAGGCGCTGGAGCCTGCGCGCGCCGCGGCCGGCCGCGGCGCCGGCCAAGGTAATAGCCATGGCGATGGCGATGGCCACAGCGACGAGACCTGAGGCAAGCGCATGCGCCCTGCACCGACTTCCCCTAGAATGCCGTGATGAAACCGCTCGTCGGCCTCATCATGGGCTCGCGCTCCGACTGGGACACGCTGAGTGCCGCAGCGGAAACGCTCGAGAAATTCTCGATCCCGCACGAGGTGCGCGTGGTCTCGGCGCATCGCACTCCCGACCTGCTGTTCGACTACGCGGCGAGTGCCGCGGCGCGCGGCCTGAAGGTGCTGATCGCCGGCGCCGGGGGCGCGGCCCATCTGCCCGGAATGGCCGCGGCCAAGACCACGTTGCCGGTGCTCGGCGTGCCGGTGCATTCGAAGGCGCTGAACGGACTCGACTCACTGCTGTCGATCGTGCAGATGCCGGCAGGGGTGCCGGTGGCGACGTTCGCGATCGGCGTCGCAGGCGCCACCAATGCGGCGCTGACGGCGGTCGCGATCCTCGCGCTGCAGGATCCGGCGCTCGACGCGGCGCTGCAGGATTTCCGCCGCCGCCAGACTGAGTCGGTGCTCGAGAGCCCCGACCCGCGTATCGCGCCATGACGGTCGGCATCGTCGGCGCGGGCCAGCTCGGTCGGATGCTCGCCCTGGCCGGGTATCCGCTTGGCCTCGACTGCCTGTTCCTCGACCGCAGCGCCGACACCCCGGCCGCACAGGTCGCGCCGACGTTGTGCGGCGAATTTACTGACCGCAAGCTGCTGCGCGAGCTCGCGCGACGCAGCGAGGTGATCACGTTCGACTGGGAGAACGTCTCGGTCGAGAGTCTCGCGGCGCTCGAGCGACGCGCTCGCATCGCGCCGCCGCTGCCGGCGCTCGCGGCCTCGCAGGATCGCCTTTCCGAGAAGCGGCTGTTCGAAAAACTCGACATCCCGACCACCCGTTACGCGGCGGTCGACTCGCGCGCCTCGCTGCTGCGCGCGGTGCGCCGGATCGGGCTGCCAGGCGTGCTGAAGACACGCCGCCTCGGTTACGACGGCAAGGGCCAGGCTGTGCTGCGCGGGCCCCGGGACCTCGACGCCGCGCTCGCCGCGATGCAGGGCGCACCGGCGATCTACGAGGAGTTCGTGCCGTTCGACTTCGAGGTCTCGATCATTGGCGCGCGCAGTGCGCGCGGCGAGATCGTCACCTGGCCGCTGAACGGCAACGTGCACCGCGACGGCATCCTGCGCGTCACCCGCGCGCCTTTCGGCACGCCGGCGCTGGCGCGCCGCGCGGCTGCGCACCTGCGCCGCGTGCTCGAGCACTTCGACTACGAGGGCGTGCTGAACATCGAGTTCTTCGTGCGCCGCGGCCGGCTGGTCGCCAACGAGACGGCGCCGAGGGTGCACAACTCGGGCCACTGGACCATCGAGGGCGCCGAGACCAGCCAGTTCGAGAATCACCTGCGCGCAATCCTCGGCCTGCCACTCGGCCCGACCACGGCGCGCGGCCACTGCGCGATGGTCAACCTGATCGGCACGATGCCGGCGCGCGAGACCCTGCTCGCGCTGCGCGGGGTGCACCTGCACGACTACGCGAAGACGCCACGCCCGGGCCGCAAACTCGGCCATTGCACCTTGGTCGCGCCGGATCCCGCGAGCCGCGAAAGGGCATTGAAGCGGCTGCTGAAGGTTGTCGAATCCTGAGGCCCGCTGCTAGAAATGTGGATCAGGTTCAAATACTTAACGTAATCTCTTGATGAGAGACCTCTGGGCATCGCATCATGGCGGGGCTCAACTCCCGCCGGGGACAATGGTCGCTCGTCATGTATCTAGAACTTTTCAAGCTGCACGAACTGCCGTTCCGGCTCAGCCCAGACCCTGAGTTCCTCTACCTCTCGAAGAACCATGCGCGCGCCAAGGCGTACATGGAATCGACGATCTGGTTCACCGACGGTTTCGTCGTCATCACCGGCGAGATCGGCTGCGGCAAGACCACGCTGATCGAGACGTTCCTGAAGGAACTCGACCAGGACGTCGTCGTCGCGCAGATCAACCAGACGCAGGTCTCGGCACTCGAGTTCCTGCAGACGCTGCTGGTGCAGTTCGGTTTCCAGCCCTTCAAGATGAAGAAGGCGGAGATCCTCGCGACGCTGAACCAGTTCCTGATCGAGCAGTACGCAGCCAACCGCAAGGTGCTGGTGATCGTCGACGAGGCGCAGAACCTCTCGCCGCGCGTGCTCGAGGAAGTGCGCATGCTTTCTGGGGTCGAGACCACCAAGGACAAGGTGCTGCGCATCATCCTGGCCGGCCAGCCGGAGCTGAACCAGAAGCTTGATGCGCCCGAGCTTGTGCAGCTGGTGCAGCGCGTGCGGCTGCGCTTCCACCTCAGCGCGCTGACTCCCGAGGACCTCGAGGGCTATGTCCGTCACCGCCTCGAAGTCGCCGGCGCCGGCGGACGCGAGATCTTCACGCCCGACACCTTCGATCTGCTCTACCGCTACACCGGCGGCACGCCGCGGCTGATCAACACACTCTGCGACACCGCGATGATGGCCGCCTACAGCACCGATCGCGAGACCGTGACCGCCGCGGACGTGCAGGCCGCGATCACCGAGCTGCAGTGGGTGGAGTTCGCGCGGCGGACGAAGGCCGCAGGTTTCGTGCATCACGACACCGAGGACGGCGCCGAGCCTGCCGAGGCGCCGCCGCGGCGCGCGGCCATGGCCGCGAACGCCAGACCGATGCCGACGGTCGGCCGGATCATCGTCTCGACCGACCAGGGCGACGTGGCCGAAGTGCCGCTGCGGCCGGGCCGGATGGTGATCGGCCGCACGCCCGACAACGACCTGCAGATCGACAGCCGCTTCGTCAGCCGCCATCACTGCCAGGTGGTGTCCACCGCCGACCTGTCGGTGATCGAGGACCTGAACAGCACCAACGGAATCTTCCTCGCGCAGAAGAAGGTCCGCCGCCACGTGCTGATCGACGGCGACATCATCGAGCTAGGCACGCATCGCCTGCGCTACGTCGAGGAGCGCCCGACCACCTCGGACGGCAACATCGACACCCTGCCCGGCGCGCAGGAAACCGCGCTGCTGGAGTGAGGACCGCGGCGACAGGCCCGCTGCCGGACGCTCAGCCGCCGGTGCCGCCGACCGTCAGCCCGTCGATCCGCAGCGTCGGCTGCCCGACGCCGACCGGCACGCTCTGCCCTTCCTTGCCGCAGGTGCCGATGCCATCGTCGAGCTTCAGGTCGTTGCCGACCATCGAGACGCGCGTCAGCACGTCGGGGCCGTTGCCGATCAAGGTCGCGCCCTTGATCGGCGCGCCGACCTTGCCGTTCTCGATCAGGTAGGC
>Ga0163144_10007139_pt1 | contig 24525 bp, 26 predicted proteins | sample OliLak19BULKMAT1_FD_123175 | JGI IMG/M metagenome (GOLD analysis project Ga0163144, IMG submission 123175) | Freshwater microbial mat bacterial communities from Lake Vanda, McMurdo Dry Valleys, Antarctica - Oligotrophic Lake LV.19.BULKMAT1 | ecosystem: Environmental > Aquatic > Freshwater >...
AGAGAAGTTCAAAAAAGTTAACAAGGAACAATCAATGAAAGTTAAAGATAAAATTTACAAAAGACTAATAACTAATCTGACTGCTTTTTGTGGAATTTTAATCCTATGCTCTACTAATACAGCATATGCAGCACCTGCACCTCAATATGATGTAACTGAAGCTGGAGCGCCTGCGGATCTAGAAGCACCTGAAGAATATCAAGTAGTTCAAGGTTCATTAACTACTTTGATCAAAATAACAAATGGTACATCTGCAGTATCTACCCCACCTTCAACTGCAGCAGTAGTATCTACAGTGCATGCAATATTTCTAAATATAGACAAGTCTTATAATAAGGCGAACAATGGCGCAGTAAATTCAACGTTCAATTAGTAATCTCTATTTTTCTTATAATTAAAATAAAGTAACTTCCAAAGATAGGATATTAAGAGCTCCAAAAGGCACTCGGATAGACCAGTCCTAATCCAGTACCGATGTCACTATAAAAATCTGAACTTTTGGGAGAAAGTTGGGTAGCCGCTGAATAAATGACCATGCCTAATATCGCGGCAACTACTACATACTCAAGAAAGGTCGCTCCAAATTCACTTCTAATTTTAACTTTCATATATTATTTAAAAACTTGCCTTTGTTTAATCATTAGCAGGGCTGAAGTCATAGAAAATAACCTTTTGCAGTTACAATCTACCCGATATACTAAATATTCCAAGAGGAAACTTGTACCTTACATAGTTTTTTCTAAATTAACTTCTCTCTTGATATATTAAATCTTAATGAGCAGAAAAAATAATATATTTTCGAATTGCTCGTCAAAGCTAGAAAGCGGCGTTGCCATATTAGGTGCCGCAATAAGCTTACCTGTAATAATTTTGGCAATCTTTGTTGTTTTTGATCTAACTAGAATTTATCTTGGTATTGTTTTTACCCAAGATGTGGCGTTAACGGCAGCAAAACTTGCAAATGCATCTAGCCAAAATGTTGATACACCCACAGCTTACAATCTAATCAAACCAGCTCCTGGGGAAGACGCTGCAATAACTGTTATGAGACAGGACACTTGGGATAGCTTAATCAATCCGGGCGATCCAGATTATCATGGGGCAGCTTATTTTACGGCAAAAGAACTTCGAGTCTTTAACCTAGCATATGGATACATGGCTCAATTAAATCCAAATATTGCTTTTCCAATTCCGGTTGGAACTAGGGTTCTTGGAGGAGTACCAAACTGCACTATATTAATGACTTTTGCAGATCTCGTTGGAGCAATCGATCTAACTTATAATTACAGTCGTATTTACACAGTCAAATGTTCTGTTCCAACTTTAGTTCTGAATCTTTTACCGTATTCGGTTGGCGCTGATGGATATATGTTAGTTACCAGAAGTGCCTATTCTCATCAATCAGGAGGCCTGACTCCCTAAATCATATGAAAAGAACTAACAAAAATGATCATGGAATTGTTTTAGTTGAATTTGCTTTGGCATTTTCACTACTTTTAATTATTATCTTAGGTTTCGCACAACTTTACATGGTTTCGCTAGATAAAGTAGATCACTTTGCTCTTGCAACCCAAGTTTTAATGGGTCCTCAAGAAAAATCAGTTTCATACGATTCGGCTACTGGAATATTCTCTGCACTTGATGGCAGCACTTCACCTACAAGTGATGAATTTTATGATACGGTTGGTAATTTTTTTCTTTCTAGAGTACCGAGTGACAAATTCGCACTATACCTTCTCTCTGGATATTTACTCATAGATCCGGCCACGGGTTTCGTACTTGATTTGGAAATGGATGCAGTTCCCAAATCATATGCAGGTGTTAATTCAACTGGTTGTACAAATGTTGTTGGTCCAAACCATCGCACAGGTAGATTCGCAGCGAATCGACTTGACCTTATGAAAGTTTGGGCTCAATCACAACAACCAACACCTGCCGATCCAGAAAACGATGATGGAAGAGTTGGTGTTAAGATTTATGATTTTAAACTTGGATCTACACGGTATAGGCAATATCAAGACGTAATGCCTTTTTTATTTATGGTTATCTGCACTAAGCCAGTAAACATCTCATTCACTACTAATGTATATACTTACCAGATGGTAGTTCCAAGAAGGAACCTAAACTAGCGCATGAAAGAAAAAGAATTTAATAAACCGAATCACCGAGATAATTCTGAAAAAGGATTTATCTTAATCTGGTTCTCATTTACAACATTAGGTCTTTTAATAGCTGGCTTTACTTTTCTATTATATTCTCAAGCCACTCTTTCAAAATTAAAAGCTCAATATATCGCTATGGACTTAGTACTTGCTGGCGGCATGAATGCTGAGTTTGGTTCACAAGAAGCTTTAAATAACATGGCTATGACAGCTCATTCACTTGGATTCTCAAATGCTCAACCAACGAATGGACAAGTACAAGTTTATGCAAACGGTGCAATCTATTTTGAGCAAGAACTAGATCCAAAAAGTTCAACTTACGGCATAAGCTCCTACGTGGAGGCGGTACAGTCGCCCATACAAAGTATGATTTCAAGTCTAGGAGATCTAACCACTGCCTCTTATGCATTATCTAGACCCTCTCCATTATATTTAGATTTTGCATTCGATTATTCATCTAGCCTCTCCGGTGGTTCCATTAATCAGATTCTTGAAGGATTTAATGTTATTGATTCAGTTGGCGCGGCGAGCACGAATGGCATTTTGGTTGGCTCGGAAGTAGAGCCAACAAATGAAATTCAAACTGTAATGCCTTTCTCCTTCGATCCATATTTAGGAATAGCTCTGCCATGGAATGAGGCTTCTACCGTATTGCCAACTGTAGCCTCGACAGCTGTTGTTGGTTGTACCGATACACTTGAAACCGATTGCCAAACCACCTCTTCCTCGGTTCCAACACATAAGGCTCTCCTAAAGGAAAAAGCTGGGGATCTTTTTATGTGGTACAAAAAAACGATGACTCTGCTACTGGGTGTGGCTGGACGAATCACACCTTATACCGATGTTAATATATTTGGCGGAGATCTCTCTGATGATGTTACTAATTCACTCACTGCGAATCTAGGCAGCTCTTTCCCTACTGTGACTGATAATGGAGTATTCCCAATATCAGAATTTGATGAAGATCTTTATACAAACTATTCTTTAGATGCAGGCAATCTGATTATTGCAGATGTAGATAAAGACTTTACATACGATGCGCCAAAAGATCTTTTCCGAGATCCAGTTTCAATGTCACCAAATCGAATCTTACAGATCTTTTTGGATCAAACTTTCTATCGAAAACTTTTAAAATACGGAACTCTCAGAGACCTCAGTAATACTATCTTAATGAATCCAGGAGATTTTGAAGAGCTTCTCTCTCCGTTACTGCCGGTAATCGAAGATCCGCAAATTGAAACTGATTCTTTTACTTTTAATCCAGGACCATTAGTTTATGGAGCCTATGAGAATCAACTTGCTAATGAGTTGTACTATAAGTTTGGTTGGCCAAGCAGACCGTCCCCTCTTTTAAGTGGCTATGGTCAACTCTTTCCAGCCGATGCAACAATCCCTAATTATATAAAATATCCTTGGGAATACAATTGTACTACGGGACCTCCGATAGATAATGCTGAGATCATAAGTAATAATAAAGGATCTGTACAATATCAACTTTGTAAAATTTATAACCAATGCCATCCGGGATCGACACTTATTTGTGATAGTCCAACACCTCCTCCAGAGGACGTAATCCTTATTATTGGTCCACCTGATTTAACAAATATTTATAGAATAATTGGCCAACCTAATTCTCCATATTGCGCTCTCGGAAATGCTCGCTGCTATACAACAAGTGCTCTTACCGCTATAGCAGCTCGAGTTGGACCTATCTGTGTAAATGGAACTGTTCGCTGCTTACCTAGTATTAATTTTTTTCCACAATGTGTAAATGCGGGCCTTCCAGTTGGCCTACCCAGTTGCGTGGACTTTACTTTAGGACCACCAGGATCAACTTATGATCCTGCATCAAACCCTCCAATACCTATTAGTCATTCAACAGCTACTTCGGGAGATGGTAATACTCCAGGAGATGGTTCTCCAATATTTAGAGGTAAAATCTCATTTCCTGCTGCCGTTGTGGATCCAGATGATTTTGGCTACGGAAATATTTTTCATTACTTGATGGATCTTGTTCCTCTTAATGGTGGAACTTACACTCAAAATACAATTCCAAATTCAAGATGTCAGGCATTTAAAGATCGTTTTGCCGGATTTGATCCGAATTGTGCCCTGATCTTAGTAACGGATGGACGGCCGTACGGTGTTGATGCAAATGGAAATACTGTTACTTCAGATGCGGACATGATGACTGATTTAACAACAAACATTGATCTCTTCACCGGAAATGGAGTCGGAGAGCATAATGGCAAAATTTTCACTTGGTATTTGGATCATTCTCCAAGTGATTTCAATGACCTTGTTGCAGAACTTGAAGCTTTAGTAGCCGCCGGTACTATCTTGCCTGGGGCTGATGTTGCCTATTCTAGTTTTATAATTTCTGAACAACCTATTGATATTGGAAAATGTCCAGCTTGGGATGCTGATAGACCGGCTTCAGCACCAGATTGTGCCACATACAACGCCACAACTTTACCCGAGCACCTAGCAGATCAATCAATGTACGGAGACTTTCAAACTCTTATGTCGACTGGTTCAAATAGAATATGGGTAGAGACAACTCTCACTAATAATCTTTCTGGCCCGGCATTACCTGCAACTTTTTTTAATGGTCTTGAACAGCTTCTTGTTTCCTTAAAACAAGAAGTTAAATTTCAAAAATAGTTTACTTATAGGGCCTGTTGCAAAACTATCTCCGTAACCAGAAAAGTGAGATTTGTGCCGAGACAATGAACTCGAGAGAGAAAACCGCAAGCATCTCCTCTGGATATGTTAAGGCTTTTCTCTTGAAGACTGACGATGTCGCAGGCCAAAGATCGCTTTTCGCAGTAGGAGAGAGTTTTGCAACAGGCCCTTATAGTGTTTTTCATAAGTAATTGCCGAATCACAGTATACCTAACAATATTAAGTTAAATCTTATTTTTTATAACCCTTCCGGTTATCAGCAATTTTTACAGAAGAAAAACACTATTTATTATTCCTCCGGGGGATCGTAAATTTCAAAAGTCTTTGATTTTCGGTAAAGACTTTTGTAATTTACTATGATTATCTTTGTTCTCAGTTTCAATTTCTAACTCCAAATCATCTGGACTTGTCTTAACTTTAAATGAAATTGGTTTTTCTTTAAAACTAAAGGACCAAATGACTGTTAAGAACATTATTATGATTCCTATGCTCCACAAGACTCTCTTCCACCAATTAATTTTTAGAGGTGTATTTAGCTCAATCTGCCAAAATGCCGCTTCAGAACTATTATTATCATTAGATAAAACAATTGTTTTGTAATCATCTAAAATTGCAATTCCTTCTGGATTTGGCAAAGTCCAACCAATATCAGATAAATTCAAAATAAGTTTTTTCTCTATGGGGGTAATTACAGCACCTTTCTTTGAAAGTAAGGATCCAAATAAAGCACCCCGATCTTCCTCAAATTCAAGCTCTTGATTATTTAAACTTAAATCTGTCAAATCGGTAGCATTAGAAAGATCACAAAGAAAAATCTTGGCTGCGCTTAGCGTCTCTTCTCTTAATACTCCTTTTTGAAGCACTCCGAGCTCTTGCTCAATTATTAAAACTTTACTTTTGCTAATAGCTGTCATGCCAGTTAGTTGATAATCTTTTCTAGTTCCGTCGGAGGATATCTCAATTGGATAGGCAAGCATTTTCGATTTCTTTGATTTTAAATCAAAAACTAAAAATCTTATAAATTGTGCTTTTGATTTTGATTCGCCTTTTATATTGAGAACACTTTGCAGCGCTGCAATCAGCGTATTGCCATCAATAGCTAAGCTTTCAAAGCCTCTGCCTGGTTGGATATTTTTCAAAATATCAGGAAGACCTAAACCAGGACTTAATATCTCAATAATTTTTGATGAACTAGGATTAAATTCAATTAGAGACGGCCCAATTTCATTTGCAAGCCAAAAGTTTCCATTTGGGCCGATGGCTATATCTTCAAGATCAAGTTTTTGATCTGAGACTATTTCGAAAGTATTTATGACCGAGGCAATTGACTTTTTAATGGTAATTTCAACAATTGCTGGCTGATTACCTCCATCACTTACAGTATAAAAATACGAAGAGTCTCTTTTTGCTCGAGTTTTCTCATAGCGTGTTAACCCAGAACCAACACCAATTAATCGAGGAATTTTTTCGATAATAAAACGCTTAATTTCTGGGGAATCACTTTGATTACAGGCAGTACTTAATAAAAGCAGAATTATTACTGAAAACTTAATAAATATTTTTTTTAGATTATTCATGGCGGTATCGCAGAGTCAAAGACTACTCAAGAACTCAACTACCTGTTTCATCCATAGGAAGCGATATTATGAACCTCGAGTACTTTCCAGGTTCAGATTCAACAAAAACTTCTCCACTATGTAATTCGACAATTCTTTGTACAACAGAAAGACCAACACCGAGACCTTCGTATTTCTTAAAAGTCTCTGGGTCTCTCCAATACATCTTAAAGATCTTATTAATTCGATTCTCATCTATCCCAATTCCATTGTCTGCGACAAAGATATCTAGGTAACGTACCCCACTTTTTTCAAATATTCTTCTCTGACCAATATTAATTATAATTTCACTTTTATCATTATATTTTACGGCGTTTGAAATAAGATTTGCAAAGACTCTTCTGAGTAATCCTTGGTTCCCCCAAACTGGAGGCAATTCGGATACTCCAATTTTAATATTATATGACTGATCCAAATTCATATCTGTTATTACTTCAGGAATTAGATGATTAAGGTCAATTTTTCTCTTTACAACTGCATCACGTCCAATTCGAGCCAATTCATATGTAGCCTGCACAATCTCGGTTAATCGCTCACCAGTTTTTAATGTTTTCTCCAAAATATCTTTTACAGCAGGAGTAAGATCCTGTTTATTCGAATCAAGAACAAAATCTAAACGCATGGTTATGCCTGCTAAAAGACCTCGAAGATCGTGGGCAACTGTGGCACTGAATTCATCAAGTCGATGATTTTTTTCTTCTAGGCTTTTATTTGCTTCAGTCAATCTTTCAACAAGAACATTATTCTCTAAATCGAGTCTTTTGAGTCTGATAGCATGTCTTATGGTGGGAGCAATTTCCTCGGCCCACTTATCATTTTTTACAAGATATCTGTCGCAACCTGCCTGTATAGCTGCGGCTACAACAACTGGATCCTGGGAATCAGAAAGTACTATAATGGCAGGATCGTATTCCAATAATTTTAATTCTTGTATAATACTGCGCGCGGATTTTTGACTCTTCTCTGTATCAACGATGATTAATTCGTATACTTCATTTCGAACAGCTATAATCAATTGGTCTAAACATACAGCTTCGGCTATTCGGCTACCCGGGTTAAGTTGAGTAATTGTTTGGATTAATGTTTCTAAAGTTTTACTATCTTCAGAAAAAATAATTGTAGATATGGCTCGTTCTTTGAATGCTATATGACTACTAGCTTCTATTTTTGAACTTTCCATTTCAAACTACTTTCTTAAGGTAATTCTTAAGTCTGATCAAGGCACGAGATCGGATCTGTGAAGCTCTTGATTCAGTAACACCAAGGATTTCACCAATTTCTTTAAGATTAAGTTCTTCGTAGAAATACAATGAAATTACAAGGCGTTCCTTCTCAGGAAGTCTATCCAAAGCCCGAGCAACAATTCCTACTTTCTCTCCACTTAGAAGATCCGTAAGAGGATCCGGTGCCCCTGTTGACATTACCTCATCTGCTTGAAATCTTTCCTCGCCATGACCAAATCCGAGTTCTTCAAAGCTCATCATGACAACGCCGCTAACCTCTCCAAGTAGCCTTTGAAGTTCTTCCATTGGAACACCAAGTTCTTTTGCGACTTCTTCATCTGTAGCAGCATGTCCAAGTTTTTGTTCAAGTTTTAAATATGCTTGTTCAAGTTTATGAGACTTATGACGAAGAGATCTAGGAGCCCAATCTTGTGAGCGGAAACTATCTAAAATGGCACCTCTGATCCGGAACTGTGCATAAGTAGAGAAATTTGTTTCGTGTTTTGGATCGTACTTCTCAAGCGCATCAACAAGTCCGATGATTCCAGAGTTAATCATCTCTTTAATGTCGACTTCGCTTGGTAATCTTCCGGCCAATCTGTGTACTACCTTTTTTACTAAAGGTAGATAACTCCGGATTAATTCCTCTTTCTCGAAGTTATCAACACTACGATACGCTTCAGCGACTGATTGTTGTCTTTTTGCTTTCGCCATAACTTTAGCCACGCTCTAGTTCCTCAAAAGATGCCCATGCTTTCACTAAAACTCGTGTCACAAGGGCAATAACCACCATTACAGCAAACGATCTATAAGCAATCGTGATCATTCGTACATCAGACCTCATCCCTGAAATCAAGATCACTATAAAAGCCAGCATTGATACTGCTGCTGAAAATCTATGAACTCGAGAATACTTTTTTTTAATTGTATTCTTTGTCTTAGCCATAATTTAAATTCCTAAATTGGCCGTAGACTCAAGATCCAATAATTTTCTAAAGAAAAACTGCATGCCACCTTTAACTTTCTGGTTTTGGTATTCATCATCAATCTTTCGAGCGATGTTGGATATGGCAAGCCCAGCCTTACTACTTGGGTAAACTTCTAACAAAGCTCGTTGTTGTCTTACTGCTTCATTAACCATCGAGTCAGTTGGAACAAAACCTAAGTATGACAAGCGCACTTTTAAGAATCTATCAACCACTTGTTGCAATCTGTTAAATGCTTGTGTGCCTTCGGCTGCATCACGTACATCATTGGAAATTATGTTAAATGATTTTTCACCGTAATTCTTAGCCAATACTTTAATCAAGGCATATGCATCAGTAAGAGAAGTTGGTTCATTATTAATAACAACAATAATCTCACTAGCTGCTGAATTAAAATACATTACATCGGAACTGATACCTGCTTGTGTATCGATCAAAAGATAATCATAATCCAAAGCAACACTTTCCAGCTCATCCATCAGATGAAGTTTTTCTTCACTTTTTAAATTTGAGATTGCTTCGATGCCGCTGGCAGCAGGAATTATTGAAACACCCTTAGGCCCATCAACAAGTACATCTTCTATATTTTTCTGATTATTCAATACATCATTAAGAGTGTACTTAGGTGTTAGACCCAAAAGAATATCAACATTTGCTAAACCTAAATCGCCATCAAGAATTAGGACGCTATTACCTAAGCCGCTCAGAGCAACTGCTAAATTAACAGTCATGTTGGTTTTACCAACACCTCCCTTTCCCGAGGTTAAGCTTATTACCCTCGTGAAATTTTTTCGTCGGCTCATACAATTTTTAGTATTATTAAGCGCTTGTAACTTTTGTGAACTCTTAGGTTCAGTAATATAAGATTCCTTCATAAGCGATTTCGTCTCAAAATTTTCAATTAATTCTACTGCTAGCTAAGTACCTATGATTCCACAGAAATAACACCCAAAGATTGCACTTTTGTATTCGGTGCAATCTCTTGATGGCAAATAACTGAGTATCCAGGCACATATCTCTCAATAAATTTTGCTAGGGCAGGCCTTAAATGAGCTGATGATAAAATCAGCGGGGTATGGCCTTTCTCAACAAATCTTTCTGCCGCTTGATTCAATTTGTTAATTAATTGCTGAGCATATCCAGGCTCAAGAGATAACAATGATCCCTCATCAGTTAGTTGGATACTTTCAGAAAGTGTACTCTCTAAATTCGGTGTTAGGCTTGTCAAAACTAGAGTGCCTTCGCCGTTTACATATTTTGTAGTAATGGATCGTGAAAGTTTCCGACGAACACTTTCCGCCAATCTCTCAGTATGCTTCGTATGAGGAGCCCAATCTGCAAGAGTTTCAAGAATTGTGCGAAGATCTCTAATACTAATTTGCTCTCTTAGTAAATGGGAAAGAACTTGTTGAATTTGTCCAACCGACAATAATCCAGGTACAAGTTCTTCAACAACTTTTGGATAATCCTTTGCAACATTATCCAATAAAGCTTGAACTTCTTGACGACCAATTAACTCATGAGCATGACTTCTAACTAGTTCAGTAATATGTGTGGTAACAACTGTAGAAAGATCTACAACTGTGTAACCAGAAAATTGTGCTTTTTCTTTATCATTTTCTGGAATCCAAATAGCATCGAGACCAAAAGCTGGCTCTTTAGTCGGAATGCCTTTTATCGGAGAGGCGACTGTTCCCGGATCCATTGCTAAAAGATATTTAGGACGTAAATCCCCTCGACCAATTTCAGTACCACGCAACATAATTCTATAATTATTTGAAGGTAGTCTTACATTGTCTCGGATATGAATCGGTGGAACAACAAAACCATAATCAACTGCAAACTGTCTTCTAATTGATCTAATTCTATCTATTAAATCCCCACCGCCATCTACAAGACTTACTAATTCATAACCTACTTCTAATTCGAGGGTATCTAATCCAAGAAGCTTCGTGACTTCTTCAGTGCTTCCCGAAGAAGGTGCGCCAGGTAATAATTTATCTTTGCCACTCTCAATTTCAAGTTTCTTATTTTCTAATAATAAAACTTTTGCGGCACTACTTCTTACATATCCAAGAAAGCCCATAGTTCCAGCTAGAACAATAAAGGGAAGAAATGGCAATCCGGGTACTATTGCAAAACCAGCACAAACACCTGAGGCAAGATAAAGTGGCTTTGATGATAATGTTAACTGACCGATTACTTCAGTACTTAAATCTTCCCCTGAAGCTGCGCGTGCAACTATCAAACCAGCAGCTGTTGAAATAATAATGGCTGGTATTTGAGTGACCAATCCGTCACCTATCGTCAAAATTGTGTACGTTTCTGCAGCCAACATCCAGTCCATATCATGTTGAATAATGCCGATGAAAAAGCCACCTACTATATTAATAGCTGTGATGAAAACTCCGGCCATGGCATCTCCAGCTACGAATTTAGCAGCACCATCCATAGATCCATAAAACTCAGCTTCTCGTTGCAAATCTTTTCTTCGTTCTTTAGCATCCGCTTCATTTATTAGACCGGTATTAAGATCGGAATCGATTGCTAACTGCTTACCTGGCATAGCATCTAAAGTGAACCGAGCTGCCACCTCAGCGATACGACCGGAACCTTTTGTAATAACTTTTAAATTAACAATGGTAATCAGCACGAAGATGACAATACCAATGGCATAGTTACCTCCAACAACATAGTTACCAAAGGCTTGAATTACATCACCAGCAGCTCCAAGTCCTTGATCTCCATTCATTAGAATCAAACGAGTTGTTGCCACGTTCATGGATAATCTAAAAAGAGTAGTTATAAGTAATAATGCTGGAAAAGATGAAAATTGTAGGGCTTTATCTAAAAATAGTGAAACGAAAAGAATAACCAAAGATATTGTAATATTTGCGGCCAAAAGAACATCAAGAAGGGCAGTTGGAATAGGTAAGATTAAAACTGCGATTACTCCAATCAAGGCAAGAGGAATACTGGCTTGTCTTAAAGCGACTTTATGAGAATTCTCTGCTTTCTTTACTGCCATAAATCAAAACCTGTTCGCGAATCTAAAAATTTAAACCTGCTTAGCTTGTTGTGTTGCTGCATGTGGATTTTTCAACTTGAAAACATATGCAATAACCTCAGCAACTGCTCTGAAAAGCTCATGTGGAATTGTCTGTCCAACTTCTGCCGTTCCATATAAAGCTCTCGCCAAAGGTTTTCTCTCCAATATTGGAATTCTATGCTCTTTGGCAATTTCTCTGATTTTTAAGGCAATAAAACCTTTGCCTTTTGCTACAACCATTGGGGCAATCATCGTAGCTCGATCATATTTCAAAGCCACGGCATAATGAGTTGGATTTGTAACAATAACATCTGCTAAAGGAACACTATCACGAATACGCTTGGCCATTCTTTGTAATCCTTTGCGCTGAATTGTCATTTTTGTTTGTTCATCACCATCAGCAGCTTTCTTTTCATCTTTTACTTCATCTTTGGTCATTTTGTTAATCTTCAGCCACTGATATTTACCCCAGAAATAATCGATAACTGCAAAACCAATCAATACATAGAATATTTTCCAAAATAAGTATGACATTGCCTCCCCAGTATAGCGAAAGAGCTCAAAGATTGAGGTGTGAATTAACATCACCATATCGGGAGCAAATTTCTTTAAAGCGTAATATCCAATTGGGAGAATAATGGCTAATTTTAAAATTGATTTTCCTGTAGTCATCCATGTATTCACAGAAAACATTCTCGAAAAACCAGTCAGTGGGTTTAATTTTAGAAAATTTAAATCAATTTTCTTCTCTTTGATATTCCATTTTGTCTGCAACATGACTGCTAAAGAAGAAACGATTGCAACAACTAAAGCCATTATCAAAATTTGCGGTCCTATTAATACTAACAGTTTGATCATTCCTTTATGCAGGTCATCGAATGTCAATTGTTCTGAGTTACTGATCATTTTAAATGATCTAATCATCACGATTTGCATCGTGTTGCTCATCCAACCCCACATGGAACTAAGGGCGGTGAATGCCGCAAACATAGAAACAACAATAACAAGATCATTACTTAGATGAATTGAACCATCTTTACGCAACTGTCCCATTCGTTTGCTTGTTGGCAATTCCGTTCTTTCTTCTGGTACTGAATCTTGTGCCATTTAAATAAAACCTTAGGGTATGGAAACTCCACAAGGATCAAAGCAAATGGCGTGCCGAAATATAATCTAAATTAAGTAACATAAGTATTTGTATATATTAGATATCTATAAGCATAACGTGACAATTATTTTGCTACTTTTCTTGATAAGTCAAAGTAATGACGCTGAATATGTTAATGAAAAACTCTGGGGGCAATTATTTAATATCCGTCATATTTTCGATTACGACACTTAACATATTATCCAAAGATGACATTTCCTGAACCACATAACGGACGACTTCGGGTAGTGCCAAAATAGTAAATAAGAGTCCAATACCAACAGTTAAAGGGAAGCTAACTATAAAAATATTCACTGAGGGAATCGCTTTAGAAATTAAACCCATAACGAATTGAGTTAACAGTAATGCCATCACCACTGGTGCAGAAATCATTACTGCTGATTCAAAAACTTTAGCAAGTTGATTAATAAGAAATGAAGATGTGAATCCATCGAATACAAATAACCCGGGAGTAAAGGATCCTGATAATCCTGATACGGCTTCTATTACTATATAGTGACCACCTAAGAGTAGAAAAACTAAAATAATTAAATCACCTTGTAGTCGTGCTAAATCTGTCGAGGTTGTTCCGGTAGCAGGATCAAACATGTTCGCTGCACTTAATCCCATTGTATTAGTTGCTAACTGAGCTCCTGCCTTAACTCCTTCAACGATTAACATCGGTATTACACCAAGAATATAACCAAAAATAAATTCCCCTCCAGTCATTGCAGCAATTATCAGAATATTTTCTGGTAGTGGCGCAATCTTTGTCATTGGCATAGCAGCTAGACTTAGCGCGAACATGGCCGGTGCTCTTATTCTCATGCCCCCCAAGCCATAACCGATTCCAGGAAGAACGATGAAGAGGCCGAAATATCTGCACATTAAAAGTAAAAATGTCCAGATTACATCTAGATTATTTAAAACCTCTAGGGAGAACTGATCCAGTTTCATGGTAAGACGTTAGGAATATTCCCAAATGACCATTCAGTAAATTCTGCGATTTTACTAAGCATAAATGGACCAAAAATCATCAAGGCCACCACCACAGAGCCAATTTTAGGAATAAATGAAATCGAAGCGTCATTAATTTGAGTAGCTGCCTGAAAAATACTCACCACTAATCCAGCCACAAGTCCAAAGATAAGAACCGGTGCTGAGACCCAAACGGCTGTTTGAATTCCCTGTTGTGCAATTGACATGTACTGACTAATTTCCATAAATTATTGCCCCACATGATATGTTTCGACTAAAGATCCAATAATGAGATGCCAACCATCAACAATTACAAACAACATCAATTTAAGCGGTAATGAAATAACTACTGGAGGTAAAGTGATCATACTCATTGCTGTTAAAACTGAGGAAACGACTAAATCAAGTACAAGAAATGGCAGGGCAATTAAAAATCCAATTTGAAATGCTGTATTTAATTCGCTTAAAACAAAGGCAGGTATTGCAACAACCATTGGTACATCTTGAATATCTTCAGGTATTTCTGAATTTGTAATTTGCAAAAATAATCCAATATCCTTATCCCTTGAATGTCGAATCAAGAATTCTTTCAGTGGAATGAAGGTTTTTGTTAAGGCCTCTTCTTCTCCCATCTGGCCATCAAAATACGGTTTAGCTCCTTCATTATACATGCGCATGAATACCGGATTCAGAATTGCAATTGTTAAAAAAAGTGCCAATCCAGTAATTACCATATTTGGGGGAGCACTTTGAGTACCAAGAGCAGTTCGCGTCATGCCCAAGACAACAACGATTCTTGTAAAACAAGTCATTGTTAGAATCATTGCCGGAGCAAAACTTAGAGCCGTAATTAAAAGAATGATCCGTAAAGAAGAGCTAACAGATCCCTTTGAGGCTAATTCAGATCCACCAATATTAATTGATAGATCAGGCAATACGGATTCAGCAGCATATGCTGTCTCCATTCCAAGCATCAAAACAGCAAGAATTGCTGATATTATGCAGATATTTTTATCGCATTTTCGCATGACTGATCCACCCCTTCATCAAAACCTGAGATATTTTCTATTTCATTACTTTCTAATTCAGTAATCGAAACATTCTCAGAACCAACACCTACCAAAACTTTTTTACCTTCAATTTCAACAAGTAGTAAGGACGCTTTTGAAGAAATTGGTGTTCTTTCAATTATTTTAATTCTTCTGCCTCTAAATTTATTTGGCAAAGATTTATCCTTTAGAACAAATTTCTTATACAGATGAACTCCAACTAAGAAAATTCCAGCTACAAGAACTAATCCTTCAATCATTCGTAATATCGACGATCCAGTACTTGCCTCTTTTTGATGTGCAGGAAGTAAACCTTCAGCTTTCTGAACTTTTCTTTCTTTAATTAATCCTGCAATTGTCTTTGCTCTTATTTCACCAGGAGTTTCTAATTGAAGCTCTGGTGTCTGGATATCATTTTCAATCGTATCTTCACAAAAAGCATTGGAACTAAGTGATATTAGCAATGCAATAATGAAGGAATATCGAATACAAGCTTTGCTCATAATTATTTAGTCATATTTACAATTCTATCTTCAGGTGCAATGATATCAGTCAGACGAACACCGAACTTTTCATTTACAATCACAGCTTCTCCCCGCGCTACTTGTTTATGATTGATAAATATATCTAGTGGCTCTCCGGCTAACTTAGTTAACTCAATAACCGATCCTTGTCCCAATGTTAAAAGATCTTGAATAGTCATCTTAGTCCGACCGACTTCAACTGTTACATTGAGAGCTACATCAGCTAAAAAACTTAAGTTCTTGCTATCTGGAGGTTTAGTTGGACTAACACCTGTGGCTTCAGAAACTCCATCTGCCGCAGAAGCAAGTTTTTCTAAATCCTGCATAATCTCATCTGGTGTTTTTTCAATCTCTGCCATAAATGCTCCTAGGTCCTAAAAAATCTAATCATATCTTCTTCAGGAATTTGGCGAGTTACTTTAACTGCCCTATTCCCACGAAAATTTCCTACATATCCATAATACTTTGGTGTCCCTTGAATCTTTATAATCGATTCATCTGCTGGATTTGTATCCAAAGTAATGACATCTCCTGCTTTCAAATCCAAAACTTTTTCAGCAGACATTACACCCTTTGCTAATTCCACGCTTAATTCGGCTTTTGTTTCAGCCAAACTAGATTGCATTCTTTGCTTATGAGTACTGTCCATCTCAAGACGTGTGCTTTGAAATCCGGTTACAAGCTTCTGTCTGAGCGGCTCAACAGTTGAATAAGGAATACACAAAGTAATTGTGGCGCTTTCAGATTCAAGCTCTACTTCCAAAGTAACAATAATTACCACGTCAGTTGGTGGACAAATTGCTACCGCTAACGGATTAAATTCAGATCTAACATAAACAAAGTCTACTGGATGAATTGGGGCCCAAGCCTCTTTCAAAGTATCAAGTGCCATCAACACTACTTTTCCAATCAATCTAGTTTCAATGGCTGTGAATTCTCGACCTTCTACTTTGGCTCTTCCTTGGCCAGCTCCTCCGAAAAGTGTATCGACAATATTAAAAACTAAACTTGAAGAAACTACCATTAAGGCATACCCCAAGAATGGAGGCATACGATAAATATGTAGTGAAGATGGCAGTGGTAACTTCTTCATGAAGAGACCAAACTTAACCATCTCAATTCCGCCTACGTTTACAAAAATAGTCCGGCCCAAAAATTTGCTTAATTGTGTTCTAAACTGACGACTAAAGCGATCATGGATAAGTTCCATGGTCGGCATACGTCCACGAATAATTCTTTCTTGGCTTGCTAAATCATATTTTTTTATACCAGAAGCTAAATCTTTTGATTCGACATCCTCCTTCTCGATTTCTCCTTCAGAGAGACCACGAAGTAAAGAATTGATTTCATCCTGAGATAATATTTGCTCGGCCATACTATTACTCTAACCTACTGAATAACAAAATTTGTAAAGTACACATTCTTAATATCTTCTCGTCCCATCATTTCATTGATAATTCCTATTGTATCAATCTTAAGATCATCTTTTCCTTCTTTATTAATTAAATCTACTCTGCGTTTACTAGAAAGCAGGGCGATCATTGCATCGCGTATAGGAATAAGTTTTACAGTAAATCTTTTTGGAACTGCTTTACCTGAAAATTCTAACTGAATTTGAGCTCTAATAAATCCACCACCTTGTAGATTAACTACAAATGTTTCGAGCGGAAACATCGCTCCTAAAGCTTCCTCGTTTTCGGCCAATTCTTCTTCTTCCCCGATACCAACTTCACTTATACTTTGATCATTTGCAGAATTTTCTGAAATCTTAGCGGCATCTACTGATAGAGCCTTCTCGCTAGTAAAAAATTTGAAGGCTCCAAATCCTCCTATAATAAGAGCAACAGCAGTTACAGAAGAGATAATGATCATCTTCTTCTTTTTGCTCTTTACAGGAGCAGGAGTAGCTTTTGCTTCTTCCCCTTCTGTGCCTTCTTTTTTCTCTTCGTCAGCCATTATACTTTCGCTAAAACCTATGCGTCCCTTGCTATAAAACCCACTGTGACTTCTGAATCTGTTTTCTTTCCATTTAAGGCTCCACAGTTAGGCCCTAAAACTCGTACCTTTACTGATTCAGATTGTAGAGAAAAAGAGTCAACTATTTGACCCTTAATCTTGAGAGCCTGAGTCATCGATTCATGCCAATTCCATTCTGCGGGCAGTTCATCGTTTCTAGAGCATACTTCAAGATAACTATCTGTTATAACTATCTCTTTTTTACTACTAACAGCTAAAATTCTCTCTTTCAGTATCCCCATCAGCGCATCTGAATTCACTTCTTCGCTACTGAAGGAGACCCATCTTGGCTTTGTCTCTCTGTCTATTTTTGCAATTTGAGTGCCAGAGTTATTTTGATGACGTTTCTCCACTAAGCCTTTGATCTTAGTACCATTAAATGAAATCAGGCTAATAAAGAAACATAAAAGTAGTGTCAAAAGATCGCCAAAGGTAATCATCCATGAGGTGGATGGCGACTGAAGCAAAGAGTTATTTTTTTTACCAAGAATCGTCATGCTCTATTCCAATCTACTCTCTCTAAATTCAACTTTTAGATCTGAATCAGAATTTTCAACTTGTGCATAAACATTTGCTGCATTTGCAGGAACTCCTGACTTTAAGAATTCTCTATAAACAACCATACTCTTAGAAAGAGCTAATCCATCACTGTTTGCGAAAATAGTTATTTTTGCTGCAAGGTCATGATTCTTTAGGGCGAATATAATTCCACTAAGGGAATCTTCAATTAATTCGCTAGAATCTTCTTTGAAAACTCCCTTGAGATTCATATCTCCAACCTTACTTTCCAATATGGGTATTATTTCTTCAGTTCGCTTTAAGGAACTTGTGGCAAAAAAAATTGTAATAATAAAAGTAAGTACAATCATGATCACAGAAATATATAACGACCAAAAAGCAGAATCGTTATTTTCTTCGATAAAGGCCTGTTTAATGATTGATTGCTCAATTGCCATTTTATTTTTTAATTAATTGATGGCAGATAACTTTGCAGCTTTTGTTCAACAATTATTGGGTTTTCTTGTTTTGCAATCGCAATGACGCCTTCAATGGTAATAGTCTTTAAAAGTGTGTCCTCTTCACTTCTAATGCGCATTTTTCCAGCCACAGGCAAAAAAACTAAATTGGCAAGTAAGGCTCCATACAGAGTTGTCATAAATGCAACTGACATGGCTGGACCAACGGATTCGGGAGAATCCAAAGAACCTAAAAGACTAGACAGGCCCATTAATGTACCGATCAAACCAAAAGCTGGAGCATAAGTTGCCATTGTTTGAAATACAGCAATACCTCGCGCTCTTTGCTCAATTGAAGTTCTTATTTCTGTTTCTAACAAACGACGAACAATTGTCTCATCTTGTCCATCGACTGTTAACTCCAAAGCTTTTGCTAAATAAAGATCACGAATCTCTTCGGCTTCTTTATCAAGAACTAACAAGCCTTCTTTGCGTACTTTTCTAGTTAAGCCAACTAGATACACGATTCTTTGAATAGCTGAATCATTAGTGGCGTAAAGTATTGATTTTAATCCCCCCCAAGCTTGAAGCATTTCTGGAATTGAAAATTGAATCATTGTGGCTGCAAATGTGCCACCTAAAACAATTAAAAGACTGATCGGATCAAGAAATTTTGAAAAATGTCCACTACTTATGGCACATATCAAGATAAGTGTGATTCCCAAAGCCGCGCCAAACAAGACTCCAGTGTCATAAGTACGACCATGTCGTCTATCAATATTTTCAATACTTTCAAGTGCAAAACCTGCATCAGTTTCCATGTGTTATTCCTATAAAACCATTGCAAAGATAAAATCTGATCCTGATAACTCAATGCATATGAAAGCAAGAACTGATCCGATGAAAATGTTTATTAGTCTTAAAGTATTAGCTGAGAAATGTCAGAAAAGACGAGTCAAATAAGTGACAGTTGTACTTTTTAAATTTCTTAAAACCTGATTTTCGCTTAAGAAGCGTAACGAGAAAGCTAAGATGCTGAAAGATTTTAAAGAAAAAATTAAAATTGCTACGAAAATGTGGCTTTGTCACATTGAGAAGCAATTTTTACCAGAGCTTTGCTCTGGCTTGTTTTTTATTTCAAAGATTACTGTATATTAGCTTTCGCAGTGGCTTTCTTAAGCGAAACTCAGGTTTAAATATTGATGCTTTAACTACAGCCATCAAGTAAGTGAAAATCTAGTGAATCAAGTTCTCTGTTTGATACTTGGGGAATAAAACTATTTTCACATGCTCGTGTTTGATAATCAGCAATCTTCGTATTATCCAACAAGTAATCGATTGAAAATACCTTTTTACCGGCAGTAACAAATTTAGCTATATTAGTAATGGTTACACTTTGAGGGTCGAATTCATTATCTTCATCTAACTCACCAAAATAAAAAGTATCTTCTGCCCCAATACCATCAATTGCATTTAGATATTGTAGTCGTAATTTATTCGGCAACAAATCTAAAATTCCTGCACCATTTTGAGGAATTACAATAAAATCGCTTCTTGCTCTTGAATTTCTAGCATAAGAGGAAAGCGCTATAACAAACTTTGCCATTAATTTTGCTGCTTTTCTTTCTCCACCTAGTTCATCAATAAAAGGTTGATATTCAAAAGCATCGATAATATCTAGGTAAATTCCGTCAAATCCAGCATCAATGATTCGATCAAGATAACTTTTTTTAGGACCAGAGGTATTCCCAAAAATAATATTTTGCCACTTCTTCATCCAATATCTAGTTTTATAGTTACCACAAAAATCTTCATTGGCATCACTAAGCCATGCTGGAGCATTAGAAGTGTTTTTTGTATTACAAGGTTCCCCTGTTTTTTGTTTGGTCCATTTTTCTTTGAAATAAAATCTATAATCTTCAGTTTCACCAATACTGAGATAGGCTATGATTTTTTTACCACTGCTTTTCATTTGCGTTAGTTCCTCAGTAGTAAAGGCAGTTACATCCGTGCCGTCACTGGAATAATCAATAACAACTAAATCAAAAGGAGCTGCTGCAATCTCACTGGGAATGGGATTTTGAAGTTGGTAGCCCCAAGAAAAAACTGAATCAAGATTTTGAGCGAAGGCAGAACGCGCAAAAATACAATCAATTGTTAAAATAAATAGAATAGTGAAGATCCTTTTCATCCATCTATAGTGTTTTTCAAAAGTCTTTGCCGAATTACAAAACATAGCAATGGAGACTAGGTTAAATCTTATTTCTTGTGAACCCTTCGGGTTCACTATGATTTTTGAAAATGAAAAACACTATTTATTGTCCCTCCGAGGGATAGTAACTTTCAAAAGCCTTTGCTGAAAAGCAATGACTTTAGAAAGTTACTATGATTATCGACTGATTTAACTGAAACTTGATAAAATGCTTAACTGAAAAATCCTTAAAATTAGTAGAAAAGAATTGATGACTCCGGTGGGTGTTTTAAAAAAGTTAAGACCCCGCAACGCTCATTCATCTCGTTGTAAGTGAGAGAATTTCGCGTTGCGGGATCTTGAACCTGCTGCTGACTTCAGGCAGAGAGCGACCGTTGGCTACGTCGAGCGTCCCACTTGATGCGATGCTGACGAATGAGATCTTCAGCTTCTTCGTAGGTTTTCACGACGTTGAGCAGAGTACGATCCTCGGACTTGATTGTTCCATAGGAATTCGCCATCTGATCGAGCATACGCATCACGTGATCATACGAAGATCCGACGCATACGAGGCGAGGACGCATCTCGAACCCGATGGAAACCCTGGGATTCCAGGGATACGGGTTGTTGAAGGCATTCTCACTGAACTGGCAGCGTTGCAGCCACCACATCAGTTCGTACATCGTTCCGATCCCGGGACGAGTGAAGATGACAGCATCGGTCAGCGATCCCATCACAAGTAGTCGAGGCTCAAGACTCCCTGCATTGATGTGACGATCTTGAAACTCGAAGTGAGTCATCTCTTGTTCGCCCCTGAGAGTGATGCCGACACCCCACGAAAGGGTACCGACTTCCTTTGCAGCACGATTGCTGACTTCCATCAAACCTGGACCACCTCCGGTGATCAGATTCTGAACGACTCGACCGCCACAAAGGCGACGCACACAGTTATCGAGTCGATGACCAATCTCAGTCTTGATTCCAAGCCGCGCAGAGCCTTGAATCAAAAGACCAAAGTCATCCTTCGTACCTTCTGCCAACATCTGACAGATGAGGTGCAAATTGGCAGTAGGACTTTTCAGATCCTCCGCCAACATTTGCACAGATTCATGATTGAGTGACAATTTCCCTCCAGGGAAACGAAAGTAAGTCGTGTTAGTGGACACACTCACTTATAAAAACGGGACAAACCTTCTACAAACACCCACCAGTGTCTGATGAGAATCCGGAATAAAAATTCCGAAATCTCTAAGACACTGCGTGTTAATACCCAAACTCAGCAGATTTTGCTGAAATACCTTTCTTGACAGCCCCTGATTGTTGCATTGAATTAGAGCAGCCAATTTTGGAGTTTGGGTATTTGTTTTCAGCATTTTTGCTTACGCAAAAATAGCCAAACATCTACACTCACAGATAAACTTTAAAAGAACTACGAATAAACACTTATTCGTTATGTGCATTCTTATGCGATTGCACTATCCCGGTCAAACTAGCACCGATCAAAAATTTTGAAGATTTGGCAATCTGCATTTCACACAAATTTATTAAATCAATTGATTCAAATCTATTCGAGGCTAGTTCTGGAAATCTCTCTTGTAGTAAGTTTTTGTAAGTCATACCTGATTGAGACAATTTTAGAGTCTGGCTCCAATAATCTGCAACATCTTCCATATATTCTAAAATATCAAATGAACGAGAACCGGCATCATAGATTGTACATCGCTCGAGAGGAAAACTTGGATTCTCATACTGACTCTCAATAAACTCTGGAGCCAGAAGTGCTTCTGTTCGGAGTAAATCCGTACCGCCAATCTTAATAGACAAACGTGACTCTACTTGAGCTACTGCAAAAATTCCTTCAATATAAACTACTGAGGCCCCACGATAACTTTTAAATCTTTTGCGGTATTCTGCATCAACAGATTCAATTATTTCATGACTTCTTGGTCCACCAATTGTGAAAAATAATAAAGAAGAAATTTCAACTTTCTGCTCAGTTGCAATTTCTCCAATTTCACGAAGGGCATATTCAAGACTTGTCCCTGTGGCAACAACATCACCAAAAACAATGTCATTCTGTGAAGTAAAATGTACTTTCTTATATGAACTTTCCGAAATAAACCAATCCTCTGGGTTATCACTTTTCCGTGCCCTTTGTGCACTTATAAAAGCTGAAGGATGATCATTCCAGGTATAGGCATCAGCCAATGCATCGCGCAGACCGAAATTCAAACCACCTCGAAGAATATGAAAAACGGAAGTCGTGTTTTCAAGGCCTTTAAAATTGCCTGATTCTTTAAGGAGCCGCAAAGTTAATGAGCAAGCATGTGATAAATCTCGAGTATATCTAATTCCGGTAACAAATGGATCGTTACAAATAGCTCTTGTTTGGGGTGTTGTTACAATAAATTTTTTAACCTTAGAATCAGAAAGGTTTTCAACACTATATAGATTAGCTTTTTGATTAGTTGAAAGAAGTTTCAATTTCCCATTCATGGGTTGTTATTTTACTATAGGATTGAGGAGTAAGCGAATTCTTCGACAATAATATCGGTGATAATCAAACTAGAAATTTCTTATGCTGATAACTCTTTGGTATTACTTATTAAATCAATTTAGGCTCTTTTTTTAAGAAATCGATTTCCAGCTTCTAGAATTTCTCTTAAAATTTTCTCGGCAGTTTGGGCTGGCTCCAATGTGGTTGTATCAATACTGATCGCATCATCGGCCTGCAGCATAGCACCAAATTCCCGTTTTCGATCTGTGTCATCTCTGACTTGAAGCTCTCTTTTTACATCCGCAATTTCGCTGGCCCGATCCACGGGAAACAAAGGTGTGGATTCATGACTTTGTGCATACTCCTCATACCTTCTCTCAGCTCTAACATTGATATCAGCATCGAGCCAAAAATGAACAACTAAACTATTTGGCATTTTGTTAGCAGGTAGCTCTTTTCCCATATCTCGACCATCAGCCAAGATATGTTGATCAAGAGAAAGTTCTCTTAATTTTCCATTTACGAAATTTCTTACTTCCAGAACTGTGCCGACTAGAGAGGCAAGTGGACTAATAGTACCAGATCTAATTTCAGGAGTTACATCAACATTATTTAAAAATACACTCGGTTTTGCATCGGGTCTTAGAGGATCACTTGGGCCAAATTCCAATATAAATTTTCTAAAAATTCCAGGAAGTGCTTTTCTTAAATCGAATAGTGCTTTGTCTCGTTGAGTCTTTGCTATTTGTAAAAGTCTCTGAGCATCATCCGTGTCATGACCGCCAGAATTGTGATCATGCTCAACAACATAATCAAGGTGTGCAAAAGCTTGAATAACTTTCTCTTCGGGAGCTCTTATTGATTCAATGTTTATACCCTGATCTCGTAAAGATTTAGCTATGCATCTGTAGTAAGCACCACTATCTGTATGGCGAATTCTTAAAATATGACCAACGAGTTCTGAAACAGTTCCTTTTCCAGATGCTCCTGGACCATCTATGGCGATAACAATTGTCGAGTCAAGCTCTTCGAGCTGTTTTTTTAAATCTAACACTTCGGCTTTTAATTCGGGATTAATCTCAGTTGAAAATCTAACTTTAGAACACGGAGCACAAGGCATTTTTGGTCCAGACATTCTTTGTAATGTTTTGTCTGCTGGATCATTTAATGGAGTAATATCAGAAAGCTGGTCGCGTTTCGATCCTTCTGGAGTCAATGCTCCATCAAATAAATCACCTTGGTGTGTTGTCTCCAAAAACATAGCTCCGTTGAATGCCGAAAGAGGAATAAATTAGAGTATGAAGCATCAAGTAATCTTACTCAACTTATTGGACGTTTACTTGAATTTTTTTAATGGGGGCAGAACCTATTTATAGCTCCAGATTATGATCCAGATCAGGTGCCAGGATCCAGATCCAGATCAGGTGCCAGGCACCTTGGCTAAAA
>Ga0163144_10007144_pt1 | contig 24515 bp, 17 predicted proteins | sample OliLak19BULKMAT1_FD_123175 | JGI IMG/M metagenome (GOLD analysis project Ga0163144, IMG submission 123175) | Freshwater microbial mat bacterial communities from Lake Vanda, McMurdo Dry Valleys, Antarctica - Oligotrophic Lake LV.19.BULKMAT1 | ecosystem: Environmental > Aquatic > Freshwater >...
CGGCACCGACTTGCACGCCGAAGGATCGGCGGCGTAGAGAGCGACGAACCCGTCTGGGCCGCTCGCCATTGGCCGCTTTTCAGCCGTCGACCATTGGCCGGTTTTGAGGTGTCCACCGAGGCTCGATACGCTCGCGACCACGATCGGTTTGCCCACGGCGTTCACCACCGACAACGGTCCGGAATTCACCAGCCGCGCGTTTGACGCGTGGGCGCATCGTCGCGGCGTGCACCACGACTTCATTCGTCCTGGGAAGCCGATGGAGAACGCCTTCGTCGAGAGCTTCAATGGCAAACTCCGCGACGAGTGCCTCAACGAAGAATGGTTTCTCAATCTCGACGACGCGCGCACGAAGATCGAAGCGTGGCGCGTCGACTACAACGACACCCGTCCGCACAGCACGCTCGACCAGCGGACGCCCACGGAGTTTGCTCAGCGCTTCATGACCACGAACCCATAACCCTGGACTCTCATAATCCCCGGACCGGAAACGGGGGGCAGGTCAGGTCCATTCCTCCCAGGTGAGAGATCTGAAGTCGGACTCGAGCGCGCCACGGACAGGACAGTGACGGGTGCCGTTCCACAAGCTCCTATGAGGTCACGGAGCACGATCGAACCCAACCGTGCGCCACGGGAGCGGAAGCCGACGGATCAACGCGAGGACACTCCGAAGAGGTCGGTCCCAAGCAGGAGTCAGGCCGCCGTCCCGTAGCACACGCCCATATACTCACTGTCCCAGCAGTCACCGCGCCGACTCATGCTGCAAACGATGCCGTGGGCGGCGAGCCGCTGGCGATACTCGTGACTCGCATACTGGCTGCCGCGGTCCGAGTGATGGAGGAGTCCGCGCGCCGGCTGCCGATGCGTGAGCGCCATCGTCAGCGCATCGAGCGTGAGCTGGCGGGTCATCCGCTCGTGCATGGCCCAGCCGACGACCCGGCGCGAGAAGAGATCCAAGATCACGACGAGATAAAGCCAGCCCTCCAACGTCCAGAGGTAGGTCATGTCCGTCACCCACACCGTGTTCGGGGCCGGGGTCTCAAAGCGTCGGGCCAGCACGTTCGGCGCGATCGGCAAGGTGTGCTGCGAGTCGGTCGTGGTGCGAAAGCGGCGGCGCGCACGGGCACGCAGGCCTTGGGCGCGCATCAGACGGGCGACACGCTTCCGCCCGACATGCTGCTGCCGCTCTCCGAGCTCGTAGTGCACCTGACCTGCCTGGGTTCTTCGGACCACTCGATTAGTGAGAAACGGCCTCTTCGAGTTGGGCTCGCCTACGCTCTCGAAGGGCTCGGCCAACCACGAGCCCGAGTAAGCCGCGCGCCCTGAAACCAAGGATCGCGCCGGCTGCAGGGCTCGACGCAAGACCAGCTGGTCGACCGGAAATCGTTCCTCACTTGGGAAGCGCGTTGGGATCAATGCACCGGCGCTGCGAACAGAGCTGGCCGGAGGGGCATTGATTGCTGCTCGAACAGAGCTTGAACCCTTGGCCCGGCCCCGTACACAGCCCAATGCAGGACAGCCCGCCGACGCAGTCGGCATCCACGCCGCAGTAGGCGTCGTTTCCGCCGCAGACGCCATCGCTCCCGCAGGTGTCACGCCCCGAATCGTAAACCTCTCGGCAACAATCGGCGGCCGAGCCGCAATGACCGCCCTGGGGTCGGCAGCAGGTTTTGGCATTGCCGAAAACGTTCTGTTCCGGGCATAGCGTCTCTTCCGACTGGCAGCACAGGTTGCTGGCCGGGCTGCAGGCACCCTGCAAAGGTACACACTGGCAGGTATTGTCGACGCAATGCTGATAGCTGCCGCAGCAGGCGGCGCCGCAGGCGAAGCTCGCCAATGGACATGTGGGCTGGCAACTCCCCTCGCGACACTCCAGACCCACACAACACAGGGTGTTGCTGTTGCAGGATCCCCCTGCCGGGCGGCAGCAACGCCCGCCCTGGCAGTTTCCTGAGCCGTCGCAGCAGTCCGCTTGCACGGCACACGCGGCGCCGTTGGCGCGACAGCAGACGAAGTCGATGCCGCCCGCCGTGGCGCAGGCGGTCGACCCGTCCGTACAGCAATCGAAACCGCTGCGGCACGCCGAGCGCGGCGGCAGGCACGTCCCGGTCTGGCAGGTGCCGTTGACGCAGACGTCCTGCCCGCAGCACTCTTGGGAGTTGCGACACTGCTCGCCGGCTTGAAGACAGCGGCAGCTCTTACCGACGACGTCCAAACGACAATCGCCGAGCCCCGCCGTGCAGCAGTCGCCTTCACTGACGCAGCTCGAACCCGGTGGGGAACAGCACGTCTCTCCGTCACGACATTGCCCGGTACAGCACTCCCCGTTGGACGCACAGCTGTCCCCAACGTCGTGGCAACACGTGTCCGCGCAGAACGTGGAGCCGTCCTGGCAACACTGCGTCTCCTCAGAGCACCTCGCCCCGATGACCGTGCAAATTGCCTGACACGTCCCGCCGACGCAGTCCGCGCCAGCGGCGCAACAGCCACCGTTGCAACAGATCTGCCCGCTGTCGTCACCACCGCAGTGCGCCCCGTCCAACGCCGCCGGATAGTCGCAGGCCCCGGTCTGCGGGTTACAGGTGCCCGGCCCGGTCTCGCATTCACCAGGCGTGCCGCAACCTACCGGGGTACAGATCCCGCCCGTCGCCGCGGAGCAAACGTTGCAGGGCGTCGCACAGATCTGATTGCAACAGATCCCCTGAGAACAGACGCCATTCTGGCAGTCACCGTCATTGAGGCAGGTGGTAACGGAGGGCGTGGTCGTTGGTGCCGGTGTCGGTGTCGGGGTGAACAATGGGGTGGGACCACACGCGAGGGTGTTCAGGTCGCAGGCGACGAGCGCGAAGAGCTCGTCCGCGCGCGGAACTTCGAAACGGAGCAGCGCCAGCGCGATGCTTCGCAGCGCACCCGCGAGGCAGGTCTCGTAGTCAGGGAGCGTCGCAACGGATCCTCCGCAGCGCCCCTGCAACGCTTCGAGGTTCAGGCCTTCAGGGGCCCTCACGCTGGTGAAGGCCAGCTTGTCCGCGGCGCAGCTCTTGTCGATCGCCGCGCTCAGCTTGGCTGGACCATCTTGGAGTCTCTCCAGCGAGTCTCCGCATTTGCCGTTGGCCTTCACGAGGCAGTCGCGATCGTTCGGTTTGGTCTGAACGCACACGAAGACCTGATCCGCACACCCCTGCAGTGTCTTCAGCAAGTCGACCACGAACGTGATTCCCGCTTTGCGAATACTCGCCCCGCACTTTTCGACGGCGACGCCCAGCTTCTGATCCGTCGGCCCGTTGCCTGCGCCGGGGTGGGTCGCGAGACACTCCGTCGCGGGCGACACGACCTGCGCCATCCCCATGAGCTCGCGCGTCCGCGGAGCCAGGAGGCCGAGTGTGCTCTCCCCGCGGCATGCGTGCTGGGCGACGAGGCAATCGCTGATCGTCGATCGACTGGTGATGGTGACGCCGAACTCACTCGAGCAATCAAGGGTCGCGAAGCCGAGCCCCGCCGCATTCAATAGATCAGGAGAGTCAGCACACTTGGCTGCGATAGCATCGCGCAGCGGTTGCGCCGCTCCAGTCGCCTTCCCCAAAGCACCGGAGCAAACCGATTGAGCACTCGCGACACACTTGTCCCGCTTCGCTCCCGGCGAGATCTTCTCGACGCACTTCAGGAGTGCCCCACTGCACTTGTCGAACCCCTTGAATCGCGCCTTGAGGAATCCGATGGCCGCTTTCTTGATGCTCTTCTGACAAACACCTGCGGCCTTGGCGGGCGCTGGCGTCGGAAGGCTCTGCGCTCCGGCGTATCCCCCAAGAGGAGGCGCGAACGCTATCCCTGCCACGATCAGAAGCAGCGCCAGTCGCGACCGTCGAGGGGATCGCCCCCCGAGTTTCATGAGACGACACGTGGGAGCGCAGGCCAACGGCGGAACCTGCATATGCGAGGGAGGGTACATCGGTCTCGTTCGGAGTGGCACTCGGGCCACGTAATACCAGCCCATAGCCCGTTTCGTTCTCCCTGCGGCTAGCAGGCCAATCCATGGACTGTCAAAGTGCCGATGGACACTTCAAGCCGCCCAGAGAGCAGCAGACCGGCGAAGCCCACAGGGGTCCGCACATTGCATCGCAGGATTCAGTATCTCTGCGTGGGCGACCCACAAGGCGCTGCAAAGAGAAGAGCCTGCGCACATGAGGGAAAGCGGTTCACGATTGAGTGCCATCGACGTGGTGACTCTCCTGCGCCGAAAACGTCTCCGCGGCGGGCCCGGAAGTTCTTCGAACGCGGCACCGTCAGCACGACGTTGCCCAGGTCAATTTCGGGCCATCGCAGGCGAAACTGTTCTCCCTGGCGCAACCCGGTGTGCAGGGCGAAGGAGACAAGCGGCCAATGCTCCTCCCCTACCTCCGTGCGTAGGCGGGTAGAGGTAGTCGCGGTCGGCCAAGCTCCGCTTCGGGAAGGCCCGATATTCGGAACGAGTTTTGAGTGCTGATTTGCGAGGGTAATGCGAATTATTTTGTGATTGGGCAATAAGGCAACCTGGCAGTGGCCGGCAGACATTGGCTTTGTCAGGCAGGTGCCACCCGCCGAACTTCAGCAACATGACACCAATAATTAGAAGTGGTTGCGGCGCCGTGTGTAAACAGGAATTTCTAGCGGCCTTTTGGAGGTCAAGCTGGTCGACATAATAACCGTTACTCTCGCTGTACCGCCGTGCCAAAGCGCGGCTCCCTGCTTCCGTCGATGTAGCGAAAGTAGATGCTCATCAGGACTGCCCGTTCGCCATACTCGCGTTGACCGTGCGAGCGCGGAGAGCGTGGATGTCGGAAACACCCATGACGGGCGCCAGCGGGTGGTGCCTTGTCCGGGGTAGCACGCTGTGAACGAACGGCAGTATCAAGCGTCGTCTACGCGTCATCGCCAAAAGAAACACGCCGCGTGCAGATCCAAGTGGCTGCTCATGGGAACCAAAGGCCACGAAGGAGTCACCCATGCCCGCGAACGAATCACACGCGCTCAGCCGAGCGGCTGGCCTCGTTGTCAGGCGCGGGCGGTCTGATTACTGATTACTTCGAGCGCACCTTCTTCAATCACCAATCGCAGTGCAAACGCCGGAGGTGCATCCCGGAGCAAGCGGACACACATTGCCCAGAGCACAGTTCACGGTCCCGGCGCACGGGCAACAGGTCGCACTCAGACCGCTCGTATTACCCGGTATACACACCGGGTTCCCGGGTGTTCCGTCGATCGCGGTGCAAACACCGGAGCTGCTTCCCGGAGCAAGCGGACATACGTTGCCCGCAGTACACTGCGTCGTCCCAGCGCAAGGGCATCCGGTGGGATTCACCGAACCGGGCACACACGTCGTCAGGACGACGCCTACGCAAGCGCAATCTAGGGTTCCCCCGCAGCCATCTGGGATCGTTCCAGAGTCCGCACCCTCAGCGGCACACGTCGTCGGCGTGCAATCAATCGAGGTGCAAACGCCGGAGGTGCATCCCGGAGCAAGCGGACACACATTGCCCAGAGCACAGTTCACGGTCCCTCCGCACGGGCAACAGGTCGCACTCAGACCGCTCGTATTACCCGGTACACACACCGGGTTCCCGGGTGTTCCGTCAATCGCGGTGCAAACACCGGAGCTGCTTCCCGGAGCAAGCGGACATACATTGCCCGCAGTACACTGCGTCGTCCCAGCGCAAGGGCATCCGGTGGGATTCACCGAGCCAGGCACACACGTCGTCAGGACGACGCCTGAGCACACATCACAAACTCCGCAGTCCAGGGTTCCCCCGCAGCCGTCCGGGATCGTTCCACAGTCCGTAGCGCTGCACATCGTCGGCGTGCAGCCGCAAACGTTCGGTGCCCCGCCTCCGCTGCAGGTGTCGGGCGCCGTGCAATCGCCACAGAACAGCTTGTCAGGACAGGTTCCGTCGTCGATCCATCCGCAGTTGGCCCCCTTCGCGGAGCACGTGGTGGGGGTACAGCACGTACCAAACGGCCTCTTGCCCGGCGGGGCGCTGTTGACGCAGACCCTAGAGCAGCAGCTCTGATTGGTCCGACACCCTTGGCCCTCCGGCTTGCAGGTACTGGCGCCGACTATACGCGGCCAGACGCTGAGCACGGCAATCAGTACCAGGATGCGAAAGCGGAATGGGGCGGATGCGATGCGGGACATGCAGGTCTCCTCCGGCGGCGGGAGTTCCCGCAGGCCAATGGCGAAGACGTTCGCGCAGAAGGATTGACGATGTCAACCGCAATCGCGGTGTTCCGGAACGCGCTCTAGGGTCCGATGATGAGTCCGGTTCGCGGTGGACGGATCCGGGAACGTGTACGTGACTTCGCTGAGCCCCGACGTCGTCGTCAAGATCCCGCGGCACTGGCGCCGACCCATTCGGGCGGAGCCGTGCACCGGCGCGGCCATCGATTCGCGTCGAATCGCCGCGCCGGGAGGCCGAGGTGCCGTACCGGTCAAAAGACCCGTGGGACCGTCGGTAACAGGTATCCCGTGCCGAACGTCCCGAGCGACTGCGCGAAAAAGATCAAGCGCGATTCACCGATGTGCATTTCTCTGCTGCCGAAAAGCAGGCCGCCCGCGCCTCCGTTTGCGGCCTCACCGACTAGCGAGACCAGATCGAACTCGGTCACGCCGCTGACGGTCACAGTCGTGAAGGTCGATGGCCCCCCCTCATGAGGCCCCACGTCGATCTCCCATGTCGTCGAGCCCGGTGTGACAAACGCGCCCTTGGTTGCCGCATTCGTCAAGTTGACGAAGATGACCTGGTTGCCGTGCGCCGACACGGGCGCCAGGGTCCGCGGGTCGTAGTACGCCGCGAGGGTCAGCCGTTCCGGTTGAATCGACTGATAGACGACGGTGACGCCGTCGACGACGACCCCCACCGGCACCGTGGAGCCGTCGAACTCAAAGCGTGCGGAACGTGCCACGGCCGGCGAGCCCCACGCCGACCCCGTCGCGAGATTCGCCACCGTGAAATTTCCCGTGAGCGACGGAACGTGTATGGGCTCGCTGGCATCATTGACGACGCTCGCTACGGCGATTCCCTGTTGGGCGGCGAGTCCGATGCCCTCTTTCAGCGCTCCGACGTCGATCACGCGGGTGCCGAAAGGTTCGAGTATGTAGGTGTTAACGGCCGGTTGCGTCGTTGGGTCAAACGTCGGCCCGTAAAATTCGACCCGTACAATCACGGGCTCCAACCCAACCTGGCCGAGGTTCGCGAACGTCGTGAAACCTTCGCGTGTGTCGTAGTAGAAGATCAATTGCGAGCCGACGCTCGCAGGCTCGGCCAGCGGTACCACTATCGCGTGCGTCGTCCTCGCGCTGCCCACTAGCAGAGCCAGCGCCCACCCAATTGCCATCAGTCGTCGCATGTCGTCTCCGTCGGCGCGTGAATCCGGCCGATGCTGTCGTGTCACGGCGAGGGCCGCCTCGCGGACTTAGCGGTCCCAGACGTCCAGTCAATGTTCCGACGTGCCGCATCCCAGGCCGCAGTCGACGCCGCCACCACTACCGCAGCCGCACCCTCCGCCCCGCGACGATCCCCGCATCGTCGCGTGTCCGGCGGCACACGAGCGCGGCGACGCGGCGCGGATCCATCGCGACGTGCGGCACCGCCGCGAGATCGATGTCCCACACGCGCACGATCTCGTCCCCCGCGCCGAGCGTCGCCAAGAGCTGGCCGCCGGGGTGGAAGGCGAGGCCGACGGACCAGCCGATCTCGGCGCTCGACTCGGCGATGGCGCCGACGACGGTCCACGAGTCACGGCGCCAGATGCGGACGGTGCCGTCGCGGCTTTTGGAGACGAAGAGGGCGCCCGCCGGATCGAAGGCGACGGCCGTCACGTCGTGGACGTGGGCGTCGAGTGAGCGCCAGGCGCCGGCTGGTCGCGGTTGCCATACGTGGATCGTCCCGTCCTTCGAGGCCGACGCGATCGCATCGTCGTCGGGAGCCCACGCGACGTGCACCACGGCGTCGCCGTGCTCGTCGATGCGCGCGAGCTCCGTGCCGTTCCACGGATCCCAGAGACGGACGCTGCCATCGCGACCGCCGACGGCGAGCGTCGCATCGCGGGGATGCCACGCCACGTGCAGCGCGCCGGGACTCGCGAGCCTGCGGACCAACGTCAGGCCGTCGCCGGTCACGTCCCAGAGCGCGACGGCGCCGTCGTCGTGCTCGATTGCGACCGCCAGGCGCCGACCGCAGGGCGACCAGGCGAGGCTCGTCACCGCCGAAGCGGCGTGGTCGGACGCATGGGTGACGGCGCCGCTCTCGCCGTCCCACACGACGACGCCACGTTCGGGCGCGACCCCCGCGAGGCGGCGACTGTCGGGTGACCATGCGACGCCCAGCACCGCGTGCGTTTCACGCGGCAATTGCAGACGGAGCGCGCCGGTTGCGGCGTCGTGGATGTGCACGACACCGTCGCGCGTGGGTACGGCGAGGCTGCGGCCGTCAGGTGACCACCCGAATCGTGTGACGCGCGCGCTGTGATCCTCGATGACGTAGCGCAGGCGGAAGCCGGGCGCGGTCCAGCGTGATGCCATCGCGGCGTCGATGGCGCGTCGATGCGAGAGCGTTGTGTTTGGCATGACGAGGCACCGTTGCAGGAGCGATGCCGAACGCGCGCATTGTGATCGGTCAACTCTGCCAAGGAGAATCGCTGATCGCTGCGCGTTGAGAAGTCAGGCATCGGCGAGCGCGGTGGACAACTCAACTGAGAAAATCAACGCAACGATGACGCATCAGAATTTTCGGCACATGCGTGACGATTGTTCTTGACCGAGTCGATGCCGAAGATGTTGAAGAGATGCGCCAGCCACTCGACTCCCCCGGTGCGAGGACAGCCCCAATGAATTCCATCGACGTCATTCGTTATTTCCCCACAGCTGCACCCGAGCGCGTCACGATCGATCTCGATTCCCTGAAGGATGTGCTCGCGAGCGACGTTGCCGGGCTGACGGTGTACCTCGTCAGTGAAGCGGACCTCGCGCGTGTGCTCGCAGCGACGTCTGGTCGAGTGAGTGATCTGGGCGAGCAGCACGTCACGACCACGAATGACAAACGTACGACGACGTGCCTTGCGCAGGAGCTCGCGTGGGCACGTTTTCACGCGCTGCTCCGGATCGTGTATCGCAGCGGCGGTAAGATCGACCACGGTATCGTGACCTGTCTGCGGCGGTTCCAGGTCGAGGCGCGGCCCCGTCCGCACGTGTATTTTCTCGTCACGTCGGCGAAGCTCTGGAGCAGTCGAGCACGCGAGGCGCGGCCCGCAACGGCCAAGAGTATGGAGCTGCACGAGCTCGAGCAGGACTACGTCGGCAACTCGGCGGCGGCGCGCAACGTCCGGGATCGCATCGTGGTCGCGGCGTGCGCCCCCGGGAACGTCGTGATCACGATTCACGGCGAGAGCGGCACCGGCAAAGAAGTGATCGCGAAAGCCATTCACAAGTTGAGCGGTCGCTCCGGTCCGATGCGGGTGCTCAACTGCGGCGCGATTCCCGCGACCTTGGCAGAATCCGAGTTGTTCGGTTGCGAGCGTGGTGCGCACTCCGAGGCCAAAGAGGCGCGCCCGGGCTTATTCGAGCAAGCCAAAGGGGGGACGCTCTTCCTCGACGAGGTCGGTGACCTGTCGCCCGAGGTGCAGGTCAAGCTGCTCCGTGTGATCGAGCATCGCGAGGTCCATCGCCTCGGCGGCAAGGATCCCACGCCGATTCCCGTGGACGTCAAGCTCATCGTCGCAACCCATCGAGACATGCGGGCGATGGCAAAGGCCGGCACGTTCCGCGAAGACTTGTTGTGGCGGTTGAGTGGGTACTGGATCACGACACCGACCCTCCGCGAGCACCCCGCCGACATCGATCTGCACGTGCGGCGGGTATGGTGCGACGAGTACCGCCTCCCGCCGTTGCCGAGGGACCTTCTCAAAATTCTGCGGTCGCTGGATTGGCCGGGCAACGTCCGTCGCCTCGAAGGTGCGCTCGAAGCGCTCTGGCTCGATTCACGCCGCGGCACCATCAAGGTGACGCGCCGGTTGCTGCTCGATGTGCTCGGACGGGCGGGGGTCGTGAGCCCTCTTGTCGAGGCGGCGGTCCCGTCGCTGGAGAACATGGCTCGCAAGGATGTCGTTCGGATGCACGTCGATCAGTTTTGCGCGGTGCGCCCGAGATATCTGACCCTGCAGAATTTTCTGCGGGAGCTCGTCGAGCGGCTCGCGCGCCAAGTCGCGCCGCACCCGATCCTCTACGCTTCGACGTTGAAGGTGGGACGCTTTGCAGAGCGGGTGCAGCGGGCAGGAGAGGGGGTTCGGAATCCGCTCGAGACGTGGCGGGACCTTTGCGGGGTCCGTGCCGTCGTGCAGACTCAGGGGCAGAAGGAAATGCTCTATGCGGAGCTCGTGAAGTACCTCGAGCTCGTCCCGACGGGTCACTCGACGCCGCCGGGCCCTGATCTCGGTTCGGCCGGCTTTCGGCCACTCGAGTACTCCGTGCGCATCCACGAGCGTGCGATCGACAAGCTCGCGGCTCTGCTCGACGCTCCCGTGCCGATCGAGGCGATCGGACTCTGGGGCCGCATCCGGCTCCGAACCCAGCTCGAGGACATGAACTTGGTCATCAGGGACGAGTCGGTCCCGACGGGCCGGCCCCTTCCTGCGGGCTGGGCTGCGCAGCTCGCAGAGCTCGAAGGCGTCCTGGGTCAGCTACAGGTGGCGCTCAACAACATCCACATGAACATCAAGACCTGGGCCGGGAGTTACGGGGCCTATCGCACCGTCGACGAGGCGCGCGAAGAGCTCGCCCTGCTCGAAGCGGTACTCGCGTTCGTTCCTGACGATCCTTCGCTGGCCGCGCGTGCCGGCAAGCTCGCCATGGTGCTCGGTGACTGGAGCCGCACCATCACCCTCCTCGAGCCTCACGAGGATTCCAAGCGGGCCCCCGTGTTGCGCGATCTCGGAGTCGCATTGTGCAAGAAGGACGGCCCCGGCTCGCCGGAACACGCGCGCGGGCTCTCGCTGCTCGAGCAGGCCTGTCAGCTCGGCCCTCACGATCCAGAGTGCTTCTCGTCTTTCGCGGGAATACTGAAGGCTGCGGAGCAGTATGAACGGGCCCTTGCGAACTATGAAAAGGCCCTCGACGTCGATCCCTCCGATCCGTACGCCCTCGGCGGATGCCTCGAGATGCGCCTTCGGCTGGAGCCGCATGCCGATGTGATCGGCCAACTCCGACCGGCGATGGAGCGTGCGATCTTGCGTTGCCGCGATCGTATCGAAGCGGCCGTCGCGCTTCCCTGGGCGCTCTACGACTACGGCAAGTATTTGGTGCTGGCGAACGACGTACGCGGTGGTCTCGAAGCCTACGCGAAAGGAATCGGTCGCAGCAACGCGGAATTCATGTTCGACTCGACGATCGGGTCGATCGAAGCGCTCTGCAGCATGGTCAAGCCCGTGCGGGATGAGCTGAAGGTGATGCGCCAGGGGCTCAGCATGGCGCGCCTGATGCTCGCGATCGGTTGGTGTGCCCGATTCCCCAGTGATGCCGCTCGCTACCGACTCCACTCTGGCAAGCCAGCGCGGACCGACCTCAGGGGGCCGATCGTGGTCGTAGTCGAGGCGCAGGACGAGCCGACCCTGGCCGCGCGTACGAAGTTGATGAACCTCCTCGGGGAAGGCCTGGGTGGCTATCGGGGTCATGTGGTCGCCGTCGGGGCTGCCGGCTGGGCCGACAAGCTGGTCCGCGAGGTCATGACGGGTCCCGAGGCCGAACGTGTCGTGTCGACCTACGCCGCTCCCGATGATGCCGACCTCCCTGGGCTTTTCCCGACCCTCGACGTCTGGGCCGATCTGATGGCGTCCAAGGTGAGGGCCAAGACGGTCATGGTTCTGATGCTCGGCCGCGATCCTCTGCTGTCCGGTGATCGCCGGCTCGCCCGCGAGCTCGGCGCGCGCGTCGCGGTCGTGAACGAAGGATTCGCGGAAGGGGAGGTTGATCGGGGCGTCGTCGCGGTCCGCACGCGCGACGAGCTCGAGTCGTTCGTCACAACCTCATCGAACGAGAGCGGGGCGCGCTCGCGCGCGAGTTGAAAAGGTCGTGCGATCGCCGGATGGCGTGAGGTCGCGTCCGGCTCGTGCGATCGGCACTGAACTCAACGCGTAGATCTCAATCGGGAAGACCGTCGCCGCGTCGTAAGATCCCGTCGCTGCGACAGTGGAGTTTTCTGGCACGGCCCGTGCTGTCTCAGCGTCATCATGGCGCATCTCTGGCAGCACGGCTCGACTGGTTGGACGCCGCTCGCGCTCGACGACGTTTCGTTCGTGCGCGGCTCGACGGCCGGTGCATTCGGGCGGACGTGGTTTCTCCTCGCGGCGGGTCACGCGGGCGTGGCGGTGAACGGCGCGTCGGTACGGACGCGCATCGTCGCGCTGGTGGATCGCGACGAGATTCGCTGGGCCGACGGGACGCAGCTCTTCTTCACGGCGGCGGAGGCACCGATCGTCGAGCGGCTCGATGTGCCGCCGACCGCGCTCCGCTGTCCGCGCTGTCGGTCGTCGTTCGCGCCGGGTGCGATGGTCGTGCGCTGCCCGGCGCCCGAATGCGGCGCCGTCCACCATCAGTCCGACGAGCTGCCGTGCTTCAGCTACGCCGAGTCGTGTGCCGTCTGTCCGCAGCCGACCGCCTTCGACGGTGAGCCGCGCTGGACCCCGGAGGGTCTATGAAGGCGACGCTCGTCCTGATCGGGGCCGGCAACATCGGCACGCACGCGGCGCCCTTGCTCGCGCGCATCCCGGGGGTCGGCGCGCTCACGGTCGTCGACCAGGACGTCTTCACGGCGGCGAACGCGCGCGGACAGGCGATCGAGCCGGGTGACGTCGGGAAGCCGAAGGCGCTCGTGATCGCCGAGCGTTTGCGGCGCCAAGCGCCGGGGCTGGTCGTGTGCGGCTTCCATGCTCCGCTCGAGCACCTCCCCCTCGGCACCTTCCGTGCCGATCTGATCGTCACGGGTCTCGACTCGCGCCGCGCGCGCCAGCAGGTGAACGAGATTGCGTTTCGTGTCGGCGGCGTGCCGGTGATCGACGGCGGCGTCCGCGCCGACGGCCTGCTGGCGCGCGTCAGCGTCTACGACCCGCGCGATCCGAACGCCGCGTGCCTCGAATGCGGTTGGAGTCGAGCGGACTATGCTCGGCTCGAGCAGATTCTCCCGTGCCAGGTCGGCACCGGGTCGGGTGCGACGCCGCCGACCAATGCCCCCGCCGCGCTCGGCGGCCTCGTCGCGGCACTGCAGGCGCTCGAGGCCGAGAAGTGGCTCGGCCGCCGCGCCGATCGTCTGCCCGCTGGGAGCGAGGTCATGATCGACGCGGCCGCGCACACGTACCAGCGCACGACCAATCGCCGCCGTCCGTCGTGTCGCTTCGATCACGCGTGCTGGCGGGTGACGCCCGTGGCGGCGTCGCCCGCCACGCTGACGGTCGCCGACGCGCTCGTGCTCGGGGCGCGTGGCTCGGACGGTACGCCGCGCGACGGCGACACGCTGGCCGTCGCGGGGCAGGCCTTCCTCGCCGCGCTGGTGTGCGCCGCGTGCGGGACGGCCCGTCCGGCGGGAAAGCTGGTCGTGGCGCTGCAACCCAGCGACCTCTGCTGCGCCGTCTGCGGACACCAGAACGCGCCGCGCGGCTTCGACCTCGAAGCGCGGCTCGCGCTCGCGACGCTTTCTTCGCGTGCGCTGCGCCGTCCGCTCGCCACCTTCGGCATCCGGAGCGGGGACGTCGTCACCGTGACCCGCGCGGGGCGGGCCCGTCACTTCGAGCTCGGCGCGCGCCGCGCGGCTCGTCGCCAGCGCTGACAAAGGAGGAAGGCTCATGGACCACGTCTTCAATCGATTTCTCGCGACGCAATGGGAGGAGGGGCGCGCGCTCGCGGCGCGGAGCTCCGTGCTCACGCTCACGCCGATCGGTGCGCTGCCTCCCGATCGCTACGTGGCGCGCTTCGACTGTCGCGGGCTCGTCCGCGCACCCGACGGGGCGATCGTCGAGCACGAAGGCTTCGAGGTCGGCATCCGCTTCCCGCCTGATTACTGCCGCCAGGCCAACGGCCTGGTCGTCGTGACGTGGCTCGAGCCCGACGACGTCTTCCATCCGAACGTCGGCCCGGGTCCCGGCGCCCGCTTGTTCATCTGCATCGGCGATCTGGCCCCCGGCACGCCGCTCCTCGACATCGTGCTGCGAGTCTACGAGCTCGTGACCTACCAGCACGTCGTCATGCGCGAGGACAATGCGTTGAATCGCGACGCGTGTGTATGGGCGCGGGCGCATCAAGATCAGCTGCCGATCGACGCGCGCACGATTCTCGGCGCCGTCGTGCCGACGCCGCGGAAGCCGGCGGCGGAGGTCGCGTCGTGAGCACCCTCGGGTTCGAGGATCTCGTCTGCCGCGCGCTCGACGGCGACCCGGGCTTGGCGCTCACGGCGCCGCACGCGATCACGGTGCGCGCGGGGACGGTGCTGCTCGCGGGTCCGCCGGAGCTCCTGGTGCGTGGGAGCTGCGACGGGTCATGGCTCCTGCTGGACGGATCGCCGGCGCTGGCGCTCTCGGCGCCGGCGGCCCTCGTGCGCGGCAGCGAGCTCGGTGGCGCGGCGAAGCTCGTCGTCACGTCCGCCGGGACGATCACGACGCGGGCCGAGCTGCCGCTGACGGACGTGTCGACGCTGGCCGCGCGTCTCGACGACACGCTCGTCGGCATGGCGGCGGCACGCCGTGACGCGCCTTGCCTGGTTCAGACCGTCGGCGCGCCGCTCGACCCACCGCTCGCGATCCCGCCGCGCGGGGTCGCCCCCGACGTTGCCGAGCTCTGCGGCGCCGCGGGTTGGCCGGGGAGCGTACGCGCCGATGGGACCGTGACGGTCGGCCTCGGCACGCGCGACGGCTTCGCGCGGGCCCTGATCGCGTACCAGCCGGCGCGCGATGCCGTCCGCGTCTCGACCGAGCTCGACGTCGTGTCGCATCGACTGGCCGACGCGTGTGAGGAGGCGCTCGCGCTCTTCCTCCTCCGCGCCGCGGCGGCCGTTCGCTTGGTGCGTCCAGTGACGGGGAGTCGGCGCGGCGAGCGCGTGATCGGCTTCGAGGCGGTGTACCAGGCGCCGGTCGTCGCGAGTGAGATCGGCCACGCGCTCGCGGCGCTCGAGGTCGCGACCGGGATGACGAGTCGCGAGGTGACGGTGCTCGCGCGCGACGCCGCCATGGCGCGCGCCTATCTCGCGCTCGACGGGGATTCTCACGCGGTCGGCCCTTGCGGGTCGACCCCAACCGCCGGCCGTGTGCCGGCCGAAGGAGCCACCCGATGAACACCGCGACAGCAGAGACGATCGACCTCATGGTGACGGATCTCTCGGGGCAGCGTCACCTGCGTGCCTCCGACGTTTCGAGGAACGCGACGGTGGGGCAGATGATGGAGGATCTCCTCGCCCGTCTGAAGATCGGGCGCCACGACGCGAACGGGGCGCCGCTCGAGTTTCGCGTGCGCCTCGACCGCGAGGCGCGCCACCTGCACGGCGACGAGCGCGTCGGTGATGCGCTCCTGCCCGACGACCAGGTCACGCTGCACCCGAGCGCGGACGCCGGTGGCGCGGCGGGGGAGGCCGCGGCATGAGCTGGACCTGGAGCGTGGAGCTCACCCGCGCCGACGGCAGCGTCGCCGCGTGCGCGCCCCTCGATCCCGATTGGGAGCCGGTGTCGATCTGGGTGCGCTTCGAGGGCATGCGGCGGGGCTTGCTCCCGCCGGTGCTGTCGAGCACGCCGGGAGAGGTCGAGCCGTGCTTCGCGGCAGAGGCGCCGACCGTCGAAGCGGTGCGCGTCGCCGTGCGCGACGAGCGCCGACGCGGCGGCGTCGTCGAGGAGCGCGTCCCGATCAGCTATCTCGGGCGTCAGGTGCAGGGGGTCGTGCGCGGCCTCGTGGCGGCCGGACGACTCGCCGCCGGCGAGGTCGTGCGTCCTCGCGTCCGTGCCGAGCCCGCGGATCCGGCGACGGTATCGGCGGCGGGTGTCGCGTCGGGGCTCACGCTCACCGAGATCCCGCGTCCCCTGGCGCTCGTCGAGTCGCCGATGGCGGCCTTTCTCGCGGGCTCGACTCCGTGCGGCGTTGGTGACGGTGATCCGGACGTGCCGCTGTTCGTGCCGCGGTTCGTGCTCGACGAGGCGGAGGCGCTCGCGGTCGCGGCCGGCGACGTCGAAACCGGCGGGTTTCTGCTCGGGCACGTGCACCGCGACGCGACGCTGCCCGAGATCTTCGTCGAGGTGACGGCCCAGGTTCCCGCCGAACACACCCGGGGTGATCGCATGCACCTCACGTTCACACCGGAGACGTGGGCGACGGTGGACGCCGTGCGACGTGCGCGCGGCCGGCACGAGACGGTCGTGTCGTGGTGGCATTCCCATCCCTATTTTTGCCGGGGGTGTCCCCCCGAAAAACGCCGCACGTGCGCGCTCGACAGCGCGTTCTTCTCGGCCGAGGACGTGGCCGTTCATCATCTCTTCGCGCAGGCGCATCAGACCGCGCTGCTCGTTTCCAGCAACGAGTCGGGCCTCACGCGCAGCTTCTTCGGCTGGCGCGCCGGCTCGGTGGCCGCACGCGGCTACTACCGTACCGAATCCTAGGAGGAGTCATGGCACTCAGACGTCCGTCTCCCGGAACCCCGAACCCGCTCGACGCGATTCCACGCGACGTGCTCGACCGCCTGATCGCGATCGACGGCGACACGCTGCCGGTCGACGAGCGCGTGCTGCTCGCGCAAGCCGTCCGCGCCGAGCTCGGTGCCGCCGCCGGCGAGCTCGATCGCCTCCTGCTGCGCCGCATCTGTGGTCTCGGTGGGTCGTTCGAGCGGATTCGCGAGACGCAGGAGGCGTTGAAGGCGCTGCTCGAGCGCTATCAGCTCGGCCCCTGGCATCCCGCGGTCTTTCTCGCGCTCGTCGAGACGACCGCGCCCCCGCGGGCGCTCGTCTTGCACGGGACGGCGCGCCGGGTCGTCGGCCTCGCGGCGGACGTCGATGCCGCGGCGCTCGCGGTCGGTGACGAGGTCTATCTCGACCACGAAGGCGGTCTCGTGGTGGCGCAATCGCCGTTCGGCCTCGCGCCGGCGACCGACACGGCCACGTTCGACCGCGCGCTCGCCGACGGTCGCCTCTTGCTGCGCTTTCATGGCGAGCTCGCGGTCGCGACGCCGGCGACGACGATGGCCGTCGATGCGCTCGCGAGCGGCGATCTCGTGCGCTGGGACCACGGCATGGGTCTCGCGCTGGAGCGCCTGGAGCAACCGCGCGACGAGCGTTGCTTCCTCGCGGACGTTCCCACGCTCACGCGCGCCAGCGTGGGCGGACAAGACGAGAACCTCGACCGTCTTCTCGACGCCGTCACGCCGATCCTGGTCGATCCCGAGCGGGCGCGTCGCTACGGGCTCGGTGGTCGCCAGTGCGTGCTGATGGTGGGCCCCCCGGGCAGCGGCAAGACGCTGATGGCGCGCGTGGTCGCGGCGGAGATCCACCGTCTCACGGGCAAGCGGTGCCGCCTCGCGATCGTGAAGCCGGGCGAGCTCTCGTCGATGTGGGTAGGAGAATCCGAGCGCAATTTGAGACATCTGTTCCAGGCGCTTCGTGAGGCGGCGCAGGAGGGATACGCCGTGCTCTTCCTCGACGAGGTGGAGGCGCTCGGGCGCATTCGCGGCGGCGCGACCGCGCACCACGACGACCGTCTGCTCGCGGCGCTCCTCACCGAGATCGACGGCTTCGCGTCGAGCGGCGAGCGCATCGCCGTCATTGCGGCGACCAACAGAAAAGACACGGTGGATCCGGCGCTCCTGGAGCGGCTGTCGGACGTCGAGCTCCACGTCGGCCGCCCCGACATGAACGGCGCGCGGCGCATCTTCGAGATCCACCTGGCACCGGATCTGCCGTATGGGGCGCCGCGCGCGGCGTTGATCGACGGTGTCGTCTCGCGCCTCTACAGTCCGAACGGCGACAATCGCCTCGCGCTGCTGCGCTTCCGCGACGGCACGACCCGGACGATCCACGCGCGCGACCTGATGAGCGGTCGGCTGATCGAGCAGCTCTGCCGGAGCGCGCGGCGGTCGGCGTTCCGCCGCGACCGCGACGGCGGGGCGATCGGCCTCGTCGTCGCCGACCTCGACGACGCGGTGGCGTCGGCGATCGTCAAGCTCGCGGCCACCGTCACGCCGCGGAACTGTCGTGCGCACCTCGCCGACCTGCCGCACGACCTCGATGTGGTGAGTGTCGAGCCGATCGTGCGGCGCGTGGCGCGCCGCCACACCTACGAGAACGCGGCATGACCATGAAGAGAACGGTGACGACCGCGGTGCTGGGCCGCGTGCCGAAGCTGCTCGGCTCGGACGTGGAGCTCGGGAATTTCCTGCTCGGGACCGGCCACACCGATACCGCCGAGGCGGCGGCGCGGCTCTTGTTGCACGCCATCAAGGGTGTGTCGGCCGAGCGGCGACCGCCCGCGTACGGCGCGTGGGGCACGTACGGCGCGCACGAGTCGTCGCCGCCGTCGGCGTTCGTGAATCCGGAGGAATGGGGACGCCGCTATCTGCCGGAGATGGGGGGAGCGGCGTACCTCGACCTGGGACACGCCGAAATGTGCACCCCCGAGGTGACGAGCGCCGGGGATTTCGTCGCCGCCCGCCATGCCCTCCTGCGCGTCGCCCAGCGGGCCCAGGCCGCCGTGAACGCGACGCTGCCGGCGGGCCGCAAGCTCGAGGTCCTGGCGAACAACAGCGACGGACTCTCGCATAGTTTCGGCAGTCACACGTCGGTCCTGCTCACGCGGCGCGCCTGGGAGAATCTCTTCGAACGCCGCCTCCATCATCTGCTCTATCTGGCGGCGTTTCAGGTCTCGTCCATCGTCTTCAGCGGGAGCGGCAAGGTCGGGGCGGAGAACGGCGCGCCGGCCGTCGATTTTCAACTGACGGCGCGCGGGGACTTCTTCCAGCAGCTCCTCGGCGTGCAGACGACGTACCGGCGCCCGATCGTGAACGCGCGCGACGAGGCGCTGAGCGGTTCGTCGGCATGGGCGGGGGCCGGCGCGGCGCGGCCCGCGTACGGGCGGCTCCACGTCATCTTTTTCGACAGCCATTTGTGCGAAGGGTCCATGCTCTTGACGGCGGGCGCGACCCAGATCGTGCTCGCCATGATCGAGGCCGAGCACATCGACCCAGGATTGATGCTCGACGAGCCGCTCGAGGCGCTCGTGCGGTGGGGCCATGACCCCGATCTCCGCACACGCGCGCGCACCGCGGCGGGACGGCAGCTCACGGCGGTCGAGTTGCAACAAGGCTTCCTCGATCACGCGGCGCGTTTCGTTGCCGACGGCGGCTGCGAGGGCATCGTGCCGGGCGCGGACGAGATCGTGGCGCTCTGGGCCGACACGCTCGCCAAGCTCCGCCGCCGGGACTTCGCGGCGCTGACCGGCCGCCTCGATTGGGTGTTGAAACGCCACGCGCTCGAACGCGCGCTCGCGCGCCATCCGAGCCTCACGTGGCGCTCGCCAGCGATGAAAGTGCTCGATCATCGCTACGCGAGCCTCGATGCCGACGAGGGGCTGTACTGGGCCTACCGGCGGGCCGGTGTCGTCGAGCGCCTCGTCACCGACGAGGACATTGCGCGCTTCGAGGTCGAGCCGCCGGCCGACACGCGCGCGTGGACGCGCGCCATGCTGCTCCGTCTCGCCGGGGCGGAGCGGACGGACGGCCTCGATTGGGATGGGATGCGCTTCACGCCCGCCCCGGGTCGCTGGGCGGGGCGCCGGCTCGATCTCGCCGACCCGCTCGGCTTCACGCGCGCCGCCGTCGGCCATCTCTTCGCCGGCACGCCGGTGCTCGACGACGTCCTCGACGCGCTCGGCGCGACGGCGGACGACGGTCGCGACGGACCGGTCGTCGTCGTCGGCCAATCCATCCACTGAACACACGAACGAAGGAGGAAAGACCATGGACACGCGCTACCGCACTCGCCCGCTTCTCACGGACATCCACCACGGCTCGAACGGTGACCTCGGCGGCACGGCACGGAGCCGCGAGGACCGCGCGGCCGCCGCGCGGCTCGCTGCGGAAGCCGACGCCACGATCGACGAGGTGCTGAGCGTCGACAGCGCGAGCTATCTCGGCTCGCTGCAGCAACGATCCGGGGAATAGTAGTGGGGACCCGGCTCTTCGGGCTCGAGACCGAGTACGGCTTTTCGGCGTTCGACCCCGACGGCAATCGATTGGAGGGCGGGTGGGCGGCGGGTCAACTGATGCGGCTCGCGCGGACGACGCTCACCTGTCTCCCGGCGCACTCGAGCGGCGTTTTTCTCGGGTCGGGCGCTCGCTTCATGATCGATGTCGGGGATCATCCGGAATGGAGCACGCCGGAGTGCACCTGTCCGGGCGAGGGCGTACGCTACGCCCGCGCCGGTGACCGCATCGTCGAACGGCTCGCGAGCGAGCTCGTGGCGACCGAGCCGCGGATCGGCCGCATCGTCGTCACGCGCTGCAACGTCGACTACGCATCGGGATCGACCTTCGGCGCGCATGAATCGTATCTCCACCGCGGCGATCCGGCGGTGTTCCCGCACGAGATCATTCCGCACTTCGTGTCGCGGCTCGTCTACACGGGCGCGGGGGGCTTCGACACGGGCTCGAACGGCGGCGCCTTTCTGTTGTCGCCGCGGGTGGCGCACCTCGTGGCGGAGCGGTCCCGCCATTCGACTTCGGAACGGGGAATCTTCCACGAGAAGGACGAGTCGCTCGCCGGGGGCGGCTATCATCGGCTGCACGTGCTCTGTGGCGAGAGCACGTCCGCGCCGCTGACGGGGTGGCTGAAGCTCGGCGTGACCGCGCTCGTGGTGGCGCTCATCGAGGCGGGGGGACGACCGGGGCGCGCGGTCCGCCTCGTGGCTCCCGTCGAGGCGATGCGGACCATCGCCGCCGATCCCACGTGTCGGGTCGCGGTCGCGCTGCACGACGGGCGCACGCTCTCGGCGCTCGAGATCCAGCGCCATTATTTGAAGCAGGTGGAGGCCAACCTCGGCGCGGCCTTCATGCCGACGTGGGCGGCGGAGGTCTGTCGCGCGTGGCGGACCACGCTCGACGACCTGGAGCGTGGTCCGGAGGCCGTCGCGACCCGTCTCGATTGGGCGATCAAATGGATGCTCGTCCGGCGCCATGCCGAGCGGCGCGGCTTCGCGTGGGAGACGATGCGGCACTGGACCGAGCTCGCTGACGAGCTCGCGGAGGCCGTGGCCCGGAGCGGCTACCCCGGCGAGTCGGTCACGGCGGAAGAGGCGCTCCGCTTGACGCGTCGGCCCGTCCCCGAGGCCGTGGCGCGGCTGACGGCACGGCTCGCGGATCTCGGGCTCGCCTGGCCGGGGCTGCGGCCGTTTCTCGACCTCAGGCAGGAGCTCTACGAGATCGACACGCGCTTCGCGCAACTGGGCCCGGACGGGATCTTCGCCCGCCTCGAACGGGCCGGTCTGCTCGATCGCGACGGACCCACGATCGGCGATGTCGCGGTCGCGCTGGATACACCGCCCGCGCGCGGGCGTGCCCGCCTGCGGGGGGAGGCGGTGCAAGCACTCGCGCGGCGACGCCCGCTCTCGACTGCCGAATGGTCCGCCGTATGGGATCGGCGGCGTCGTCGCACGCTCGATCTCCACGATCCGTTCGTCGAGGTCGCCGCCTGGAACCCCTGGCCGCCGGACGCGGAGGAGGAGCCGCCTTGGCTCTCACTGTGACGCTCTTGGTAGAGACGTCCCGTTTAGAGACGTCCCGTCAGCAGCATCACCAGCACGATCAAGAGCACGATCCCACCAACACTGATTCCGTATGGATACATGGTGCACCCTCCTCGTGCGTGTGAGGAGCAAGGTCCATGCCTATGGCTCTTTCGATGGGGCGGGGGCGCTGCCGGGGTGAGACGTGGAAGATTGTACGAAGCCGTGCGCGCGGCCTGTAGAATCGCGCGTGCCGCGCTCGGCCAGTAACACCAGCTTCGAAACTTCTCCGGCGTTACAGCGAGCCCCGCACGCCGCCCGAACGACGGCGCGCGGGGCTCTCGCGACTCAGTTCAGTCGGCCTTGTCCTTGTAGAGCGCCGCGACGTTCTTGCTCGCCGGCGCGCTGAAGCTGGCTTCCCAGCACTGCCCGATGCTGTTCTGGACCTGGACGCGGACCGGGAGCGTGAGGGGCAGGGTCGGCGTGAGCAGATTCTCCCGTGAGCCCTTCACCTGGACCTGGGCCTTCCCGTCGGCGCCGGACTTGAGCTTCAGCTGGGCGATGCCGTGGGGGGTGAGCTCCTTGTCCTTGTACTGGAAGCCGGTCGGCTTCTGCGTCCAGCACGGCCGGCCGGCGCACGTGCCGCCGGCGGGGATGTTCGCGTGGGTGATGAGGTTGCCGTTGTCGTACACGCAGACCGTGTAGCCGGTGGTGCTCGTCGGCGCGCCGAAGTCGGCCATCGTCGTCGCGGCGCCCTTGCCCCACTTGAACTGCAGGCGATCCTTGCTGTCGGGCGCCTTGTCGGCGATCTGGATCTGCGCCTTGCCGGCAGCAACCGGCAGCTTGCAGCCCGGCGTCGGCGTCATCGAGCAGCCCGTTTCGATGTGGCACGTGGCCGAGCAGTCGTCGTTGGGCGTCGTGTTGCCGTCGTCGCAGTCCTCGTTGCACGCGCTCTGCGTCGTGCCGTCGCCGCACAGCGTGGACTGGCCCTCGCACTGACCGACCTGGCAGCGGTCGTTCGACGTGCACGACTGGCTGTCGTCGCAGATCGTGCCGTTGGCCTGGAAGATATCGGCCGGACACACTGGCGAGCTGCCGGTGCACTCCTCGTTGATGTCGCACTGATTCGCGACTGGGCGGCACTCGGTGCCGGCCACCTCGAGCAGATCGGCGGGACACGTCTTCGACGAGCCGTCGCAGAGCTCGTCGGCGTCACAGGCGTCGGTGCCCGGACGGCAGACCGCCGTGGCCGGCTGGACTCCGTCGGCTGGGCAGGGAGCGCTCGAACCAGTGCAGCTTTCGGCGGCGTCACAGGCGCCGCTGCCGGCACGACACTCGGTCGCGCTCGACTCGAAGGCGTCGGTGGGGCAGGCCGCACTCGAACCGGTGCAGCTTTCCGCGACATCGCAGACGCCAGCGCTGGCACGACACTCCGTCGTGTTCGCTTCGAAGGCGTCGGTCGGGCAGGCGGCACCCGAGCCGGTACAGGACTCCGCGACGTCGCAGACCCCGGCGCTGGCACGACACTCGGTCGCGCTCGGCTCGAAGGCGTCGGTGGGGCAGGCCGCACCAACCCCGTCGCAGCTTTCCACGATGTCGCAGCCACCGGCGCTCGCACGGCACTCGGTGGTGGCCGGCTCGATCGCATCGGCCGGACAGGCCGTTCCCGCGCCGTCACACAGCTCGGCGGGGTCGCAGATGCCGGCGCTGGCGCGGCACTCGGTCGTGGCAGGCTCTAGCGCGTCAGCCGGACAGGCCGTTCCCGTGCCGTCGCACAGCTCGGCGGGGTCGCAGATGCCGGCGCTGGCGCGGCACTCGGTGGTGGCAGGCTCGACCACGTCGGTCGGGCAAGCCGCGCTCGAGCCCGTGCAGCTCTCGGCGAGGTCGCAGACGCCGCTGGCGGCACGACAGACGGTCGTCGAGGCCTCGAACGTGTCGGCGGGACAGTCGTCGGTGGCACCGTCACAGCTCTCCACGATGTCGCAGCCGCCGGCTGACGGCCGACAGACCGCGCTGCTCTTGGTGTCGGCCGGGCAGGCCGCGCCCGAGCCCGTGCAGTTCTCGGCCGGATCGCACACGCCCGCCGAGCCGCGACAGACCGTCGACGAGGAGACGAACGTGTCCGCCGGACACGCCGCGCTCGAGCCCGTGCAGCTTTCGGTCACGTCGCACGTGCCCGCCGAGCCGCGGCACACCGTCGACGACGAGGCGAACGTGTCCGCCGGACACGCCCCGCCTGAGCCGGTGCAGTTCTCCACGACGTCGCAGCTGCCGGCCGACGAGCGACACACGGTCGTCGAGGGCGAGAGCGTGTCCGCGGGACACGCGACGCCCGAGCCGGTGCAATTCTCGGCGGGGTCGCAGACGCCGGAGGAGCTGCGGCATTGCAGCGTCGAGCTCGCGAGGCCATCAGCCGGACACGTCGCGCTCGCGCCGGTGCAGGTTTCCTGCACGTCGCAGACGCCGGCCGTGGTGCGGCAGACTTGTCCGGAGGCACGGAAGCCACACGTCGCCGTGCAGCACGCCGTCGCGCTACCGTTGGTGCCGCCGAGGTCACAGGACTCGGTGCCATCGACCTGGGAATCGCCGCAGGACGACGTGTAGAAGGCGAGGTCCACGTGCGAGCGGTCGACTTCCGCGAGGCCGTCGCCCTGGCGGTGCGAGCTGGTGGTGCCGAAATAGGTGGAGGCCGGTTGCCATACGCCCGAGCCCGCGTCGCTGGCTTCGATCAAGACGTTGACGTTCATGCTGCTGACGCCCG
>Ga0163144_10007146_pt1 | contig 24512 bp, 14 predicted proteins | sample OliLak19BULKMAT1_FD_123175 | JGI IMG/M metagenome (GOLD analysis project Ga0163144, IMG submission 123175) | Freshwater microbial mat bacterial communities from Lake Vanda, McMurdo Dry Valleys, Antarctica - Oligotrophic Lake LV.19.BULKMAT1 | ecosystem: Environmental > Aquatic > Freshwater >...
CCAAGCAACGCGCCATAGCGGGCGGGGTCTGTGTTTACATACGCGGCAAATGCCTCAATGGCTTCTACCAATGGCGTATGCTCTGTCAGGTCTGTCAGGTTGTAGGTCAGGTAATCTTGGTCTAGCTGATTGCTTCTGTTTTGGACGGCGGTCATGTAGCCGTCAATTAAGCCACTACCCAGGGTAGCGATTTCAATCTCTGGGTTCTCCTGTAGTTGGCGCGTTAAAAAGGCGAGGTCAAGCGCAGGGTCTACCACAATTTCGGCAGATGCCAAAGACACCGAAAAGAGGTTTTCTAGCATACTGTGGTATTCCACACTGCTCATTGAACACGCATCATTGATGAGCAAGTCAAAGCGTTCTACGCCTGCTTCTTGCCGTGCAAGTTCAAAAGCTGTGTTCAGTTCGGGCAAGCCTAAAATATTTTCGCCTTCGGTGTCATCCGTTACAATGCCTTGCCACGCCCCCCCGTGACTGCCAATGAGAATGGCATAGCGTTTGGCGGGGTAGTGGCGCACACCCCACACTAAAAACTCGGCAAGCGTTTCGCCATCGCTAGTATCACGCGCTCCTAAATCGGCAAGAGGTTCACTATCAATGGTGGGCGGAAAGTTAATTCCTTCGTCCGCGCTAATGTCGGCTTGCACTTCAAAGAGGCGTGTTGTTTGCCAGTCACCACTTCCACGTGAAAATTCGGGGTGACGGTCTAGCAGGGCAACAATGCGAACTTCTTCGTTGCTTCCGCCGGCAATCTCAAATTCATTAAAATCATTCATCACGCCCGGCTCTAAATTGGTATCGCCCCCAAAGTAAGCCAAGATTGTCCACTCGGCTAGGGGCGCAACTTCTTGTAAAGGATACCCCTTGCTTTGCAGGCTTTCTTCGGATACGTCATAGTCTAGTAGGCTTTCGCTATCTTGGGGGGGGCGCATGTTTATAGACAGCTTAAAGTCGCCCGTTGTATTGCCATTAAGCACGCCAAACCGCGTTGCGACTACGGTATATTCGCCTGCGGTGGCGCGCGTAAAGAAAATGCGTGAGTCGCTATTGGTCGGGTCGATGTCATCGTTTTCTGCCACAATAACGCTGTTGCTACCTACTAAATAAATTAATGTATCAAGATTTCCTGTTTGGCGTTCAAGGGTAATTTCTACGGTTTCATTTTCGCCAATGCGCAGGGGATATTCTAAAAATGGGGTTCTGCCATTAATTGTGCCAAAAATGGGGGCGTTTTCGGCTAGTGTTTGTCTTGCAAACCCAAGTACAAGAATCGCTATCATCCCCAAAACAATCTTTTTTGTCATATGCCTAGCAGTCTTTGTAATGGTGGGCAACTGTGAAGTTAGCATATCACAAAATTTCCCACCACATCATAAAAATACTGTACAAATTTGCGTTGTCTAACCTAAAAGAGGCGCAATATGGTCAATGACATCTTGATTGGTTTGGGGTGTTGGCACATTGTCAAAAAGTCGCCATTCTTCTGTGTGTTCTATCTGTGCGTTGGGTGCAAGCGTTACCAATGGTGACAATGTTTCTAGCTCTAAGATAGCGTGGTCGGTGAATACTTCTAGGCTACTACCAAAATCAGGGTAGGTGGCATTAGCGATAAAGTGGGCTTTTTTAACAAATAGCGTGCCGTTATTCACATAACCTAGCCATCCTTGTGGGCTGGCAATACCGATTTTTTGAGGGACTTTTGCGGTGCTATCTTGGCGCAATAGCGTATATTCTTTGCCGATGGTGAAGCGTTTATCTGATAAATCGGTATAGCCCCATAGGTTAATGCGCCCCGCAGGAAGCAAGTTTGTTTCGTGGCTACCATAAGGGGGCATGGGCAAGATGGCTGTACCGCCTTTTGCCATGATGCTTAATGACCACGCGCTTACTTCCACATGCCAAGCGTTGCGGTTAATTAGGCGGTGTGTGACGGTAACAGAGGCACCGTCTTCGCTCAGCCCAAAGTCAATTTGTTTTTCAATGCCTGCGTGGTCGATGGCTTGCACAAACCGACAAAAATCAAAGTGATACCCCACATCTACAAGTGGCGCATTGTCCATCGTGTAGGTGCGTTGGCGTGTTTCGGGGGCATGCCACAAGCGATGCCCGCCGTAAATGCGCCATTTATCCCCCCCTTTATTGCCTAAATCATCTTCAATAACCGCAAATTGATTCTCTTTTCCCACAAAACCAAAGTGCATCACACGCAAGCCAATTTCTAAGGGAATAAAGGCTTCGATGATGCCGTTGGTCATGTGTAAACTTTGCCAACCGCTGTAATTCACTAACGAATTTTCAAGAGGCATAAGGTTTCCTGTTCTGTTACAATCGTTTGGTGCTTATTATAACAAGTTCTAGGAGGTGATGCGATGAGTGTGGTTTGTATGGGTGAACTCCTCATTGACTTTGTGGCAATTGAGAGTGGTGTAAGCGTGGGTGATGTCAGTGGATTTGTTAAGGCAGCAGGGGGCGCACCCGCAAACGTGGCTGTTGCCGTTGCCCGTTTGGGTTATAAGGCGGGCTTTATTGGGCAAGTGGGCGATGACCCCTTTGGGCATTTTTTAGCGAAAACTTTAGAGCAAGAAAGCGTACAAATAGACGGCTTGCACTTTAGCCAAGGAGCGCGGACAGCGTTGGCGTTTGTGTCATTGGGTGAGGATGGCGAGCGCAGTTTTTCGTTTTATCGTCATCCCAGCGCGGATATGTTGCTTCGTCCCGAACAAATATCTGCCGAACACATCACCCCGTTTCGCATTTTTCACTACGGCTCCATCAGCCTTATTGGTGAGCCAAGCCGTTCTGCAACGCTACGTGCCCTAGAAATTGCCGTAAAATCGGGCTTGTTTATTTCCTATGACCCCAACCTACGCCTAGCCCTGTGGGAGAACGCAGAAGCCGCCAAAGAGCAAATGCTAATGGGGCTAGACTATGCCAACTTGGTGAAAATTAGTGAAGAAGAACTGGACTTTTTAGCAGACGGTGACATAAACAAACTTTGGCGAAGTGACCTGCGCTATATTGTTGTAACACGCGGTGACAAGGGCGCAGCCCTATACACCCGTGATTTATCCTATCTTGTGCCGTCCTTTGCTGTTGAAGCCATAGATACCACAGGCGCGGGTGATGCGTTTGTGGCGGGCTTGCTTTCGGGCATTATTGCCCACCATGATTACCAAGACCGCTTGCCCGAATTGGTGCGTTTTGCTAATGCCGTTGGCGCACTAACAACCCTGCAAAAGGGCGCGATTCCGTCGTTGCCAACACGCGCCCAAGTGGATGAATTTATACAAAATTCAACAGTGCTATAGCTAAACTATTCTTTAAGATACCCATACAGATAACGACATAACTCCATGGCGTTTCTGGGCAATTGTTGCTGATTATCAAGGGCGCGGGCATTACGGCTGTTTTCGTCTGCCAGCGTAGGGTCTGCGTCCTTTGTCATTAAGGGCAAAAGTTCGGCTAAACGTTGCCAATCGTTCCCCAAGTCAATCGCAATTGCCTCAATATCCTCACCATAGGACATACTAACAAAACTCGCCAGTTCATCGGCAATATTCTTTGCCGTCCAGTTCACTTTGCTAGGAAATAGCTTTATGGGTTGGCGCAAAACGTCATTCGCCACAATTAGTTGTTCATGAAATTCAATCGGTGACATATCCCCAAAGGGGTTGGGTTGTGTATTTTGCTTTAGCTTAATCTGAACGACCTTGCCCTTCATCAGGTGTCCGCCCGCACTACGGAAAATTTCTACAATATTTCGGGGGGCTTCTGTGCCTTTTGCAATGGCACTCACCGCTTCATAAGCAAGGTGCTTGCTGTCCATTGCCTTGCCCAATTGGCTAACGGCTTTAATGAGCTTCAGCAGTTCTCCAGCGACCTTTTGCCGACGAATTTTGTCGACGCGCACGCGGAAGTTCTCTAAAAGTGCATCTAGTTCGGTGGCTTTTGGGCGTTCTTTTAAGAAGGCTTCGTGCGCGTTTTGTAGCAAATTTGCAGTCACATAAACGGCATTAGCATACTCGGCTAACGATAAGCCATTGGTAAATGTGCTAAATTCAATGGCACGCTGTAGCTTGGTGGCATAGGGATTCCCCAGTTCTTTGCTGTAGTGTTCCACAATGCGTTGTGCCGGCTTGGGGTTTGCGATGCGTGCATAATGACGTAATACCTCAAACGCCAGACCTTGATAGGCTTCATGGGCGTTTAATTGGCGGTAGGTTTCGCGGATAGCCATTAGGCTGTCGCGGTCTTCTTTGTTCTCTGCCACTTTGGGCATGATGAGGGCAACTTGCTTTACTTTGGCATCGTTGTTGTGTGTCAGATGATATTTTAGCAACGCAAGTGGGGCTTCATAGTGAATCACCTGGGCATAGCGCGGGTTGGTGGTCATTTGTTGAGTGGCTTCGTTTGCAATGTCACTGAATTCCACCGAAAAATCAGAGGCTTCAAGCATACCGCACATGGCACACACCAATGGCACGTCCTTAACGTACAAGTCACGCAGGGTTTCGATGGCTTTTTTAAGGTCTGGCACACTTAGGCGCGTAGAAGCAAACATAGTTTGAAGCATTTTTACATAGTCCAGCTGGCGTTCTCCACCGTAGATATTTTTGGATTGTTCTACCATGGCTTTTGCCAGCAAGTCGTACCGCCGACTAGCGAGAAATAGCTGTAGCACATAACGGGGGGCAGGTTCGGGAAGGCTTTCAATGCGCTCATCACTGGTTTGGCGTGCCACATTCAGCACTGTGCCTAGGTATTTGCTTCCGCGTGGTGTCGTAGAAATTCGCGCCATTTGCGCTAGGGTGGGGGTGTCGATGAGTGGGAAGCGGTTGGCAGAGTAGGCAATGTCCACAAACTGCATTAAGGCTTCGTCTTTGTGGTCGTCCCCCAATTGTTCGGCGGCTTCTACCAGGATGCCACTGGGTAACTCACCATCTTTTGCGCCCAATGCCGCCAAGAACCGTTTAATCTCACGGGGCAAATACTTAGTGAGGTTAGGGACGTTCATCAATTTTTGGAAGGCAGCGCGGTCTAGGTAGGTCATGCCCAATAGCAAAATTTGTGAGGGCAGTTTGGCATCTTCGCTGGCAAGTGGCACAGAAACTTCAATGACCTTCGGGACAATGCGGTTAATCAGGTGTGCTGATTGCATATTTTGTAGCTCACCAATAAAGTCTTTGAGGCTTTCGGTGTCTTTTGCTTGCACAATGTCGCGTAAGTCCATCAAGGCAGCGCGGTTAAGCAAGTCTGTCCATTCGGGGGACTGGGGCGCAAGCGGGTTTTCTAACCAACGCGCCAACGTTTGAAAAATTAGCGTGGCTTTGCCGTTTTGGATAGCATCTACAAAAAGCTGATGCACACTTTTAGCCAACGATGGAAACTTGGCACAGGTGAGTGCAACAGGGTCGGTATAGCTCGTGTCCTCAAGTGCCAACGAAAACTTAATGAGGTGGCTTGCGTATGCCACACGCATCTCATCACCAAGGGTGGGGTCATCTGACAGAATTTGCGAGACGTCCTTTGTCTCTACAGGCAAGTTATTCATCACCGACTTATCAATTTTAGAGCGGTGTGACGCATACGCTAGGGCTTCTGCCAGTGTGTCACCACTCTTAAAACGCCATCCCGCCGTATTCGTCAGAGAGTCGGCTTGCTGAACGGCATGTTCGGCATCTAGGCGCAATTGGCTAATGATAAAACGGCTGTAATCGTTTTCCATTTCGTTAGAGGCTTTGCCCGTTTCCCAGTCATAAAGGGTTGCTTTGGGGTCACCCACATTGCCCTCTACAAAGGCAACTTGCACGTTGGGCATTTCTGAGGCGGGCGTATACAGCGAAAACGTCACACTAAACCGTGTTGACGAGGGCAACAGCATCAGCAATCCCTGAATAAAGCCAAGCCGAGCCGTGACATCGGCAGGGGCGTTAATAACTGCCAGCGTGCGCCCATGAATAATGGCACTTAGAAGCGGTTCTATATTGCGTGTTTTGTTGCGTGTGTAGGTCATCAAGTCTAGCAAGTAATTAGATTGTTCGGCTGTCCCAAAGGCTTCTGGCACATCAAATGTAACGGGCATTACGTCCGCTATCATTTGAAACGTGGGTAGTTTGTCGGGAATGAGGGCGAGATACGCGCCCACATTACCCTGTAAAGCGCGTGGCACATCAGAGGGCAAAATAATCACATGCTGTGTTGTGTTGCCCGCCTCGCCCTGTTGGGCATGAAATAACAAAAATGGCATGTCACGATTGCCTCTAAGGAGTGACCATGAGGCGCGTGCCTCGTCCTGAAGAACTACCTGACGATAAAGCCCTTGCGCGATGGCGATACTTTCATCGCTTACGCCCTTACTACGAGCTAAAACGCGCTCTTCTCCCTTAGGTGCGCCGTGATGCACCAACTGTCCGTAATAGAAATGTTCTAAAGCAACCATATTCACATCCGTTCACCAGTCTAAAAGCGATTTAGCACTAAAACTTCTTACTATCATACTGTTTTTTGTGAAAATGCCCAAAACAATGCCCATGAATTTTGTAAATCCTAGCACGTCTTCTGCGCTATAATCTGCGCTATAGTGGTGCATTTAGCCCACCATCAACGATTGTGACGTGCTTATGAACACTTTACCACCCCCATTTCATGCCTATGACATACATCCACAAGCCCATGATGCCCTTGTAGACCGCGATGGTAATGTGCGCCAACCGTACCAACAATTGTATGAGCTATTGTTAAGTATGTCACTAGAAGAGCTGATGGAACGCCAACAAATGGCGGACGCATCCTTCTTAAACCAAGGCATTACGTTTACGGTTTACAACAACGAAGAAGGCACAGAGAAGATTTTCCCTTATGATTTGTTGCCTCGTGTAATTACTGCTCAAGAGTGGGCGCATGTAGAGGCAGGCTTACAGCAACGCATTACTGCGCTTAACTTGTTTTTGCAGGATATCTATCATGATGCTAAAGTGCTTAAAGACCGCATTATTCCTCATGAAATGGTGTTCAGTAGCACCCATTACCGCCACGAAATGCGCGGTGTTAATGTGCCAAAGGGCGTTTATGTGTCGGTGTGTGGCACAGACCTTATTCGCTTGCCCAGTGGCGAATTTGCCGTTTTAGAGGACAATTTGCGCGTGCCAAGCGGTGTTTCGTACATGCTTACCAATCGCCAAGTGATTAAACGGGTGTTTCCGCGCTTGTTTAATCATTATGGGGTGCGCTCTATTGATAGCTATGGGCGCGACCTTTTGGGCGTTTTGGCACATCTTGCCCCTTCTATTAATCGCGAGCTGACGATTGTTTTACTTACGCCTGGTGTTTATAACTCGGCATACTTTGAGCATACGTTTTTGGCGCGTCTAATGGGGATTCCGTTGGTAGAAGGGCGTGACCTTGTGGTACATAATAACGTAGTTTACATGCGTACCACAAAGGGTTTACAGCGCGTGGATGTTATTTATCGACGGGTGGATGATGACTTTTTAGACCCACTTTCTTTTAGAAAAGACTCTATGTTAGGCGTATCGGGCTTGTTTAATGCCTATCGTGCGGGCAACGTGGTACTGGCAAATGCCATCGGAACGGGTGTTGCTGACGACAAGGCGATGTATTACTATGTGCCAAAACTCATTAAGTATTACCTAGACCAAGACCCCATTTTGCCCAATGTCGAAACCTTCTTGATGGAAAACGACACCCATATGGCACACACACTGTCTAACCTAGAAAATATGGTGGTTAAAGCGGTGGGCGAAAGTGGCGGTTACGGTATGTTAGTTGGTAGCCACAGCACGTCCGAAGAACGTGAACTGTTCAGACAAAAAATTATCGCTAACCCACGCAATTACATTGCACAGCCCATCATCCAGCTTTCTTGTGCGCCGTGTTTTATCAACAATCGCATTGAACCGCGCCATGTTGACCTGCGCCCCTATATTTTATATGGTGATACGGTGCAAATTGTCCCTGGTGGCTTAACCCGTGTGGCACTAAAGCAAGGCTCTCTTGTGGTTAATTCCTCACAAGGGGGCGGGAGCAAAGATACATGGGTACTTTCATGATATTCACTGATACTTTTTACACCGAAAGGCAAGCCCTATGCTTCTCTCAAGAGTAGCCGATAGCCTCTATTGGACAAGCCGTTATTTAGAACGTGCTGAACACACCACACGGCTTTTAGAAGTTCACCTTAACATTGCCCTAGATTCTGGGGATGCCTTAACCAGTCGTTGGAATCGCTTACTGGATGCCTTGCAACAAGAAACCGAAAATCCCGACCTCAGCGATTATGAGGTAATGTTTTTAATTACATTTGATAGCGAAAACCCCCAGTCGATTGTGTCTTCTATTGCGTCTGCCCGTGAAAATGCGCGTCAGGTGCGTGAAGCCGTAAGCTCGGAAATGTGGACACATCTTAACGGCTTGTACCTTCATGTACGCAGTTTAACTATGGAAAGCGTGTGGAAAGGGCAACCGCATGAGTTCTTTCGCAGTATCCGCGAAGGGTCTCACTTGTCTCAGGGCATTACCGACTCTACAATGGTACACGGGGAAGGGTGGCATTTTATTCAGCTTGGGCGTTCTTTAGAGCGTGCCATTTCTTGTATTACACTTTTAGATGTGCAACTTCGACAATTCGCCCTTAAAAAGCCAGAACGCCTTTCCATGGCAGAATACTTTGATTGGCTTAGTTTTCTAAAGTGCTTCACAGCGTTTGAAGCGTATTGCAAGCTGTACACGGCGGATATTCGACCCGAACGCATTGTGAACTTTTTGCTGTTTGATGCAACGTTTCCACACTCTTTACACTTCTGTGTTGACCGCATTGCGGATGCACTGGATGCTATCGCCGAAACCACCGCGTTACCCAAAACCCATCGTCTTTATCGGATGGTGGGGCGGTTGAAGTCTCGGTTAAACTACGACGAAATTAACGAGGTGCTAGAGGATACGCACCACTACCTAGAGGACTTAAGCCGACAAATAACCCATATTCACAGCGCGGTTTATGAAACCTATATTTATCGTCCTGTTATAACAACATCCTTTGGGGCTTAGCCCATCCCACTGCTAAAGGCATGCTATGTATTATTATACAATTCGCCATGAAACCAGTTTTTACTATAGCGAACCCATCAGTGAAAGCATGATGGAACTGCAAATGCAACCCAGAAATGATTATCACCAACGCTGTGCGCGGTTTCAAGTTGTGGTAAGTCCTAGAGCGTCCGTGAACACCTTAACGGATTATCGCGGCAATACGGTGGCTGTTTTTGATGTGCCACTGCCTCATCATCGCCTGATGATAACGTGCGAATCGTTGGTAGAAATTTCGCCCTTTCTCGCTTTACCAGAGACCCTTCCGATGGAAGAATGGGCATTGATAGAGAACGCACGTCTGGACGTTGAACGCTTTGACATGCTCTCTAGTAGCCACTTTACACGCCCCACAGAAGCCCTTAAGGCTTTTATACAAGAGCTGGCACTCCCTACAGGCTTAGACCCACTCACGCTGATTCGCTTGCTTAATACGCGCCTGTATGAGTCCTTTGACTATCGCCAAAACACCACCACCGTTGATAGCACCATTGACGATTTGCTAACGCATCGTGAAGGTGTGTGCCAAGACTTTGCTCATCTAATGATTGCGACTATACGCGGTTTTGGGATTCCTTGCCGTTATGTTAGTGGGTATTTGTCTCATCGCGCCCAATTTGAAGCACGCTCTGCAGCAGATGCCTCTCATGCGTGGGTGGAAGTGTGGTTTCCTTCGTTGGGGTGGGTAGGGTTTGACCCCACCAACAACGTTTCTTGTGCAGAACGTCATATTCGTGTGGCGGTAGGGCGTGATTATGCCGATGTTCCCCCCACGAAAGGCGTTTTTAGAGGGGAAGCCGATACGATGCTAGAGGTTGCTGTTAGCGTAGAGGAGTTATCTCAATTGCCACTAATCGAAGAACGCCTACAATCGCCTGTGGATTGGTCAATAGAATCACAACAGCTACAAACCGATCAACAAGAGCAACAGCAGCAATAAGCCTTGCTAGGATTTGATTAGCTCGGTTTCAAGGTCTGCAATCGTGAGCCTTGCCCCTTCACTAAGGGCTATTCCATAGTTCTGAGTAGAGAGCATGGCTCGCGTTTCTTTGTCTATTTGTCCTATCTCGTGGCGCAGGTTGGGGTTTGTGATGCTTTGCACGCCCAAAAACCCAATGATACGTGCAGCAAGCGTGGGCTTGCCCATCTGATTGGTGACTTCTGCAAACGCAGATAGCACATGATGTTTTTGCAAAAGAGGGGCGGTGCTTGCCTCTTGATACGCTTCTTTGAGGACTGCAAATGCCTCGTCAAACGTTGCGTTGGCAATATGCCACTTGCTGAGGGCTTTAAGCGTTTGTGTAATGCCCACTTTGTCACCTACCACACGCCATTGCTCAAGGGCTTCAAGAAGCTGTTGGTGGGCGTTCAAAATACCGCCTAGCCGCGTTAGCGTAATGCCCAAATCTTTTTTAGCATCGGCAATGCCTCGTTTATCCCCCACAGAAACCAGCGTTTTAATGGCTTCTTCACAGTGCGCTTTTGCCTGCATAAAATCACCTTGTGCTAAGTGAATCCGCCCGATATTGTGGAGCGCGTAGCCACTGCTGCGTTCATCACCAATAGAGCGCACAATGCTTAGGCACTCTTGGTAGCAAAGTAAAGCATCGTCAAACTCGCGTTGTTCTAAAAGCAATGCTCCCAAGTTATTTAAGAGCGTAGCGACCCCGTGTAAATCGCCAATTTTACGAAAAATGCTGATGGCTTCATCGTAGTACACACGCGCCGCTTTGTGGTTTTCGATGGTTTTTACTACAATGCCGATATTGCTAAGGGTGGCAGCAATGCCCCGTTTGTCATCAATATCACGCCTTAAGGCGAGAGCTTCTTCATAGTAGATTCGGGCTTGGGCGTGGTTGCCAAAGAAGTTTTGAATAACACCTAAGTTATTGAGCGTGGCGGCAATGCCCCGTTTATCGTTGATGTCGCGCCGTAGGGCGAGAGCTTCTTCGTAGTAGGTTTGCGCTTGCGTTAAGCTGCCACGCTTGGCATAAAGTGTGCCAATGCCGTTAAGTGTATCGGCGATAAGGTGGGTATCACTAATTTTTCGGGCAATCTCAAGGGCTTGGTTAAGATGTGTTTCTGCGCTGGCAAGGTCGCCGCGTTTTTCTTCTACGCCCCCAATGCCATCAAAGGCGGCGGCTACGCCCGCCAAGTCCGCTAAAGATTCTGCCAGTTGTCGGCTTTTTTCGTAGTGTTCTATTGCCTCACCGTATTGGCTTAACCCCTCATAGGCATCGCCCATGCCACGATGCGCCCGCGTAATGGGTTTCTCGCCGTCCAAACCACGCAATGCCCTTTTGAACAAGCCCAGTGATTCAACAAAACTACCGACATTAAGGGCAATCTCGCCGGCTATCAGGGCGTAGTGCGCTTCTTTGGCGAGATTGCCCGCCACGCGCCAATGGTCTGCTAAAGCGTGTGCTTGATTAGCATCGTTAGGGTAGGCGGTTTCAATGGCTTGCGCAACTTGCTCATGATTTTTGCGCCGTTGGTCATCTGCCATATCATTCAGCAGGGCTTCACGCAATTTATCATGGCTAAAACGCCATTTGCCGTCCCAATTGGTAAAAACGTCCACGTTAGCACAGGTTGTTAGCCAATCTTCAAGGTGTTCGTTGGGTGAAGTGGCGTGCAGAACATTCAGGTCTAGCACGCGCCCATTGACTGCCGCCAATTCCAGTAAGGGGCGATAATAGGCAGGCACAAGCCCCAAACGCCGATTGACCACTTGTTGCACGCCCCCTGCGAAAACGTGCGAGGGTAACGTCATATTTCCCACATCGCTTAGGCTACCGGCATCTTCGGCAAGGGCGCGAACGGTTTCGACTAGAAAGAAGATATTGCCTTCGGTTTCACGTTCTAGCAGGTCAATCACGTTAGCGTTTGTGCTACGACTGCCTAGCATTGAAGTGGTTAGTTCGCGGATGGCGGACGTTGTTAGGCGTTGCAAACGGATAAAGTCCATTTGTGGGAAAATCTGCGCCACATCCACTTCTTCATCTGTGCGGTAGCTTGCCACCAGCATCAGAGGGGCGTTTGCGGTGCGCCTCAAAATGTGAATCGGTTCTAGGCTTTCGTTTGACCACTGAATATCCTCTAAAATTAGCAGAATGGGCTTTTGTGTTTTGGTAAATAAATCTGCTATAGCAATGGCAAGCCGTTGGCGTGCGTCTTTTGCGTCAATTTGCGTGATAAAAGGGATATAACGGTCTAAAATGTCGCTAATGTCTGGCACAATGTCACGCAAGACACTGGCTTGCAGGTCGTCGATGGGGTTGGCAAGCAAAATGCGCCGAATGGGGTCTTGCCATAGCTGATAGGGCGCGCCGTTTTCTGCGATTTCTTGCCCACGTACCACAATTGCACCGCGCACAATGGCTAAATTACGTAGTTCATCCAATAACCGAGACTTGCCGATGCCACTTTCGCCGGCAATCAGCCATTGGCTTCCTGTGCCTTTTAGCGTTTCTTCTAAAGCGTTGGTCAGTGTTCCTAGCTCTTTATTGCGCCCTACAAACCGCGCACTTTGCAAAAAACTCTCGCGGATGGCTTCGTTTTCTAGGGGGGCGGTGCGCTCGATAGCGTTACTAAGCGCGTAAATGGCATCATACGCCTCTTGATAGCGTTCTTCGGGTTCTTTTGCCACCAATCGCCCAATAACGGCTTTGAGGGATTCGATGTTTTGTTTAGAAAGGTCACCCGTTGTTTTCTCTATCAGCGATAGGTCGGGGTCTTTAAGGATGATATTTTGCACCAGTTCGGCGGTATCGGTGGCATCATACGGGTGAACCTGCGCGAACAATTCAAAGGCAATAATGCCCACCGAATACAAGTCACTGGCGGGGCTTGCACCATCCATCCGTAAAACCTCTGGGGCAATATAAAGCAGTGTGCCGCTAATCTCTTTGGCTTTTTCTAGCTCTACGGCAAGCCCAAAGTCCAGCACCTTTAGCATATTGTCTTGCGTAATAAGCACGTTGGCGGGCTTAAGGTCTCTGTGAACAATCCCCCTGCGGTGCAAATAAGCCAATGCCTGCAAAAGCTGTATTATCAAGCGCAACTTGCCAAAAGAATCCAGTGATTTTGCGGCTTGCTTAATGTCTTTGGCATCTTCTAGCAAGGGCATGACAAAGTAAGGGCGTTGCGTTTCATCAAACCCATAATCAATCACGCTCATAATATTAGGGTGGCGCAGGCTTGCCAGTGTTTGGAATTCACGCGCTAAGGCTAGGCGTGTGTTCATACTTTGGTCATGTGCAATCACGCGCTTAAGCGCAACCGTTTCACGGGTCAGGCGGTCTTCCGCGCGATACACCACGCCCATTGCACCCGCCCCTAACTGATTTTGAAGTAAATAACGGTTGCCAAGAATTTGTGGGGTTTTGGGGGGCAAAATGGGCATATATCTTCCTAATCTATACAATAACATAAGCGCAATTACAGATATTGTAACACCATTTGCCTCCTTAAAAAACTAGACGTTCTTTTTTAGAACACTTGTTTTATTTTTTATTTTCGTATATCCTAGCCTAGAATGGCGTTAAAGAATTGTTGTGATACACAATAAAAAGTGGTGTATGATAGTCAAGCTAGTTTATGCAGTAATGCGAATAAAGCCATAAAATGTCTAAAACAACTCTTGACAGTTTGTGGTGACTATGTAACACTTGTGAACCGTTGTGACCCTTCAAAGTAACAACATGAATTTTGAACACATTATAGGGTACATACGTAAATAGCTTAGGTGTGTACAACACCATTGCTTTTCTGCGGTTATTCGCCCCACAAGGAGTAAGCTATGCCGTTACATGCGGACATTGCAAGCACACAAACAAATTTTGACATACGCCAAGTTACCGCGCCTAATCGCCTTAAAGGGGTGTTGGGTATGTTGACGGGCTTGCGCTTGCGTTATGCAGGTGCGGTTATTTCGCTAGGGCTGGCGGGTTTAATGAACACCCTCGCGCTCTTTTTGCTTAGTTATCTCATTGACGGCATTTTGCTGGGTCGTCCGGATGATCTGGTGACTTTGCTGGTGACAGTGGCAGCGGGCTTTATTGGATTAAACATGCTTCGCGGTTTTTTTGCCTTTCAAAGTGGCGCGTGGGCAGCCGAAGTATCGGAAGAAGTGGCATTGCGCTTAAAGGACTTCCTTTTTGACCACTTGCAACACTTGCCCTTTAGCTATCACGATAAAATGCCAACAGGCGAGCTAATTCAGCGTGTAACGAGTGACCTTGATGCAGTACGCCGTTTCTTTGCAGAACAGCTAATTGGTATTGGGCGCATTGCGCTCTTGTTTGTGGTCAACTTTACGGCATTGCTCTTGTTAAAGTGGGACTTGGCTCTCTTTTCGGTGATTGTTGTGCCGATTATCTTTGTAATGGGCTTGTTCTTCTTTAAGCGTGTTGAAAAAGCCTATGAAGCTTATGAAGAACAGGACGGCGCACTTTCGGCAGCACTTCAAGAAAATTTAAGTGGTGTGCGCGTGGTAAAGGCGTTTGCGCGTCAAGACTATGAAATTAACCGCTTTGAACGTGAGAACTACAAGAAGTTTGTACTGGGTAGACGCTTTATGATGATGCACGCCTTCTATTGGCCCGTTACCGATATGCTCACTGGCACACAAATGGTCTTGGGTTTTGGTTTGGGTGCATACTTCGTCATCAATAATCAAATGACGTTGGGGACGTTTGTCTCTTATATGGCAATGGTGGGGTGGATTATCAATCCCATGCGTGAAATGGGGCGTTTGATTGTGCAACTAAGCACAGGCTTGGTCTCGTTTGACCGTGTTGCCAAAGTAGTAAACAACGAATGGGAAGACTTGGGCAAAGACCGCCCCGCACCCATCGAAAACCTAGAAGGTTACATTCGCTTTGAAAACGTGACGTTTGAATATGAAAGTGGCAAGCCTGTCCTAGAGGACATCACTTTTGAAGTGAAGCCTGGACAAAGCATTGCATTATTAGGCTCCACGGGGTCGGGTAAAACGTCCCTCATGGCATTACTAACGCGCTTTTATGACTACACACACGGCAAGATTACGCTTGATGGTGTGGACATTAAGGACTATCCACGCTGGTTTTTGCGGGCAAATATGGGTGTTGTGCAACAAGAACCCTTCTTGTTTAGCCGTACCATCCGTGAGAACATCACCTATGGCGTAAATCGTGAAGTAAGCGACGAAGAAGTCATTGAAGCAACAAAAGCGGCGGCTGTTCATGAGGTCATTATGGAATTCACAGAGGGTTATAGTACCGAAGTGGGCGAGCGTGGCGTAACGCTTTCAGGGGGGCAAAAGCAGCGTGTGGCACTGGCGCGGACATTGCTTAAAAACCCCAAGATTCTCATCTTGGATGATGCAACCAGTAGCGTAGATACGGAAACCGAATCACAAATTCGGGAGGCGTTACGAGGGATGATGCAAAAGCGCACTAGCTTCATTATTTCCCATCGCATTCAAAGTGTGATGGACGCAGATATAATTCTTGTGATGGACAGGGGTCGCATTGTGCAACGTGGCACACATGAACAACTGATGGCAGAGGGCGGTATGTATCGCCGTACCTATGATATGCAGGCGCGTATTGAGACAGAACTACAGGAGGAACTCGCCGATGTCGGATAATGTCGGTTTTGACGAAGAAGAATTTAGCCAGTCCATGAATACGGGTACGCTCCTTCGCATGATGGGGGAGCTACGCGAGCATTGGATGTATGCGGCGGGCTTTATGGTATTTATTGGCTTGGTGGCGTTTATGGAAGCCTTCATGACGCGCCTTAATTCCCTCATCATTGATGAAGGTATCGTTGCCGGCAATAGTGACCGCCTATTAGAAATTGTCCTGTTTTATCTGGGCTTGTATGTCTTTTTCTCTTTCTGTGTGTTTGCCTTTATTGCACTGGCTGGCACGCTAGGGCAAAAAGTGACGTATGTGCTACGGCGTAAGATGTTTAATCATCTGCAAACGCTGTCGTTGTCTTACTACAATAAAACGGCAGTTGGTTGGATTATGTCACGGGTAAACAGTGACAGCGAGCGCATCGCTGACCTGGTAAGCTGGGGTTTCCTAGACATTATCTGGGCAGTGCTTAATATGTTCACGGCGTTCTTGTTCATGTTTAGCATCAATTGGCAATTGGCGTTGATGGTGTTACCCATGATTCCTGTGCTATTGTTTGTCGCTAACTGGTTTAAGAGTAAGATTCTGGTAGAATACCGCGAATCACGCCGTTATAACTCAAAGGTGACTGGCTCATACAATGAGATGATTACGGGTGTGCGCGTTATTAAAGCCCTTAATCGTGAAGAAAAAACCCTAGAGGAATTTGGGGGCGTAACGCGCAAAATGTACACCGCCAGCTATCGCGCAGCGTGGTTTAGTGCGCTGTTCTTGCCCAGTATTTACCTCATTAGTGCGGTGGTTTCGGGCATCATCATGGTCGTGGGCGGTCAACAGGTGGATAGTGCGCTTGCCACAGGCATGACCATTGGTCAGCTTAACGCCTTCATCGGTTACATCACCTTTATGATGTGGCCCATCCAAGACTTGGCGCGCGTGTATGCCAGTATGCAGCATGCGATTGCTTCGGCAGAGCGCACCTTTAGCCTAATGGACACGGTGGCGGACATTGTAGACAAACCAACCGCCAACCCACTCGATAAGATTGAGGGGCAAATTGTTTTTGATAACGTGAGCTTTAAGTATAGCAACGATAAAGACGTGCTAGAAAACTTTAGCCTTACCATCAACGTAGGCGAAACGATAGCATTGGTTGGGGCAACCGGTAGCGGTAAAAGCACCATTGTCAATTTGCTCTGTCGCTTCTTTGAGCCACAAGAGGGTAGCGTTATCATCAACGGCAACGATTACCGCACTTACCAGCTTCACACGCTTCATAACAAGCTGGGCATTGTCCTACAAACGCCACACTTGTTTAGAGGCACAATCCGCGACAACATCCGTTATGGTCGCCTAGATGCTTCTGATGCGGATGTGGAACGTGCTGGAAGCTTGGCGGGGTCTCATGAATTTATCATGGCACTGGAAAAGGGCTATGAAGAAGAAGTGGGTGAGGGTGGTGTACTCCTCTCCACCGGGCAAAAGCAATTGATTAGTTTGGCACGCGCCATCTTGGCAGAACCCGAACTTTTCATTATGGATGAGGCGACCAGTAGCGTGGACACCCTTACAGAAGCCCTCATCCAAAAGGGTATGGACACCATCATGAAGGGGCGCACTAGCGTTGTCATTGCCCACCGTTTAAGCACCATCAAGAATGCAGACCGCATTGTCTGTCTTGACCACGGGAAAATCATTGAGATGGGAACGCACAGAGAACTCATCTTGAAGGGTGGGTATTACCACAACCTTTATACAAAGCAATTCCGTAAGGAACGTGAAGTTGCCTACGAACAAGAAGTGCTAGTGAGTGATGCTGTAGAACTCGTTAAATAACGGCAACGTTATCTGATTCTCTCAATAACCAAACACACAAAGGGGGCGTTTATGCCCCTTTTTTGCGTTTATGCCGTATAATCAAGCCTTATAGATGAATGTAATTAAAGGACAGCGTGATGAAAAGATTTTTAACAATGCTGGCGGGAATTGCGGGTTTAGCCTTTTTAATTTTGGGCAGAACACAAGCACAAGGGGCAATTATTGATACCCTAAGCCAAGACCCCGATTTTACCATCTTTATGCAGTCGTTAACGGTGGCAGACCCCTCTTTATTAGATGCGCTGATTGAAGCAGACTCTTTAACCGTACTTGCTCCTACAAATGATGCTTTTCAGCGATTGGCTAGCTTTTTAGGAATTTCGCTTGAGGATATTACAGGCAATAGTCGCCTTATTACGGCACTTCTCTCTTATCACATTGTTTCAGAACGCCTGACCATAGACGAACTTTTGTTACGCAATGGCGAAGTTGTGCCAACGCTTTTAGCGGGCGCGTTTGTGCAAGTAGGGCAACGGAGCGAAGGTGTATTGGTGTTTAATAACGTGGGTGACATTGTAAAACCCGACATTATTGCGGGAACAAGCATTATCCATGGCATTGATGATGGCTTGCTAAACCGTGTGATTGAAGAAGTTATCTTACAAGAACGTATTAACTTTAGCGCAGTAGCCGAAGCCACCCCAGAAGTAAAAGCAACACAGGCAACCGAAGTCACTGAAGAATCTCCTGAAGCCACCGCAGAAGCTGATGGCGGATTGATTGTGGCAAACGTTCAGTTTGCTCATTTTATCCCTAGTGTGCCAGAGCTTTTGGTGGTTGCAGACGATGTGATCATTGTCCCTAGCTTACCCTTTGGCACAATCACAAACTTTGTGACATTTTCTGTAGAGAGTGTCAATTTTAGTTTTGCAAATACCACGCCTACTAACATCTTTACCCGCATTGACGATATCGAGCTAAAAGACAAGGACTTTTTACTCGTGATGCTGATCCTAGATGAGAATGGTGCGCCAGCATATCGCGTTATTCCTTTAGAGTTTCCGCCTCTGGAAGAAGGGCAGGTTTCTGTAACCCTCTATCATGGGGTATTGGGTGCGCCTTCGGTGACGGTGCTTGCCGATGATGTTGCGCTAACGCAATCCATCTCTTTTGGTGAAATCCAAACCGTATCTTTGCCCTTTGGTGTTTATCGCCCACGCGTTATTGACAATGACAGTAAACAAGACCTCGTATCGTTGGGGCGCATGAGCCTATGGGAAGGAAGTTATTACTTCTTTGGCATCATTGCCAGCCTTGACGGCACTTTGCAATTGGCTGTTACCTCGATTACCCCCGAGGACATTAGCCAGCTTTCTAGTGCATTTAGCCGCAATAAATAATTCGTATTAACATAAAGATGCAAAACTTGGGGCGGGAGACCGCCCTTTTGCGTCAAATTTACCCGTGTAAGGATAAAACACCCCATGAAACAAATCTCTTTTTCTGAACGCTTTCGCTACAGCTTCGATAACGTCATGTCGCGTGGCACTTGGGCATTAATTTTGTGGCTGGCGTTGGTGACTGTGATAGTAGTTTTTGTCATTTCTACGCTTCTTTTGGTAACAGGGAATGGGATTCCAGCAGAAGGCACAGAAGACCCTAGCCTGTTTCAAACCGTGTGGACAAGCCTTATGCACACCATTGATGCCGGCACAATTGCGGGCGATTCTACGTCTAATCCTTTCTATTTGGTGATGATGATTTTTGCAACGGTGGCAGGACTATTCATCGTCAGTATTCTAATTGGTATTATTACCAGTGGCATAGAAGCACGCCTAGAGGACTTACGTAAGGGGCGTTCTTTTGTCGTCGAGTCGGGGCATACGGTGATTTTGGGGTGGGCGCCAGAAGTTTTCTCTGTCATTAGTGAGCTAGTGCTGGCAAATGAGAACCGGCGCGGCGCTTGCATTGTCATTTTGGCAGATAAAGACAAAGTAGAGATGGAAGACGAAATCTACACGCGCATTGAAGACCTAAAGACTACCCGTATTGTTTGCCGTACCGGTAGCCCATTTGACATCAACGACCTGTATATTGTGAACGCGGATAGCGCCTCCTCTATTATTATTTTGGGGGGCGAAAGTGATGACCCCGACGTTCACGTCATTAAGACGATTTTGGCACTTACCAATAACCCGCAACGAAACAATAAGCACTATCATATTGTGGCAGAAATTCGTGACCCCGATAACCTAGAAGTAGCACAGATGATTGCCCCCAACGAACTCACTGTGTTGCCTGTGGGCGAGCTAATCGCGCGGGTAGCAGTACAAACCTGCCTTCAAAGTGGGCTATCTGTGGTCTATACCGAATTACTAGACTATCAGGGAAGCGAAATTTACTTCCAAGATGCGTCTCATCTGGTGGGCAAGACGTATGGCGAAGTCCTCTTTATGTATGAAACGTCTACGGTGATTGGAATTGGTTTTGCGGATGGTAGCGTAAACGTCAACCCCCCGATGGACACACGCCTTCAGGAAGGCGATAAAATTATTGTCATTGCCGAAGATGATGACCTCATTATCGTGTCTGGTAAGACAAGCTATGACGTGCAAACCAGCACAATTGCGCTTAAGGATGCCCAAGCCCCCCGCCAGAAAAACATCCTCGTGTTGGGCTGGAATCAACGCGGGTTGATGATGATTCGGGAGCTAGAGAGCTATGTGCCAGAGGGAAGTAACATGCTCATTGTCTCGGACTTTCCCGACCTTGAGGTATTGATTGCCCAAGAATACCCCGACTTGAAGAACTTGCGCGTGATTGTACAACAGGGGAGTACCACAAACCGCCGTCAACTAGATGAGCTACAGCCCGCCAATTACGACCACATCATCACGCTAAGCTATATGGACACGCTTGCTCCGCAAGAGGCAGATGCTAGAACGCTAATGACCTTGCTTCATCTGCGTGATATTAGCCTAAAAAAAGGCAAAAAGTTTAGCATCGTGAGCGAAATGCTAGACGTGCGTAACCGCGAACTGGCAGAAATTACCCGCGCCGATGACTTCATTGTTAGCAACAGCATCATTAGCCTGATGATTTCGCAAGTGTCGCAGAATGTGGCGTTGATGGCAGTCTTTAATGAACTTTTCAGCTCGCAAGGTTCAGAGATTTACCTAAAGCCCATCGGCGATTATCTAACACTTGGCGCACCCGTTAGCGTTTATACGCTATTTGAAGCGGCGCGTCAGCGTGGCGAAACAGTGATAGGCTATCGTATTGCTAGTTTAGCCCAAGACTCTGGCAAAATGTACGGCGTGGTGATTAACCCCAATAAAGCCGACAAAGTGAGCTTTAGTGCAGAAGATAAGATCATCGTGTTAAGCGAACGAGGCTAGCCGCTATTTGGTGCTTTTAACAGGTTGCCAAAGGTCTTTAAGGGACGTTTGGCGCAGGCGCACACGCCAATACACCAATAGCCATAGGTGCAAACGTGCCATAAACAGCGCGAGTGTCCAAAAACGCTCGCGCCATGTGCGCGGATATGCCAGCGCAAAACCCATGCCATCACGCGCTTCTAGCCTAAAAGAGCGCATCTGTACGGACGATTGGGTGATATAAGGCTGAACATAGCCCCCCGCAGAGCGCACTTTTTGTTTTAGCCAGTCAGCATAGGTGGTTGGATACTTTACGAACACGCGAGCTTCAGGGGCGTATACAATGCGGTAGCCTGCCTCGGCAATACGGTGTGAAATAACGGCATCTTCTGCTAGGGCATCTTCTGGAATATGTGCCATCAAGCTCTTCCGATAGGCGAATAAATACCCCGAACACAGCATAAATGCCCCCGCTTCAGCCCGCGTTTCCCGTGTTTGATGGGCAGCATCTGTGAGCAAATGAGACCAATAGCCCATCCTGTTTTGTCGTGAATCTAGGCTCATCACACGGGCAGTCACCGCGCCCACATGTGCATCTTCAAAGGGTGGAATAAGCAAAGAAAGCGCGTTCTCGCTGATAAACACGTCGCCATCCGTCAGTACCACAAGGTCATGTTTGGCGTGTTGTAACCCCAAATTGAGGGCGGCAGGCTTGCCTTTGCGCTCATCCTGAATATGCTTAACGCGCTCATCTTTACTCGCATAATCAATGACAACTTGGGTTGTTTCGGCATCGGGGCAAATGACTAAAATTTCGCCATTATGGGGTATTTGGCGCAGGCAAGTTTCTATGGCTTTGCCAATGGTCAACGGCTCTTGATACGATGTGATTAGCACAGAGAACACTAGGTAACCTCCTTTAGAACGCGCTCAAAATCTTCTGTAATGCTATCCCATTGGAATTTTTGGCGCAATGTGGAAAGGTTTTGGCGATACTGTGCCAGTTCATTGGGCGCGGTTATCCACGCTAAAAGTGCGTTTTCTAGTGCTTTTGCATCCCCCACAGGCACAAATTGCATATTCACCCCATCCTGAAATGCTTGCACGCTCATATGGGGTTGTGTGGTGAGGATGGGGCAAGCATGTTCAATCGCTGCCATCAAACTTCCTCGCCGATAGCTTGCGCCATCCAAAAACGGCAATGCCACACAGTCTATACTTTGAAGCCATGCGCTCACTTCTTCATTAGTGGCATACCCCGTCCAATGAACGGCTTCGTTTAAGCCCAAGCGGGCAATATCGGCATCAAGGCGTGCGACATATAGGCTATCGGTGGGACCGCCCTCACGTCCACCAATCATCACAAGGCGCACATCATAATAAACGCGACACGCTTTAAGAGCTGTTAAAAGGTGTTCCACCCCGCGATTTGTGTACAAAAAACCAAAATGTCCCACAATAAACTCACCGCCTACGCGCTGGCGTAGGGTTTGGCGTGTGTTATTGCGTAGAGTGTGAACGGTGATATTGCTACCAATGGGAATCAGCGAAACGTTCTTAAGAGATGCGAGCGAGTGCAAATCTTCGTCATTGGTCACGACCGTATGAGCAGAATAACGTGCCATTTGACGCATCGCCCACGTCCGTAAACCGCCCGCTTTTGGGAACAAATACGGGGGTAAGAGGTCGTGAAACGTGGTGATAAATGGCACAGAGCGCATCAAAACACGCATCAAAAAAGGAAGCGCGGTCATCACACCTGAGAGGTTGTACATGCCCATTTGAGATTGTAAAAGAATGACTTCTAGCTGATGTGTTTTTGCCCATTGGCGCACTTGCCCTACAACATCTATACCCCATTTTCCTGCATAATGTGTTGTGTGGGTGTTTGGGCGGTTTTCTTGTGCGTGGGGTGGGGTAAATAAATATACTTGATGCCCCATTTTTAGCCATTGCCCCACCATGATATGCGTATACGCGCCCACACCACCCAGTAAGGGGGGGTATTCACCGCTAATGACACCAATTCGCATAAGTCTTGCCTTTTGGGGGATAAGGGGTTGTTGTGATAAGAGGGGCGTGGGCGTGCCAAACCCCTCTTAGAGTTACTGATGATTGGCGCGATAAAGAGCGCGACTTATTAGTAGGCTTTGTCGGGCTTGTTGACGTTACGAAGTTCGGCAATCAACGCTCTAAATTGGTCAAAGTATAGTTGTTGCTTGGCATCGCTCATGGCAACAGGGGGGTTAGGATGCACTTCTACCATTAAACCATCTGCGCCACTGGCTTTTGCCAAACGCCCAAAAGGAATGGCAAGGTCACGTCTGCCCGCAGAATGTGAAATATCCACGATAACGGGCAAATGCGTTTCCATCTTTAGCAAAGGTACTGCGCCAATATCAAGAGTGTTACGCACTTCTTCGTTAAAAGTACGAATACCACGTTCCATCAGGATGATATTGGTATTGCCACCACTGGCAATATATTCTGCCGAGTAGATGAGTTCTTTTAGGGTTGCGCTAAAGTGACGTTTTAAGATGACGGGTTGGCGTACAGAACCCAGTGCCTTTAGCAAGAAGCTATTTTGCATATTACGCGCACCCACCCAGAAAATGTCGATATAATCAGACATCATCGGAATTTGTGAAGCGTCCATAATTTCACTGACGACCAACATGCCATACTTATTGGCGACTTGGCGAGCAATCTTTAAGCCTTCTTCGCCCATGCCTTGAAAGTCATAGGGTGAGCTACGGGGCTTGAATGCCATCCCGCGCATAATCTTTACGCCTTCGCTTGCCAAAACTTCGCCAACGGCATCCATTTGGTCAAAGCTCTCAATGGCGCACGACCCCGCGATAATTTGGAAGCTCCCATCACCAATTTTTGTGCCATCAGGAAACCCAACCACCGTGTTTTGTTCGGGGGTTTTGCGTTGCACAATAATCTTGGCGCGGGCTTCGCGTTCTTCTAATGCCATCGAGGCTTTGAAAATTTCCTTAAACAGTACCTTAATGGTGTCGTTACTAAAGGGACCCTTATTTGACGATTGTAGGGCGGTTAGCATTTCTGCTTCACGTTGGGGGTCATACAGTTGCATTCCACTTTGGGTTTGTAGCGTGCCAATGCGTGAGGCAAGCGACGCACGCTGGTTAAGTAGTTCTAGCAATTGCAGGTTAACTTTGTCAATTTCTTGACGCAATGACTCAATACTTTCTGTCATGGTGCGATGTCCTTCATCAGCGAATTGTAGGGGCTGTTAAATGAACTCTCATTTTAACAGCAACTCTCACTTTTTGCTAAAGTTTTTTGCCATTTAGCCTTGCAAAAACGCGATAACGCTCTGTCTGCCGTTTTCTGTCAGCGAAAGATGCTTATTTTGCAAGGTAACGAGGTGCTGCGCTCGTAAACGCGCCACCACAAGCGTTGTCTTGGCGGTTGTCCAGCGAAAATGCTCGTGAAGCGTTTCATAATCTAGTTCTACGTCTGCTTCGGGTGTGCCTTCATGGTTATACATATGCCCCAAGACCAATTGATTGGCAAAGTGGGCGCGTTGCTCGGCACGCCGAACAAGATTACTGAG
>Ga0163144_10007147_pt1 | contig 24511 bp, 25 predicted proteins | sample OliLak19BULKMAT1_FD_123175 | JGI IMG/M metagenome (GOLD analysis project Ga0163144, IMG submission 123175) | Freshwater microbial mat bacterial communities from Lake Vanda, McMurdo Dry Valleys, Antarctica - Oligotrophic Lake LV.19.BULKMAT1 | ecosystem: Environmental > Aquatic > Freshwater >...
CTGCACCGCAAAGACAATAAGCCAAGCCAACTTTCAGGAGGGGAACAACAGAGGGTAGCAGTCGCGCGAGCCATAGCACATAATCCTAAAATTTTATTTGCCGATGAGCCAACTGCAAACCTCGACAGCGTCTCGGGGCAAGCAGTGATCGAACTTTTTGAAGAGCTTCATAAAAAAGGGCAAACTATTGTGATGGTAACTCATGAGCCTGAGTATGCACAGTATTGCAACAGAATTGTTTACCTCGAAGATGGGAAAATTGTCAGAGAGACTGTAAAATAAGGTTCCTTTTTTATATTTAAATTTTTGTGTTAAAATAAAAATTATGTCAGAAAAGTATTATTTTACCGTTGGCCTCGAAGTGCATGCAGAGCTCAAGACAAACACCAAGATGTTTTGCGCATGCAAAAATGATCCTGATGAAGAGAACCCAAACGTAAACATCTGCCCTGTCTGCATGGCGCATCCTGGGGCTCTGCCTGTTATTAACAAGAAGGCCGTAGAGAATGTGATCAAGGTGGGGCTAGCGATAGGGGGCATGATTGCTGACTTTACAGAATTTGATAGGAAAAATTATTTTTATCCTGATATACCAAAAGGCTATCAGATATCGCAATATAAATATCCCATTGTCTCGGGGGGACACCTGGCTGGCTTTGACATAACTCGGGTTCACCTAGAAGAAGACACAGCCAACAATAAACACGAAGAAGGTTTTTCCCTGATAGATTTTAATCGCGCAGGAGTGCCTTTGATGGAGCTTGTAACTGAACCGCATACTTTTGAAAACGCTGATGAGACAGCAAAGAAAGCAGCAGATTTTGCTAAAGAATTTCAGCTAGTGCTTCAATATTTAGGAGTTTCCGAGGCGAATATGGAAAAAGGTGAGATGCGTGTTGAAGTAAACATTTCAATATCAGAAGACAAAGATAAATTTGGTACAAAAGTTGAAGTTAAAAATTTAAATTCCTTTAGAAGCGTGGAACGTGCGGTTAAATTTGAATTTGAGCGGATGATAAATCTCTGGAGCGAAGGGCGTGAGCTAGAGATAGTCCAAGAAACTCGTGGCTGGGATGAGAACCAGCAAAATACTTTTTCCCAAAGAAAAAAGGAATCCAGTGCGGACTATCGGTATTTCCCTGATCCGGATTTGCCAAAGTTAAAATTACATCAAGCCTTTGACCTAGAGACAATGAAAAACTCCCTACCTGAATTACCAGAAGCTAAAAGGGCAAGATATAGAAAAGATTTTGAGATCAAGGATGAGAGCATCGAGGTTTATCTTAATGACCCAGTTTTAGGTTATTGGTTTGAGGGAGTGGCGAAAATACTGAATGATAAGGAGAAGACAAAAACAGCATCGAATTATATTACTTCGGACTACCTGGGAATCAAGAAAGCCAACTTGGACATCGGATGTCCAAGTGCGGAGAATTTTGCAGAGTTGGTAGAGTTATTCGTTGGGGCTAAAATTTCTTCAAGGGTAGCTAAAGATATTTTAGCGATGATCTGTCTTGCCGATGAGTCGCCGATGAAGATTGCCACTGAGAGGAATCTGCTTCAGAGCAATGACGAAGGAGCCCTTAAAAGTATTGTTCAGAAAATAATTTCAGAAAATGGAGATGTCGTAGCGGTTTATAAGGGTGGCAAAGAAAATGCCATCATGTCTTTAGTGGGAAAAATCATAAAAGAATCAAATGGATCTGCGAATCCCCAGATGGTTATTAAGTTGTTAAAAGAAATGTTAAAATAGCTTACCATGAATAAATTAAAAACTTTGCGTGAGTGCATAAAAGAAGCAGAAGAAAAAGGAGTCGCGATCGGTCACTTTAATATTTCAAACTTGGAGGGATTGCATGGAATTTATAATGCAGCTAAGAAATTAAATTTGCCGGTGATCATCGGGGTCTCTGAGGGCGAGCAGGCTTTTGTGGGGCTCGAAGAAGTGGTGGCACTAGTGAAGACCATCCGCGAGCGAGATCAGTATCCAATATTTCTAAATGCAGACCACCATGCTGGTTTTGATTCAGTTAAGAAATGCATTGACGCAGGTTTTGATATGGTTATTATCGATGCCGCCAAACTTCCTTTTGAAGAAAATGTGGCAGTAACCAAGCAATGCGTGGATTATGCTCGCGAAGTCGGTGCTAAGACCGGCCGAGACATTCTGGTGGAGGCCGAGCTTGGCTTTATTGGTTCAGGCTCAGTGATCAGGGATTCTGTTCCAGAAGGTGCTGGAGTGTTGACCACCCCAGAGGATGCACAGAAATTCGTACAAATGACTGGGGTGGATTTGTTTGCCCCGTCAGTTGGCAGTATCCATGGCCTTATCAAAAGCGGTAAGCCACATATTGATGCCGACCTAGTGAAGAAGATCAAAGACGTCACCGGGGTGCCCCTAGTGCTCCATGGAGGCTCTGGGCTGCGGGATGAAGATTTTACCAATGCCATAGCGTCAGGTATTAGTATTGTGCACATAAACAGCGAAATAAGACTCGCTTTCAGAGAAGCCGTAGAAAAGTCGCTTGTGGCTAATCCTACAGAAATCACTCCAGCTAAAATTTTGCAACCAGCCGTGGATGCCATCGAGAAGGTAGTAGGAGAGAGACTAAAGCTTTTTAATGGAATAAAGTAATTTACACAAAATTGAAAGAAGAAATACAGAAAATTTTTAAGGGCGAGATTGAGGATAGTGCGGATATAATTTCTAAATATTCCCATGATGCTAGTATATTCGAGATTGCTCCAAAGCTGGTGCTTTTCCCAAAAGACAAAGAAGATGTCAAAAGCTTGGTCAAATGGGTCGGAGAGAACAAGTCCAAGTATCCAGATTTATCTATAACATCTAGATGTGCAGGCACTTGCATGGCTGGTGGGGCCATTGGCGAGTCACTCATTTTGGATTTCACCAAGCACATGAACAGACTAATAAACTTTAATCCAGAGACCATGTCTATAACAGTTGAGCCAGGAATGTTTTATCGTGATTTTGAAAAGATAACCCTAGAGAAAGAACTTATTTTACCTTGTTATACCGCTTCTAAAAGCTTGAATGCCATGGGCGGTATGTATGGCAACAATTCTGCCGGTGAAAAAACCTTAAAATACGGAAAGACAGAAGACTACATAATAGAGTCTAAGGTCGTACTCGCAGATGGCAATGAGTATGTAGTCAAGAATTTAAACGGAGAAGATTTGGCTCAGAAAATATCTGGAGCTACTTTTGAAAGTGGCGTATACAAAGCAATGCACTCTTTAATATCAGACAACCAAGAAGAAATAAATAATGCCAAGCCTAAAGTAAGTAAAAATTCCGCCGGATATTATCTCTGGAATGTTGTAAAAGAAAATAATTTTGACCTTAATAAAATTTTAGTTGGATCCCAGGGGACCCTGGGTATTGCCACTGAAATTACATTTCGCTTGGTGCCAAATCCTAAATACTCAAAGCTAGTAGCCGTATTTATGAATGATTTGTCACCCTTGGGTAAATTAGTGGATGAAATATTACCACTTTTACCTGAAACTATTGAGGCTTATGATGACAAAACAATGCAACTAGCCGTTAGGTTTTTCCCTGATTTCCTCAAAAACAAAGGATTAATCGGAATGATTAAATTTATGTGGAGCTTCTTACCAGAATCCGTATTGATGCTTTCAAGTGGTTTCCCAAAACTAATTTTATTGGTAGAATTTTCAGGCACTGGTAACGAAGAAGTCCACAATAAATGCGTTGAGTTTGTGGAAAAAATAAAACCTTTTAATTTGAAAACCCACATAACTAAAAGCCAGACTGAATCCAGTAAGTATTGGGATATACGCAGAGAGAGTTTCAACTTGCTTCGCAAGCATGTGGCCAAGAAGCGCACCGCCCCATTTATTGAAGACATAATAGTCCGCCCAGAATTCCTACCTAAATTTATTCCCGAGCTCAATGTTATATTGAACAAATATAAATTGACCTACACCATAGCGGGACATGCTGGAGACGGTAATTTCCACATAATTCCTCTAATGGATTTTCGTGATTCTTCCGTTGCCAGTGTTATTATGGAGCTCTCAGAAGAAGTATATGACCTCGTGGTGAAATATGGTGGTTCTATTACCGCAGAACACAATGACGGCCTGGTGCGTACTCCATATTTGCCTAAAATGTATAGCCCAAAGATGATATCTTTGTTTGCGAGCGTCAAGGGGATTTTTGATCCACAAAATATTTTCAACCCCGGCAAAAAGGTGCCAATACTAAATGGTCCCGGCACAAAGGAGTACCTTTCTTCTCATATAGCTAAAGAGCATGAGGCAAAACACCAGAGTTAAGAATATTTAGCCTTAATTTTTTTGCTCAGGTTGCTTTTTTTATTTTTTCCTATATAATCATTCTCATGTTTGTAATTAAAGCTAAAAAAAGAGATCAGGGGGTAAAACTAGAGGCCTTAAGGAAAGGTGGAGAAATTCCAGCTGTCTTTTATGGAGCAGGCAAGGAGACTACGTCTATATCACTTAACAATGTTGAGTTTAAAAAAATCTGGCAAAAATCAGGAGAGTCTTCTACTGTTAAAATTTCAATGCCAGATGGTGAGATCGATGCTCTTATCCACGAAGTACAGCCTGACCCGATAACGGGCGAGCCGATACATGTTGACCTCTTGGCAATAGACATGAAGAAAAAAATCCGAGTGAATGTGGCCTTGGAGTTCGTTGGTGTTTCTCTAGCAGTAAAAAGCGGTATTGGTAACCTTATTAAGGTCTTGCATGAAATAGAGATAGAATCTTTGCCTTCAGATTTGCCACACGGTCTGACTGTTGACATATCAAGCCTTGAAACACTAAAGGATCAAGTTTTGGTTTCTGATATTAAATTACCCAATGGTGTTGTGTCTGTTACAAGCGGGGAAGAAGTTGTTTGTTCTGTAGCCGCACAAAAAGAAGAAAAAGAGGAGGATTCTGTGCCGGTAGACTTGTCTGCTATTGAAGTAGAGAAGAAAGGCAAGAAAGACCTACCTGCGCAGGCAGGAGAGGATGGAGAGGCTGAAGTAGAAGGCGCCCCGAAAGCTTAATCCTAAAAAACCTTATAAAATATACTCCTCACGGAGTGTGCTATAATAAAAACTATGATAGGAAGATCCATAGTTTTTATTTTGATATTCAGTTTCGCTTTCCTTTGGGGATCATTTTTAAAGTTTCCCGCCCTGCTTGGAGAAGCAGCTTTTGACTGCTTATCTTTAACTAGTTCTTCTAGTGAAACAGATAAAAATTACTGCAAAGGAGAACTTGCAAAGATAGAACAAGAACTCGCTAATTTATTAAATCTCCAAAAAGAGCAACAGAAGAAGACTGGTACTTTGGTTGGAGATGTTAGTTATTTAACTAGTCAAATAAATGCCTTGAAGGCGAAGATAAAGTCTCGTGCTTTGGTGATAAGTCAGCTTAAGGTTGCAATTACCGAAAAGGTTTCTACCATAAAATCTTTAGATAAAAAAATACAAAGAGAGCACGAATCAATCGCACAATTGATTCGTAATACTAATCAATTCGACAATCAATCTCTGGTGCATTTAATGCTTTCAGATACAAGCATGTCTGGTTTTTATGGAGAATTAGAGTCTTATGCTTCTATTAAACAAGCTGTTAAAAAATCTGTTGACAATATAAAAGGTATTAAAACTGAAACAGAGTCTCAAAAACAAGACTTAGAGCAAAAACAAAATGCAGAAAATGACGCAAAGTTTGAGCTCGAAAATGCCCAGAAAAAAGTTGCACAATCTGAGGCCGACAAAAAACAACTATTAGTAATTTCCAAACAAACTGAAGGCGAGTATCAAAAATTAGCAGCCCAGAAAAAAGCTCAAGCCGACAAGATTCGTGCGGCGCTTTTTCCTTTACGTGACTCTCAGGCTATTCCTTTCGGCACGGCCTTGCTATATGCCCAGAATGCCCAAAAGAAAACTGGGGTTAGGCCTGCGTTTGTCTTGGCAATCTTGCAACAAGAATCTAATATGGGCGCCAATGTTGGTTCTTGTGTCATTACCAATTTAATCACAGGTGAGACCAAGGGGGTAAATAGTGGCACCATTTTTCCTAATGGTATTCATCCAACTCGAGACTTGCCACTTCTCCAAAAAATAGTTACAGGGTTAGGACGAGACCCTCTGACCACTAGAGTATCCTGTCCTCTCGCTGGTGGAGGCTATGGTGGCGCAATGGGTCCTACCCAGTTTATACCTTCAACCTGGAACAGCTATGCAGGTAAAATAGCGATAGCTTTGGGTGTAGGTCTTGCTAATCCATGGGACCCAGAGCACGCAATAACTGCCTCTTCTATTTATCTGGGAGAGCTAGGTGCTAATGCTGGAGGTTATACTGCTGAGCGAACTGCTGCTCTTAAATATTACGCAGGCGGTAACTGGAGTAAACCTGCTAATGCATTTTATGGTAATAGTGTGATGGGTAAGGTTACAGCCATACAGACAAATATAGATTTGCTTTCAAACTAAACTCGTGTTAATATTTTCAAACCATGAAAAAAGATATACATCCACAATATGACATAAAAACAAAGGCCACCTGCGCTTGCGGGGCTGTTTTTGAGGTTGGTTCAACCGCAAAAGACATAAAGATGGAAATATGTAGTCATTGTCATCCTTTTTATACAGGCAACGAGAAGATAATGGATACTACTGGACGTGTTGAGCGTTTCAACAAGCGTAAAGCTGCAACTGTTAAGGCTAAGAAATAATGAACCCTGAAGAACTAAAAAAAGACCACCGTACGAGTTATCTTGCGGACATGCTTGTGCGTTTGGAGCGCAAAGAGTCCGAGGTGCGCGAGATGTTAGCTCTAGATGAAACACTCCATGAAATGGCTACTTTAGAACTTGCTTCTATTCATGACGAAAAGGCCGGAATAGAAAAGCAAGTTCAAGAAATCCTAGATAAAGATAAAGAAGAAGAAGAGTTTCCAAATGAGATAGTATTAGAGGTAAGAGCTGGGGCTGGTGGAGATGAAGCCTCGCTTTTTGCCTGGGAGCTAGCGTATATGTATGAAAAGTACGCGGAAAAACAAAGATGGGAATGGAAAACTAATTATGAATCCAAAAGCGATCTCGCTGGTTACAAAGAAGCTAGTTTTGAAATAAGAGGCAAGGATGTGTACAAGAAAATGCGTTACGAAACAGGAGTACATAGAGTACAGAGGATTCCAGCTACTGAGAAGAACGGCCGGGTGCATACGTCCACTGCGTCCGTAGCAGTACTTCCAATAAAAAAGAAAGTAAATTTTGAGATTAATCCAGCTGATATTGAGATGGAATATTCTCGTTCAGGCGGTAAGGGAGGTCAGAATGTTAATAAAGTGGAAACTGCTGTTCGCCTAATACACAAACCAACAGGTATTGATGTTAGATCTACCAACCAGCGAAGCCAGCTGGCAAACAGAGAACAAGCTATGGCTATTTTGGTTGCAAAATTGTCAGCCCTAAAGGAAGAAGAGGAGGCCAAGAAATATGCAGGGGAAAGAAAAGGGCAAATAGGTACAGGAGACAGATCCGAGAAAATTCGTACCTATAATTTCCCTCAAGACAGGTTAACTGACCATCGAATCAAGAAATCTTGGCATAATTTACCCAAGATAATGGAAGGTGATATGGAGGAAATAGTTGCTTCAGTTGAGTCGGGTGAGGTTGGAAGCGAAGAAGAATAAGTTTGGTTGCATTTCATTGCTTTTTTAGCCAGTTTGTGCTATACTATATATGTAGGTTTCTCCAAGAGCTTTTTTGTTTCGTTTAGAAGACTTCGAGCGGTAAGAGCATCTACGTCTATCTTTAATTGATAGGCATTAATAATTAGTTTTTGCCCGATTTTTTAAAACGGGAGAAGTAAAACAGTATGGCTACAAAGCTATATGTAGGGGGACTCCCTTACAGTACACAGGAAGATGCTCTACGTGAGTATTTTTCAGCAGCAGGAGAAGTAACATCTGCTGTAATTATTATGGACAAGATGTCTGGTCGTTCAAAGGGTTTTGGATTCGTTGAAATGACTAACGACGACGAAGCTCAAAAGGCTATATCTATGTTTAACGATCAAGAATTCGAAGGACGAAAATTGACCGTTAACGAGGCTCGACCTATGGAGGCTCGTCCACCAAGACAAAGTGGAGGTGGAGGTGGAGGTGGAGGATACGGAGGTGGTTCACGTGGTGGACGCCGAGAGTACTAATACACTAAAATAATAAAAACAAAAAGTCGCTCAGAAATGGGTGGCTTTTTGTTTGCCCGAATAAATTTTTTCTGGTATAGTTCTTTGCACTTGCGTCTGTAGTTCAGTGGTAGAACGCTGTCCTGATAAGACAGAGGTCGATGGTTCGATTCCATCCAGACGCACAGAGTTTTAAGATACTTCAAATACCATATTTGCATAAAGGTGTTTTTTTTATTATAATGCTAAATATAAGATATTTGTTGCATTTGGGCTTTGTTTTGTTGTATATTTGTGGACAAACAAGAAGAAAAAACCAAAGATGTTTGGTGGAGGCAAGGAGTGACGCTTTTCACAGAGGTTTCTTCTTGGATAGCTTTCCCTATAATCTTTGCCTTAATTGCTGGTAAACATTTGGACAAATATTTTGACACTAAACCAGTGATATTCCTATCACTAATAATCTTTAGTTTTTTTGTATCATGTTTCGGTATTTGTAAAATCCTAAAAAAGTATATGAAAAATATGGCAATTGACGAAGATCTAAAGAACAAGGAAAGCAATATATCGAAATAATTTATGGCCACACTCAAAACAGGAAATAGTATAGAAGAAAAAGAATCGATCGGTCAGATCGAAGGCGCTGAGTCAGTTTCTCAGAAAAAAGAATTAACTCACGAAGTTACCATTTTCGCCGAACCGATATTTAACTTTGGCAGCTTTACTGTTACCAATGCTTTGCTTACTTCTTGGGTGGTAGTGGGTATTATTATTATTTTGGCCGCCATACTCAGATCAAAAATCAAGGAGGTTCCAGGTAAATTCCAAAGTGTTTTTGAGCTTATAATAGAAAATGCCCTTAATTTATTCGACCAAGTTACCAACAACAGAAATCTTTCACTTAGGATTTTTCCTTTTGCTATGTCTGCTTTCTTTTTTATATTGATCAACAACTGGCTTGGAATATCTCCATTTGGAGGTTTTGGGGTTATCCATAGCGGTGATCATGGTCTAGCGTTCATTCCTTTTTTGCGTGGTGGTACCGCTGATCTTAATACTACATTGGCGCTGTCTATCATGGCTGTTTTTGGTGCCAATCTGTTCGGGGTGTTTTCTGTGGGCCTATGGAAAACATTTAATAAGTATGTTAATGTTAGTGTGCTCGGGGGGGTATTCAAGAAAGTAAAGAAAGAACCGACGGTTATATTGGTGGCCCCGATCAAGTTCTTTGTGGGTTTGATTGAAATAATAGGTGAATTTGCCAAGGTTGCATCACTTTCTTTCCGTCTTTTCGGAAATGTGTTTGCTGGGGAAGTTTTGCTTGCTTCTATGGCAGCACTGATGGCTTATGCCGTACCTATACCGTTTTTGTTTTTGGAGATATTCATAGGAGTAATACAAGCCCTAATATTTTCAGTGTTATTGGTGGTGTACTTCACTATATCTGCTTCAGACCACGACGAGCATGAGGCTGAGCACAAGGTATCCCATGCATAAGAAGGGCGTATCTGTACTTGATGCATGAAAATGTTTCCAGTACAGATCTGCTCTTGGGTATAAGATATCCAAAGAAAAGATTATTATCAGCCCCGACGTAAGGTCGGAATTAATTAAAAAATATATGGAATTAGATTTTTTTGCAAAAGCAGGTACTATCGCCATAGGTGCTATCGCGCCAGCGATTTCTATCGGTTGGATTGGATCAAAAGCAATGGAGGCTATTGGTCGCAATCCTGAAGCGGCAAGTAAGATACTTGTGCCCATGCTTCTTGCTTGTGCCTTCGCAGAAGCTATTGCTATTTACGCACTCGTTATAGCATTTTCAATTTAAGGGTTTTATGGATCCCGTTAGAGCTTGTCTTTTGCGTGATGAGTAAAGCCTTTAGGGGTATTTATAAATTTAATTAGATAAGAGAATAAATTTCTTATCTCTAACGGGATGGAGTCAATTATTGAAACATTTCACATAGATTGGAAAATAATAATCGCTCAGGCAGTAAATTTTGCTTTGGTTTTTATTATTTTGTATCTTTTCGCATTAAAACCCTTAAATAAATTAATGCAGGAAAGACAGTTAAAAATAACAAAAGGAATAAATGATGCAAAGGAAAATGAGATAATTTTATCTCAAACAGAGAAAAATTATGAAGAAACTTTAGCCAATGCCAGAATAGAAGCTCAAGCTATATTTCAAAATGTAAAAAGAGAAGCAGAATTAAAAAAGGAAGAAATCATCAAAGAAGCCCGAGAAGAAGCTTCTTTGATGATAGAAAATGGTAAAAAAATACTAGAAAGTGAAAAAAAGAAAATGATTTCTGATGAGCATGAAGAAATCTTATATATGGTGATGAAAAGCACTGAAAAATTATTAGGAGAAAAATCTGATAGCGCTCTAAACCAAAGAAGTATAAAAGAAGTTATTGACCTAAGATAGTATTCATAAAGTATGTTAATTCTTTCAAACAACGAAATAGCAGAAATCGTTCATTCAATGATCAAGGATAAAGACCACAAAAGTCTTGTGGATATAATGCAAAAACTGATATCCTTAGACAAAGATCGTTTAGTGGGGGAGTCTCATGTTCTGATCGATACTTTGAAAGAATTGATACACAAGCAGCAAGGAATCATAGAGGTTGATTTATCAAGCGCCATTCCTCTTGAGAATTACCAAAAAGAAGAGCTAGGAGAGGTCTTAAAAAAACGTTATTCAGCAAATGAAGTTATTTTTAAAGAAATTATTGATAAGAATTTAATCGGAGGGTTTAAGGTTGAGGTAAACAATGAAGTAATCGACGCAACGCTTAAAAATAAACTTTCAAAATTACAAGAACGTCTAACAAGCAAAATATGAGCCACGATCACATAATAGAAAAGCTAAAAAAAGAAATTGAGAATTTTTCAATAAGTATAAAATCCGAAAAAATAGGTAAAGTTTTGGAGTTGTTTGACGGTATTGCCAAGATATCAGGTCTTTCGGACGTAAAATCTTCTGAAATGGTAACCTTTCCAAATGGCGAAGTGGGCGTGGTGTTAAACCTAGAAGAAAATAATATCGGAGCTATTGTGCTTGGGGATTTCTCAAAAATCAAAGAGGGGGATGAGGTTAGAGCTACTGGTAGGATTCTAGAAGTTCCCGTGTCAGATGCAATCATTGGCCGTGTAGTAAATGCCTTAGGTCAAGCAATAGATGGTAAAGGAGCAATCAAAGCAGACAAGACTTATCCGATTGAAAAAGTTGCTCCTGGGGTTGTGACTCGTCAAAGTGTGGATCAACCAGTAGCTACGGGCATAAAGGCGATTGATGCCATAATACCAGTGGGTCGTGGTCAGCGTGAGCTTATAATTGGCGATCGCCAGACTGGTAAAACTGCTATCGCAATAGATACAATTTTAAACCAAAAAGGTCAAAATATGATCTGTGTCTATGTTTCCATTGGCCAGAAAGACTCTAAGCTTCGGAAGTTGCAAGTGCGGCTAGAAGAAGGTGGAGCCATGGCTTACACTGTGATAGTGTCTGCTGGTGCGTCTGAAGCGGCTGCACTTTCATATATCGCTCCTTATACTGGAGTTTCTATTGCTGAATATTTTATGGACCAAGGTAAGGATGTTTTGATTATTTACGATGATCTTTCTAAGCACGCGGTTGCTTATCGTGAAATCTCCTTACTCCTTCGTCGTCCACCAGGTCGTGAAGCATACCCTGGAGACGTTTTTTACCTACACTCGCGCTTACTTGAACGCGCTTGTCGAAGAAACAAAGACTACGGAGGTGGTTCGATTACAGCTTTTCCAATTATTGAAACTCAAGCAGGAGACATCTCTGCTTACATTCCAACCAACGTGATCTCTATCACCGACGGGCAAATTTTCCTAGAAACTGATTTATTTTACAAAGGTATTCGTCCAGCGGTAAACGTAGGGTCTTCTGTTTCTCGTGTGGGATCTTCTGCACAAATAAAAGCCATGAAAAAGGTAGCAGGAACTCTGAAGCTTGACCTGGCACAATATCGCGAACTAGAGGCTTTCGCTCAATTCGGTTCAGATCTAGATGAATCTACCAAGAATCAGTTGGAACGAGGAAAGAGAGCAGTAGAGCTTTTGAAACAACCTCAGTATACTCCAGTCAAAACAGAGCATCAAGTAGTTTCAATGTATGCATTAACAAAAGGCTTCATGGACAATGTGCCAGTTGAAAAAATAAAAGAGTTTGAGGTAGGATTGATGGAGTACTCAGAACAAAATGCTAAAGCTTTCTATAAAGAAATAACTGAAAATAAAATGTGGAGCGAGAAAGGAGAAGAAGCGTTGAAGCAAGCAATCAACGATTTTAAAAATAATTTTCTAGCTAAAGCTGAATCTAGGATATAATTATTATGGCCGGCACAAAGGAAATCAAAAGAAGAATAAAGAGTGTAAAAAACACGAAAAAAATCACCAAAGCTATGGAGCTCGTGGCGGCTTCTAAGATGAAGCGCGCTGTGTCTTCGACTCTGGCTTCTCGTATTTATGCAGAATACTCCTTAGATATATTAAATTCTATTTCTACGCACATTAAAGAAATAACGCACCCACTTTTTATAGATCATGAAGAACCTTCAGGTAAGGTCTTGGTTTTACTTATTACTTCTAACCGTGGTCTTTGCGGTGCGTACAATACTCATGCCATAAAAAAAGCCCTGTCACTTTTAAAGTTACAAGAAGAAAAAAACATTGACATTATTACTATCGGTAACCGTGGCGACACGGCTATGCGGAGAGTGGGTAAAAATATTATTGCTAGTTTTACGGAATTGCCTACCAACATCACCCTTTCTGACGTAGACCCAATTACAAAAATAGTTTTGAAGGGTTATAAAGATAAAGAATACGATAAGGTTTTTGTAATTTATACGGATTATGTTTCTGCCTTAACCCAGAAACCCAGCACTAAACAAATTTTACCGATCAACAAAGTAGAATTGGAAAAATTAATAGATGAGTTGGACGATACTGAAGGGGATAACGAGAGAAGAATAAAAACAAAGCCGCAAGAATATTTGATAGAAGGAGATTTGAACAAACTGGCTGGATTCCTTGCAGAAAAGATTACTCAAATGCAAATATACCAAATGTTCCTTGAGTCAAATGCTTCCGAGCAGTCCGCTAGAATGATGGCCATGAAGAATGCCTCTGAGGCTTCGGGGGAAATGATAGACGACTTGACGCTAGTGTTCAACAAAGCAAGGCAGAGTAATATCACCAGAGAAATATCAGAGATCAGTGCGGGCATGGCAGCAGCTGAATAAAAATCGAAAGTTATAAAATATATAAATAAAAAATTATGCAAAATTCATTAGTAATAGGTGTAATCAAAAGAATAATAGGCCCAGTAGTAGACGTGATGTTTTCCGGTCACTTGCCAGATGTTTATAATGCGCTTGAAGTAATAAAACAAGTAGAAGGAAAAGACCAAAAAATAATCCTCGAGGTGGAGCAACACCTGGGTGGTGGTTTGGTGCGAGCAATTGCTATGGATTCTACTGACGGGTTGGCTCGTGGGATGGAAGTGCTAGACACAAGAGCGCCGATTTCTGTGCCAGTGGGGGCTCAAACTCTGGGAAGAATTTTCAATGTTTTAGGTGAAGCCATTGATGATGGTAAACCGCTAGAAGGCAAGACTCGTTCTCCTATTCATCGCAAGGCACCAGACTATGTGTCTCAAGCTACCAAGGTAGAAATTCTAGAAACTGGTATCAAAGTCATTGACCTAATTTGTCCTGTCCTAAAAGGAGGAAAGGTTGGACTTTTCGGTGGTGCCGGTGTTGGTAAAACTGTGGTCATTCAAGAATTGATTCACAATATCGCAAGTAATCATGGAGGCTACTCTGTGTTTGCTGGAGTTGGAGAGCGAACTCGTGAGGGCAACGACCTGTATCATGAAATGAAAGAATCGGGCGTTTTGGATAAAGTGGCTATGGTCTTTGGACAAATGAACGAACCACCCGGTGCTCGTCTACGTGTAGCTCTGTCAGGCCTTACTATGGCCGAACATTTCCGTGATCAAGAAAACAAAGACGTTTTGCTTTTTATCGACAACATTTTTCGCTTTACTCAAGCCGGTTCTGAGGTGTCTGCGCTTCTTGGACGTATTCCATCAGCAGTGGGTTATCAGCCGACTCTTTCAAGTGAAATGGGTAGTTTGCAAGAACGCATTACTTCTACAGAGAAAGGCTCTGTGACTTCCGTACAGGCCGTGTATGTGCCAGCGGACGACTTTACAGATCCAGCTCCAGCCAATACTTTTTCGCACTTGGACTCTACTGTAGCGCTCAACCGTTCTCTTTCTGAAATCGGTATTTACCCAGCCGTGGACCCACTAGATTCCTCTTCAACAATCCTTGATCCAAACATTGTCGGCATGGAGCATTATACTGTGGCTCGTGAAGTACAACGAGTATTACAACGCTACAAAGATTTGCAAGACATTATTGCCATTTTAGGAATGGAAGAACTCTCAGAAGCAGATAAAGAGCTGGTGTCTCGAGCAAGAAAAATTCAAAAATTCCTTTCTCAACCATTCTTCGTGGCAGAACAATTCACCGGTGCAAAAGGTCAGTACGTTCCACTTTCTGAAACCATCCGATCTTTCAAAGAAATTTTAGAAGGTAAGCATGATGAAAAATCTGAAAATGAGTTTTATATGAAAGGAGCGCTCTAGAATATGTTAAAAAAGATAAAATTAAAAGTAGTAACTCCCGAACGTCTTATTTTGGAAGAGTTTGTAGATCAGGTAAGTTTGCCTACCACAGGCGGCGAGTTGACCATCTTGCCGAATCATATACCTATCATAATTCGTTTGAAGGTTGGTGACATTGTGGCAGTGATAGATGGTGAATATGCACCGATGGCAGTAGCTGGAGGATTCTTGGAAGTGAAAAATGGAGTAGATGGTATGACAGAAGTAGTTGTGTTGGCAGATTTTGCTGAACATGTCGGTGAGCTTTCTGACGAAAAAGTAGATCAGGCGAAAGCTCGTGCTCTGGAGTTAAAAAAACAAATGGACAACAAAGAGGTAGTGAATTTCGAACATTTTGAATCAGAACTCGAGAGGTCACTGACTCGTGTAAAAATCGCCGACAAGTGGCGAACTAGAAAATATAGGAAATAAGACAACACGTTTTTGGTTTCTCTTCTCTTGTCTACTATTTTTACAGGTGTAAATTTAGTGGACAATTTAAAATGAAGATATATAATATTATGCATGCGGGGCGATAATTTATATAAGATTTTAAATTTTCTTGAAGATCGTTGTTTGGATCAAGTGAACTTTTGGCAAGCGGTTTTTAAGAGTGGTTATGGTGCGAGTATTGGTAAATTAGATTACGAACACAGAAAGATAGTACAACAAAATAAAACAAAAGAGCGTGAACGCATAGAGAGAAGAAGATTTCAGAAGTATCTTTCCAATCTTAAACAAGACGGGCTGATTTTGGAGAATTCAAAAGGGGAGCTTGCTCTTTCTCTGTCTGGTAGGTTGAAACTTAAAAAACTACAAAAAGAAAGACTCTTGGCGCCGGCTCATTACAAAGAAACAAAAAATGATCGCGTAACTATCATAAGTTACGACTTGCCTCTGAGATTTAATAAAGAAAGAAACAAGCTAAGAGAAATATTGCGAATTCTGGGCTTTCGATTGGTGCACCAGAGTGTCTGGGTGGGGAAGGTCAAAGTACCAGCAAATTTTATTTCTACATTAAAGAAAATGAACCTGCTGCGGTATGTTGAAATTCTGGAAGTTACCAAGAGTGGGAGCTTGAAAGATATAGATGGTATTAAATGAAATGTCCACCAACTTTACACCTGCATAATTGGTGGACATGGAAGAATTTGCAATAAGCTTTGGCGTGGAATACTATATAATCATGGCTAAATTTTATGTAGTGGCGACGCCGATTGGGAACTTAGGGGATGTCACTCTTAGAGCTCTTGAAATTTTGAAAAGTGTTGATATGATACTTTGCGAAGACACTCGTGAGACAAAAAAGCTTCTAGGTAAATACAATATCAAGAATGACACAATGAGTTACCATGCACAAAGCAAACTTTCCAAAACGGATAAAATTTTTGAATTACTAAGAGAAGGTAAGGATCTAGCTTTGGTCTCTGATGCTGGAACCCCCACAATATCTGATCCTGGCGCAATGCTTGTTTTTAAGATACGTGAAGAATTTGGTGATAACGTAGAGGTTATGCCGATTCCGGGGGCTTCGGCTGTTATTGCAGCACTTTCTGCTTCTGGGCTACCGACACATGAATTTACTTTTTTAGGATTTTTACCGCACAAGAAAGGCAGGGAAACTTTATTTAAAGAAATAGCGTTTTCTTCTCGCACCATGGTTTTTTATGAATCCCCGCATCGAATTATGAAAACTTTAGAATCTTTAATTAAATTTTGCCCCGATAAGAAAGTTTGTATAGCTCGAGAAATAACAAAAATCTATGAAGAATTTAAATCTGGAAGTCCAGAAGAATTGTTAGAGTATTTCAATAACAACAAAGAAAAACAAAGAGGGGAGTTTGTGGTTTTAGTTTCTTAATCTTTTTTCTTCATAAAAGTGATAGACGTAACAACCCTTAGAATGTGAAATGAAGATTTTTTCAGATATTTTAAAAGGAGCTTATTATACTATAACCTAAAGTAGATCTTCTGGGTCTATAATAACCTCAAATTCTTTGGGTAGTGACAGGAGCCTTGCTAGTAGATCTTCTTCAATATAAGCGCTGGGGGATATCTCAGGCAAGGACCATTGATTGGGTGATATTTTTATTAACGTATTAGTTACATACTTGTCTTGTTGTTTAGCAATGAATCCACTAAATATCTCTGGAGAAAATCCATCGAAAAGCTCGAGTAAGAATTTCTTTACTTCTGTCGCTTCCACTTTGGTTCCTAGGTGTATTATTTTTATAAATCTTTTGTATGGAGGGTAGCCGAATCTTTTTCTGTCCTCAAGTTCTTCTCTCGTAAAAGAGATTAAATTTTCATTTTTTATCGCCATGATTGCTCCGTCTTGCTCATTTTTGGTTTGGATTATTAGTTTGTCTTGTGTTTTAGAAATTATAGAAATCAGTATCTGGATAACTTTTTCACTCATCTTAAAGTTGGGGATACTCCACAAACTGTCGAAGGACGCAACAATTGATAGGGATATTTTTTCTTTCAGATAAAAGAAGGCCATTTCTGTGCCCACTAGTATTGCCCCTTTTTGTGCTTCAAAATCCCTTGCCATCTTCTCAGCACTTGTCGTTGTTTTGGCTGATTCTTTGTCTAATTTAAATATTTTTATTTCTTTATTTTCGCTAAATATTTCTTTTAATTCTTCGAAGACTGTATCCGATCCAACCCCTAGAGAAACAAGATTCCAACTGCCACACCTATGACAGGTGCTTTCTGGGTCAACTTCTGTATGACACCTGTTGCATGCAAACATTCTTTTCTTTTCGTTACGTGATGTGTATAGGACGATGGGAGCTAGACAGTTTTCGCACATTAATATTTCATTGCAGTCACGACATACAGTCTGAGTCCCTAGGCCTTTCCTTAGCGAGAAAATGAAAATGTTCTTCTTTAATTTTATGGCATTTTTTATCTCTTCTACTACATCATCAGTAAGAACCTTGAACTTTTCTTTGGTTATATTTTTTTCACCTAAAAATGTGTTATCTAATGGGTTACCCCTCTTTATTATTTTTAGTTTGTTTTCGAAGTCTATTCTAAAAGATAAATTCTGAACAGAAGGTATGTTATCTATCTCTTTCCTTGCTATTGTTTCAAACCTAAGCAAAGAGTCACCTAATACGAACTTAGCAGATATTTTTGATGCAAATATTTCAGCCAAAATGCGTAAGTCAAAATGTGGTCTGGGTATTATTTTGTAAGCATTGGAGCTTTCATTCTCTACTATCACAACCCCAAAGTCTTTGCGGGGTATGGACAGAAAATAAGCAGTGCATATTATGAGCACAGGGTGGTCAGAGCTCAATATTTTCTTAAAAGTTTCAATATTTTTCTTATTACCCAGACCGCTATGTAAAGAAAAGGAAAAGTTCTCTATGCCTTTCGACAAACTATGGTAGAAATTTTCTATGCCATGTTCTGTGGGTAATACTACAAACACTGATTTTTTCTGAGCAAAGGCCCCGCGAATAAGGGTTTTATAAAAAGAAATTCTTTCTTCTGTTGGCGCTTGGAAAATTAGTTTTTCGGATTGGATGTTCTTTCTTTCTGTGGCTTCTTCTTCATTTATTTCAGGTTTAACGAAACTGGCCACTTTGTCATACTCTTCTTTTAGAAAATTTGGGATAACAGAAGCAATGGTGTTGCTCCTGTTGGAGGCAAAGTATTTATTTGCCAGAATGGCAGACTCCAGGAATTCTTTCGAAAACACACAGGACTTCTTCTTGGAGACTATTTTTTTTAGATCAAATTGCATATCTTTAATGTCTCCTTTTGCTTCTGTCACATCTCTAGTTGAGACAACCAAACCCAAAGTTTTTTTATTGCGTAGGGGTATTTCTACAATGTCTCCGGCCTCTATTTCTTCTTTTGTAAAGTAGGTTAAATTACTGTTCCAGAGTCCTTTTTTGAGTGGAATTACTGTCACAATTTTCATGTTTCTATTCTAACATAACATGTGATATATTAGCTCTATGGGGATTTTTTCTAAAAAATTAGGTATAGATTTGGGCACAGCCAACACTCTGGTTTTTGTTCCGGGTCAGGGTGTCGTTTTAAACGAACCCTCTGTTGTGGCTGTTTCAGAACAAAATAATAGAATTATTGCTATTGGTTTTGAGGCCAAAGACATGATAGGTAAAACCCCAGACTCAATCATTACTTATTCTCCAATGAAAGACGGAGTGATTGCCGACTATCGTGTCACAGAGGCTATGTTGAGATATTTTATAAATAAAGCACTAGGTAAATACAACCTATTTAAACCCGATGTTATGGTCTCTGTTCCGGCTGGAGTAACTTCCACAGAGAGGCGTGCTGTGGTTGAAGCAGCCATCAGAGCTGGCGCGAGGAATGCGTATGTGGTTAAGGAACCTATTTTAGCGGCTATTGGTGCTGGTATCCCCATTCACGAATCCAACGGTCACATGGTTGTAGATATTGGTGGCGGGACCACAGACGTGGCTGTTATTTCTCTTGGTGGTATTGTGGCTTCTACTTCAGTAAAGTGTGCTGGTAATAAAATAGACCAAGCTATCGCTGATTACATCAAGAAAACTTTCAACCTGGCCATAGGTGACAAAACAGCTGAAGAGGTAAAGATAAAAATTGGCGCCGCGATAATGCTTGAAGAAGAACTTCGCGTCACCATCAAGGGTCGAGATTTCATCCAAGGTCTACCTCGCTCTGCTCAGGTTTCTACCAATGAGATAGTTAAGGCAATTGATGGGGAATTAAAACAAATAATAAAAGCCATCAAGGACGTGTTGCAAGAAACTCCCCCAGAGCTGGCGTCTGATATTATGGACCACGGCATCATTATGACTGGCGGGTCTTCACAGTTACGCAATTTACCGGATTTGGTTTACAGGAAGACCGGGGTAAAGGCTGTTTTAGCTGAAGATTCTATTTTGTGTGTAGCTAAAGGTACAGGAATAGCCCTTGAGCATTTGGATCTTTACAAGAAAACTGTTTTAAGTAAAAAATAATTTATGCTTCAAGGACACTTAAATAAAAATAAGTTACATCATGCATATCTAATAGAGGGCGCAAAAGACGAAATATTACCACATGTTTTTAAATTTTTAGATGACATTGGGGTGAGCATCGTAGCTAATCCTGATTTTTATCACATAACCTTGGATTCTTTAAAGATAGAAGATGCTAGAAACTTGAAGTCTAGAGTAGGAGAGATGGCCGGAACGAATAGTAAGAAAATATTTTTAATTTGTGTGAATAGTTTTCTACTGGAAGCCCAGAATACATTACTTAAAATTTTCGAAGAGCCAACAGCAGACACCCATTTCTTTTTAATTATGCCGGATACCAACTCACTGCTTGATACTTTGGTCTCTCGGTTTTATTTTATTCCCGCCAGTAAAAACAAAACAGAAGAATCCGCAGAAGCATTTCTCCGTATGCCAATTCAAAAGAGACTAGATTTCTTAAAAGATTTTTTGTCTGTCAAAGACGAAGAGCTTGAGCTTCTGATTGATTCCTCTAGGTCGAAATCACTTAAATTCTTAAATTCTATTGAAGCCGTCGCCCATAGGAAATTTATCTCGAATATAAATATAGTGGACAATTCGAGTATAAGATTTTTTAAGCATGTCTTTAGGGTAAGAGAGTTTCTGAGGCAGCCGGGGAGCTCGACCAAGACATTGATGGAGTCCGTTGCGCTAACTATCCCGAATTTATAATTTTTGTTATACTAACAACACTTATGCAGTATAATTTTACAAGTTTAAAAACAGAACTTAAGAAAGTTGAAGATTTCCTAGAGAAAGAATACCGTCAGCTAAATGCAGGCAGAGCTGCTCCGTCCGTACTTGATGGGGTTTCAGTAGAGTCTTATGGCACATACCAACCCATCAAGAATATTGCCTCTGTTACCATAGAAGATTCTAAGACACTACGTATAAATCCTTGGGATAAAAACCAGCTAAAAGGAATAGAGAAGGCTATTATGGCAGCCAACTTAGGGCTCTCTGTTGCAACTGATGATTTGGGTATTAGAGTAATATTTCCGCAGCTTACGACTGAGACTAGGATCTCTTTGGTTAAAATTTTAAAAGAGAAATTAGAGGATGCTAGGATCACCACCAGAAAAGAGAGAGAGAGGACCTGGGACGATATTCAAGCCAAAGAGAGAGATGGCAATATGCCAGAAGATGATAAATTCCGCGCCAAGGACGAGTTGCAGAAAATTATCGACCAGACCAATACTAACTTGGAAGATATTTTTAGCGAGAAAGAAAAAGAGGTTCTGGGTTAGGTGCTTTAATTATTACCAACTATTATTAAATTTCTAACAGGATGAACATATTAATTTTTTTTATAATACTTTTAGTTTTAGTTCTTGTGCATGAGTTCGGGCATTTTTCTGTAGCCAAGAAGTTTGGCATCAGGGTGGACGAGTTTGGATTTGGTTTTCCACCTAAAATATTTGGCAAGAAATTCGGAGAAACAGAATACTCACTGAACGCCTTGCCTTTCGGTGGCTTCGTTAAGATTTTTGGAGAGAATCCAGATGATGAAAACACCCACGGACCAGATTCGGGCAGGAGCTTTGTGAATAAGCCTAAATATCAACAAGCCCTAGTATTGTTTGCTGGGGTCTTTGCCAACTTTATTCTTGCTTGGCTTTTGTTTTCTTTTGGTTTTCTCTCTGGCATGCCTACTTCTGTTGGTAATGAAAACCTGAAAGACAAAATAAGAGATGTTAGCCTGGTTGTTATTTCAGTCCTACCTGACTCACCAGCGGACAAAGCTGGTCTTAGGTTTGGTGATAAAATAATTTCTATTGGAAGTGGGGAGAATTATACTGAGTATGTAAGCGCAGAGACCATTCGGTCTTTCGTTCTTGGTAGCGCGGGACAAAATATAGAAATGCAGTATGCCCGCGGAGGTGAAAGTAATGCGGTATCCATAACACCTGAAATTAGTAAAATCGACGACAAGCCGGCCATCGGTATCTCTATGGATCAAGTGGGAGTGGCTAAACTACCTTTTCTCTCTGCTTTTTGGGAAGGAATGAAGCTTACGGTGAGCATGACTACTAATACCGTTGTAGGGCTCTATACCCTTATTTTAGATGGAATAACTGGTAAGGGTAGCTTGGCATCAGTTACGGGGCCTGTGGGGCTCGTGGGGGTGGTAGGAGATGCTTATAGATTCGGTTTCTCTTATTTAATATCTTTTGCTGCAGTGATATCCATCAATTTGGCTGTTATTAACTTGATGCCTTTCCCAGCCCTGGATGGCGGGCGTCTGTTCTTTTTGTTGATTGAAAAAATTAAGGGCTCTAGGATAGATCCAAAAGTCGCTAATGCTGCTAATCTTGTCGGTTTCGGTATTTTAATTCTGTTAATGGTAGCTGTTACTTTTCAAGACGTCGCTAGGCTATTTTAATTGATGGCAGAGAAAACAAAACTCATTCATGAAGTTCGGGCGGTTAAAAGCCAGAAAGAGCTTATGAATATAATTGCAGCACAGAGGATTAGCGAGAAGGTCCTCGGTGATGTTTTGGTATTTTTGAAGGATGGCATCACTGAGCTTGAAGTTGTTGATTTTATTAAAAAATCTTTTATCAGGCACAGAGCGCCAGTGCTTTCTTTTCCGCCGATTGTGAGCTTTGGTAAAAACACAGCCAATATTCATCATGAACCTAGTAAAACAAAATTAAAAATAGGGGATACAATTATGTTTGATTTCGGCACAACAGTAAACCATTATTGTTCAGACATGTCTCGCACATATTTTTGGGGCAAGGCTTCTAAAAAACAAGAAAAGATTTACAAGGCAGTACTAGAAGCACAAAGTCGCGCAATAAATAAAATTAAAAAAGGCGAACACAGAGCCAAGATGATAGATAAAACAGCGCGAGATTTTTTGAATAAAAAATTTGGGGCTAAGAAATTTTCACATGGTCTAGGTCACGGTGTGGGCACCGTCATTCATGAATGGCCCAACCTCAAGCCAAAATCTGAAGACATACTGCCTATAGGTTGCGTTATGACGGTGGAGCCAGGTATCTATATCAGAGGATGGGGTGGGGTAAGGATCGAGGATATGGTTTTAATAACCAAAAATGGCTCTTTAAATCTAACAAAATCTCCCAAAAGCCTCGAAAGTGCAATATTGAAATAATAGGGGTATACTGTTTCTATGGTCAGCAAAAAGCTAAAAATTGGAGTCTTGTTCGGAGGCAAATCAGCGGAGCATGAAGTGTCGCTGATGTCTGCCAAGAATGTAATCGGCGCTCTTGATAAGAACAAATACCAGGTAACCCAAATTAAAATTCCCAAGCATGGGCGGTTTCATTTTTCTGTATTAAAAAAGGTTGATGTTGTTTTTCCAGTTATGCACGGGCCATATGGCGAGGACGGTAGTATCCAGGGATTGCTTAAGTTATTAAATCTACCATTCGTGGGGGCTGGGGTTCTGGGTTCTGCTGTCGGAATGGATAAAGACATTATGAAAAGGCTCTTACGAGACGCCGGAATTCCTATTGGTAAATTTATAACGTTCAAAATAGGTGAAAAAATAGATTTCAATAAAATAAAAAAAGATTTGGGCTGGCCTATGTTTATTAAGCCCGCGAATATGGGTTCTTCGGTTGGTGTCAGCAAGGCTAAAAACGAAGATGAGCTTAAGAAGGCCATAAAGAATGCATTTAGGTATGACCACAAGATAATAATTGAAAAATTTATTAATGGGCGTGAGGTGGAATGTTCGGTGCTTGGCAATGATGTGCCTATGGCTTCTGTACCAGGCGAAATAATTGCCAATCAAGACTTTTATTCTTATGATGCTAAATACATAGACGATACTTCGGTTGTAGAAATTCCAGCCAAGTTAGACGCTAAAGTGTTGAAGCGTGTTCAGGCGCTCGCGGTAGAGACTTTCCAGGTATTAAATTGCGAAGGGCTGGGTCGTGTGGATTCTTTTGTTACCAAGGACGGCCGAGTCTTTGTAAACGAAATTAACACTATTCCTGGATTTACAAATATTAGTATGTATCCCAAGCTCTGGGAGGCTAGCGGCCTGCCGCTGCCGAAACTCCTAGATAGGCTGATAGATTTGGCAATAGAAAGGTTCGAAAAGGAACAGAATTTAAAGACAACCGTAAAGTAGCGTAATCATTGCTTTTTAAAGCCTTTTATACTAATATATAACTCATGTCCCAAGATAGACTTATAAAATTTGCCTGCGGAACCTGCAAGCGCATAAACTACTGGTCCAGCAAAAACAAGAAATTGGTGGTTAAAAAACTTGAACTTAAAAAGTACTGTAAGTGGTGCCGTAAAAACACCAAGCACAAAGAAAGCAAGAAGTAATTCTCTTTTACTCCTTCCTCTGTTATAATCCCTGTGCAACACAACCTTGCTTTGTGCTTTGTTTGTCTTTGGGCCTATAGTTCAGTGGTAGAATAGCGGTCTCCAAAACCGTTGACCGAGGTTCGAATCCTCGTGGGCCCGCCAAAAAACCAAAAATACGAAATAATGATGGCTGTCCTTTTTAATTTCGCTACAATCACAAACATGATATGCTTAAGATATCAGAGAATATTATCAGTAGTTTGCTAGTATAAAGC
>Ga0163144_10007148_pt1 | contig 24510 bp, 22 predicted proteins | sample OliLak19BULKMAT1_FD_123175 | JGI IMG/M metagenome (GOLD analysis project Ga0163144, IMG submission 123175) | Freshwater microbial mat bacterial communities from Lake Vanda, McMurdo Dry Valleys, Antarctica - Oligotrophic Lake LV.19.BULKMAT1 | ecosystem: Environmental > Aquatic > Freshwater >...
CCGCTACGATCTGGCCGACAACCTCGACCGCCTCGGCCGCGTCGCGGCGTCCATCCCGCCGGTGCCCCACAAATCCATCATCGCGATCCGCCCTTGCGCAGCGGATCAGTCGGGGTAATCAGGAAAGGTTATTCAGACTTATCTTAACGCTCATAATCGCTGCTGGAGTGCGAGAAATTTCTTCACTGTTCTCCCGAGCGTTCTCCCGTCCTATCAAGGTCATTTTGATAAGAAAAATGCTCGGACTGTGGCAGTTGCGACAAACGCTGAACACCTCGTGCCAATTCAACCACCCGTACTCCTGTTTCCGGAAGACGTGAGCCGTCACGTCGAACGTTATCGCGCTCGCACCACAACGTGGGCAATCGGCGATGAGCAGCGGATTGGCCACGAAAAACTCCCCCTCGCCATTGGCTTTCGTCGGCTAACATACCAAGGAACGGACGTACCTCAAGCACGGCATTGTCGATGTTCCACGTCACCTCCTGCCCCATCGCGACCACCGCTACGTTCGCAGTCTCACCGTCTGACGGTCGGTATCAAAACTACTTCGCCCGTGCCGCAGGTCCAGCGCGGAGCGAGCGTCTGCCCCTCACCTTCGGCTTCGAGGCTCGCTGCGCTCACTCTCAGCCTCTTCCTCTCCCCGCAGGCGGGGAGAGGGGGCCGCACGTCGAACGCGGCGTTCTATCAGATCGTCGATCCGCGTTGGAGGGAGTGATGCGGCTGGCGGGAGTATGGAATTGGCGGTTCCGTGTGAGCAGCATGCCCTGGACCTACGCCAAAACCCCAGCCTGATCCGTCAACGTGGGGCCGGTGCAACGCCGCGCAAACTTGCCCCCGACCCTCTCCCAATGCAAGTGCAGGCCATGGGGAGCGGGAGGTCGCACGTCGGCTGTCCCGTCCGCTCAGCCTCACGCTCTACTACTCCCTACTCCCTACTCGCTACTCGCTACTCACATCACTCGCTCTCATACCGATCTGGGTCCAACCCCAGCCCGACGAACGTGGCGCGCATATGCTCGGGGATCGGCGCGGTGACGTCGATGGTGTCGGGCGTGCGGCGCTTAGCTGGACCGCCACGCGCCACGGCTGGATGCGGCAGGATCAGGCGCCGCGCATGGAGATAGAGCTTGTCGGCGAAATCCGTATCGGCGAGCGATGACCGGCCGCTGGCTGGCAAATACTTCGGGTCGCCGACGATCGGATGGCCGAGAATGTCCATGTGCGCGCGCAACTGGTGTTGCCGACCGGTCACCGGCTTGAGGCTGACCCAGGCGCATTTCTGCCCGACGCGGTCGATCACCGAATAAACCGTGGTCGCGTGCATCGCCACGTCCTGCTCGCCGGGCCGCGCCTTGCGCACGCGGTCACCGTCGGGGCCGGTGTCCTTGACAAGGGCCACCTCGACCCGGCCCTGCGGCGGGCGCGGAATACCCTCCACCAGCGCCCAATACGTCTTGGCCGCACTGCGCGATTGGAACGTCTTGCCGAGCCGCGCGGCGGTATCGCGCGTCTTGGCGACGAGCAGGACGCCGGTCGTGTCGCGGTCGAGGCGGTGGACGAGGCGCGGGCGGTCGCCGAACCGATCGGCCATCGCGGCCAGCATGCCGTCGACGTGCCGGCGGGTTCCCGTGCCGCCCTGGACGGCGAGGCCGAACGGCTTGTTGAGCACGAGCACGTCGTCATCCTCATAGAGGATCATGCTCTCGATCAGCTTCCGGTCGGCAGCGGTGATGTGCAGGCCGGTGCCCGTTGCCGATCCACCTGCCGATCGCGCAGCCGCCGCCGCCGCGACCGGCTTGGACAGTTGCCGGGCAACGGCTGGCACGCGGATTTCCTGGCCAGCCTCGATCCGCAAGTTGGTCTCCGCGCGTTTGCCGTCGACGCGGACCTGGCCCGTGCGCAGCAATTTCTGCAGATAGCCCTGGTTGACGGTCGGGAAATGCTGGCGGAACCACCGGTCGAGGCGCTGCCCGGCATCCTTCGGCGCGACCGTGAGGGTCTCGACGGGGGCAGATTGCTTTGCTGGCTTCGATTGTGTTTCGCTCATGGGACGACCGTACGCGCAATGGCGATGCCGAGATAGAGGGCGGCGATCGTCAAGATGACTGACCCGCCAATGTAGCCCGCCGCCGCCAGCATGTCACGGCGCTCGACCAGTTGGGCAACGTCGAGCGAGAACGCCGAAAACGTGGTGAACCCGCCGAGAACGCCGGTCATCAATAGGGCCCGCGCCTCGGGCGAACCGCCAAACCGCCGCGAGATGAGATCGGCGATGATGCCCATCAGCAGGCAGCCAGCGACGTTGATCGCCAGCGTCCACCACGGGAAGCCCGGGCCAAGACGACGGATCATTTCGGTCTGGATCAGATAGCGCGCTCCGGCGCCGATGCCGCCGCCGAGGGTGGCGAGGAGGAGAAGCTGCATGGGGTAGATGGGCCTGGACTGAAACTGGCGAGACGGGTTGGCGCGCCTGTGGATTAGGACGCGTCGGTATAGGGCGGCTGCACGAATGCGCAAGTCAACCTCGACGAGCAGCCAACCTCGACGAGAAAGGCATACGCGTCAAACCGGCCGCCAGCTAAGCGGGTGGTCGGCGAGCGCCCGGTCCAGCGTCAGCAAGCGGAGACCCTCCACTTGGGCAACCGCCAGCAGCATGAGGTCGAAGGGATCGCGCGTCGATGGCAGCACCGCGAGGTCGGCGAGAGCATGCTGAGGCGTGATCGGGAGGATCGTCGCCGAAGCCGCGCTGCACAACTCTGGCAGCTTGCTCAAGGCAATTCCCAGGTTGAGTTTCCCCGACCGCGCCTTCAGCGAAATCTCCCAGAGGGAAGCAACGCTTACATGAAGTTTGACATCGCTCTGCCGGATGACCGACAGCATCGCAGACGGAATGCGCGCATCACCCAACTCGGCTAAGGCAAGCAGAATGTGGGTATCGAGAAGGTAGCTCACTTCGGCGAGGCGGGATCAGGTAACGGCCGCAGCAAGAAATCCTCAGGCAGCGGATCATCGAAGTCGTCGGCGATGAAAGTAACGATGCGTTCGATGCCATGCTCGCGCTTGAAGCGTACTATTCTCTCCGGATCGAAACCGCCGGACCGTTGTGGCGCGACAACTTCGGCCACGGGTTCACCGCCGCGTGTCAACACCACGCGTTCGCCCGCCTCGACGCGGCGCGCCAAATCCTCAAGTGCGATGTCACCGCGTTCAACCGGGATCGTTTCCATAACGCCATGATAACACCCTGCGGCGCACGCCTCAACAGCACCCGGCCGCAGTTGGTCATGATCAGCGACTAACGCGACGGCCAGTGTCGGACGTGGCGCCACATGTGCCTGTGGGCGACGTCGAGACAAATCTATAGCGACAACCGAAATAGGCCACTCTCTCACTCGAGCGATTCGCCCCAACCGGAGCCCGCCATGGCCGACCGAAAGCCGCGCGCTGTCCAAACGGCGTCACCGAAAGCCAAATCAGAATCCGCCACCAAGTCCGCGATTGCAGCCGCTACACCGAGCGCAACCCAGCCTACCGCGCGGGCCGGGCCAAAGCGGATCATCGCGCTGGTCTACGATTTCGACGGGACGCTGTCGCCCAAGCCGATGCAGGAATATTCGCTGTTGCCCAAGATCGGCATCGACCCGGACGCATTCTGGGCCGAGAGCAACAAAATCGCGCGCGAGCAGCAGGCCGACCCGCTGATCACTTACATGCACCTGATGTACAAAAAGGCGAAAGCGGCCAACATTCGCATCGACCGAGAGGACCTCGTCGCGCTCGGCCGCGACGTCGAACTGTTCCCTGGCGTCGACGAATGGTTCGACGAAATCGCCCGCTACATCGACATCCGCGCAGAAACGCCCGACGGGTCACCCGGCGTGGAATTACGCCACTATCTCATCTCATCGGGGCTGACCGAGATCGTTGAGGGCACGCGGATCTACCATCGCTTCCACAACGTGTTCGCCTCTGAATACTGGTTCGAAGCCTACGACCTGCCCTATCCCAAGCGGGTCATCACCGACACCGGCAAAACGCAATACCTGTTCCGCATCAACAAGGGCGTCGAAGACCTCGGCCAGACGATCAACCAGCACATGCCAGAGGCTGCGCGGCCGATCCCGTTCGAGAACATGATCTACTTCGGCGATGGCGACACCGACGTGCCATCGATGGCGGTGATGCGAAAAAACGGCGGCCACGCGATTGCGGTGCATGGCGGGACGGACGCCGGCAAGGTCAAATGCGTCGACCTGTTCAAAGCGGGCCGGATCGATTTCTATGCCGAGGCCGACTACCGGCGCGGTTCGGCGCTGTTCCTTCGCACCTGCCTACTGATCGACCGGATCCTTGCCACCATCCGGATCAAGGACGAAATCGCCCGGCTCAACTGACGCGTGAGACCACAACCAAAAATAGAATCCGTATCCGTTTCATTGCGCCGACTTTGGTGCCGCCTTCATGCGCTCAAAGGCGGCCCGCATTTGCGCGCACGGATCCGGGTCGCGCGACGTATTGCGTGGCGTTACGACAGTCCAATCGGCGACCGGCTGGCGATCGGGGCCAGACTGCGCAAGCGAGGCCACATCGCTCTTGCCGTCCTCGGACTCGGTGAACATCACCGCCAGGATCGGCCGATCCTTTGCTCGCTGCGCGAGATACCACGGCACCGCGCGGTCCGTCCTGACGTGGCCGTTGCCAGCAATCAGGATCGCGCCGCCGCCCACACCGGCAGCCGTGACAACGGCGTCGGCGAGATGGGCGTCGCGGAATCGTTGCGCGAAGGCCATTCCGCCAAGTGCCGATTTCGGCATCATGCCGCAATGCGCCTCCTCGATTTCGATGAGCGACGCGTTATCGAGCGCTGTGCCCAGCGGCGTATCGAGGCCCAGCCGCGTCCGTTCAGCGGCCTGGATGCTGTCCGCACCTGAACGGGCAGAATTTTTCATCGCCTCCCGACCCGGATCGCCGGGCAATATGGCCTGTCCCGACGCAACCGCGGCCGACAGAAGCGGGCGATAATCGGCCATTTTCGACCACGGCGAACGGTCCCAGTCGACGGCTGCCAGGAATGCGGCCGGATCGCGGTTGGTCTCACTCGGCACGGCGAAGGGCGCCAAGACCTCGCGTTGATCGGCGGTAAATTGCTCAAACACCACGGGCACTTTTCGCTTGTTGCCCGAGAGCCCGGCGATAATGGCAGCCCGTAAAGTGTGGTGCATGTCATTGTCGTGGATCTCGCCGAGCAGTACAAAACCGTTGGCTGCCAATGTCGCATCGATCGCTGTAAGGAGACCGTCCCACCCCGCCGCCTGACACGCCGACGCTGTCGCCGGAACTGGAACAACCGACGTAGCCGAAGCAGACGCGGCGACACCGCAGAGCGGATGACCACCATCCCGCTGACATTGGCCGCTCATGTCCGCAATCGCAGTCGCAACCACAGCCGGGCATGGCGCAGCGCCAGCGCTATAAGCGTCTGGGCTTGAGGCCAACGACATCGCGCCGCAGGCGATCCAAACGGCAACTACATTCCTCCGCAGCGCGCGCCATCGTGTCGATACCGTCATGTCGGGGCCTCGCGAGGTTATAATCTCGAAACGTTCGACCTTAAGGGACGGACCAGTCCAACTATGCCGACGAGCCTTGCTGCAAAGCCCGTCTTCCACGACGGCACAGCCGCCAGTTAGATGCCAGTGCACTTTGCCGTACGCAACGCAGCCACATTGATTGATGATGTCTCCGGCATGCCTTGCGGGATCGCATGGCGCATCCCACGTCGCGCACATTCGATAACTTGGAGTTCCTGACATGACAGTTCAAAGCAAATTCAGATCAATCGCCGCCGCCCTGATGATCGCCGCACCCGCAGTTACATCACTTGCAGCCCCGACTGCGGCCGCCCCCGCCATCGGGGAAGCCGCTCCACCGTTTACCGCCGTCGACAGCCGCGGCAAACCCGTGGCTTTGGCAGACTTCAAGGGCAAGACCGTCATTCTCGAGTGGACCAACCACGACTGCCCCTACGTCGGTAAGCATTATTCGACCAACAACATGCAGTCCCTGCAAAAAGCGGCGACGGCGTCAGGGCTCGTTTGGCTGACCGTCGTCTCGTCGGCTCGAGGCCAACAGGGCCACGTCGATGGGCCAGCCGCCGACAAGCTGACCGAGACGCGCAAAGCCGCGCCGTCAGCCGTACTGCTCGATCCCGATGGCACGCTTGGCCGCCTATACGACGCCAAGACCACCCCACACATGTTCGTCATCAAGCCAGACGGTAAACTCGCCTACAACGGCGCGATCGACGACAAGCCGACGACCGACAGCGCCGACGTTGCGACCGCCAAAAGCTTCGTCAAAAACGCGATGGATGCGGTTGCAGTTGGCAAACCGGTCGATCCAGCCGTGACGCGGGCTTACGGCTGCTCGGTCAAATACAAGTCCTGAGAATACGAGGGTCTGCATAACGAGTGGCTCGTATGACCTGTGAGCCGACAAGTTGTGAACGAACACGATAGAGCACTCGCGGTGTCGCGCCGGACGGAGTTATGGTCTGCCGAACGGTCCCGTCGCATGTTCGGAGGGGCTATATCAGCCCCGCCAGAGACCGCCATGCCAAGCCTGAAGCGCGCCCCCGATCCGACGAACGCCCTCAACCCGACGAACGCCCGCGAGCGTCTCGACGCCGACGACTTCCGCGAGCACGAGATCTCGATTTGCGGGAAGGCGTTCATCGCACTCGCCTCGGGCGCGCTGTATTGGCCGTCCGAGGACGCGCTGATCGTCGCGGACCTGCACCTGGAGAAGGCATCGGCCTTCGCCCGCCATGGCCAGATGCTGCCACCCTACGATACCCGCGCGACACTGACCCGCCTCGCCGAGGTGCTCGATCAGACCGAGGCCACGACCGTCGTAGCGCTCGGCGACAGCTTCCACGATACCGGTGGACCGCAGCGGATGTCGGCGGACGACCTCGAGATCCTCCGGATGTTGCAGGACGGCCGCGACTGGTTGTGGCTGACTGGAAACCACGACGCCGTGATCGCCGCGGGTGCTGGCGGCACCGTTCGCAATGCAATCACCGTCGAAGGCATCACACTGCGCCATGAGCCAGCCACCGCGCGCGTTACGCATGAGATTGCCGGCCATCTCCACCCGGCGGCGAAACTCTCGCGCCACGGGCATTCGATCCGCCGCCCGTGCTTCGTGGGCAATGGCTTGCGTTTGGTGCTACCGGCATTCGGCGCATTCACCGGCGGCCTCAATATTCTCGACGATGCGTTCGAACCGCTGTTCGGCAATGACGGAATGAGCGTTTGGATGCTCGGGCAGGACGGGCTTTACCCCGTCGCAACCCGCAATCTCCGCCCAGACTGAACCGATCGGCTACCGGATAAACCGGCCGATCCACCTCTGTCACGTCAGCTGATTACCCGGCGAATTCGGGCGCGGCAGTGGGGGCGGGACGGTCTGCAGTGACCGGCTCAGCCGCAGCCACGCCGCTTCGCCATCGCGCGGACTGCCGACCAGGGCTCCGTGCAAATGCCGGGCGGCCAGGAACAACGGCTCGTCCTTGCGCGGCAATTGACCGGCGCCGAATTGCGGCTCCATCGCCTCGACAAGGCCGACCACCGTCTGTTCGAACGGTCCGCCGGGCAGCAGCGTGACGAGATGCCAATTCTGCTCGATGTCCTGAAAGGCCCGTTGCAAAGCGTCAGAATTGATGGTGTCGGCCGCCGCTAGGCGGCGGCGCAACCCGTCGTGCGTCTCGTCGAGGCGCATCTGCGCCTCCTCGTCGAGTTCGGTCAGAGCCCGGTCGAGCAGCGGGTCGCTCTGCCGCCGAATGCGCGCGAACTCGTCGCTGGCAGCGGACGCGGCCTCGAACGTCGCCCCGGTCAACGCCAGGAACAGGCGGGGGTCGGCGACCAAACCATCCAGCAGCGCGAAGGTGAACTCCTCTTGCCGACTGTAGCTGTCGCCAGACCGCGGCGGCTGTTGCATGGCCTTGGGCGTAGAGCCAAACCGCGCAGCGTCATTGCGCGCAGGAAGTATTGCTTGAGGCGAGATGGGCGGCGCAACGGCAGGGCGACCTGCGGCCTGCGGTCCCTGTTGCCCGCCGTCTGGCCCCTTGATTGCGTCAGGCCCCTTGATCCCGAGCGGCCGGGGTGCTGCCTCCACGCGCAGCACCTGGGGTTCGAGAGACCCGCCATCGATCGCGCGGCGGCGGTTCTCGAACTCGGCATAGAATGCTTGGCGCGCCGCCTCTAACGCACCGTGTGGTGATGCATGGCTCCGCGACGACAGCATCAGCAGCGTTTCATAAAGCTCTGGCCGTAAATAGAAACGGCCTTCCTCGGTTTTATCGGGGGCTGCCATATCGACAGTGGCGCCGGCATTCATCACCCGGCGAATGACGCGGGCGTCGTAGGCGTCGGTCAGATGCCCGGTGGCCTGGAGGGCTGCTAGTGACACCGTCGAGGTGAAGCCATCGACCGGCTTCATCGGATGGAGATGATCGATGACGATATTGGCATGTTCCAGCACCAGCGGCCGCAGCGATGCCGCGATCACCTGTTCGAGCCGGGCCTTGTGGGCCAGCGACTTATCGCGCTTCAAATGGCGATCGACGACGCTCGACAAATACTCGCGCAGTTCGCTGCGCACGCGGTAACGTTCGCCACCGTGGCTCTCATCGCGCTCGACCGCGCGGATATCGGAGCCCGCCGTTAGCACCATGCGGATACGGTCTGCGGTCACGCGGTCGAGCCCGTCGAGCGTCACGACGGCGGAAAACCCGTGCGTGTTGGTGATTGGCCGCAACTCTGAAAGCACGAGTTGCGCGCTGTCGAACGGCGTCTGACCCAGCGCCGCATTGATGGTCGCTTCGAGTTGCTGGGCGCTTCGGGCGCGCGGCGTCGGCACATCCGACAGCGGAGAGCGCAGGGCGTTGGCGCCAAACAGTCCCGACATGAACACTAAGCTGTCGATCGCGATGGCGATCGACAAAGCGAGGTAAGCAAGACGGTTGCCGTCCAGAAACGCGTTCCAAGTCACGACGAAGCGGTGAGCCTTGTCGTCGCGATTGAGTTCGATGAAGTTGATGCGCGAGCGGAGTTGGTCGGTCTCCTTCGACGTCAGACCGCTGTCGACGAGGCAACCACGGGCGAACCCGAACAGCGCGTCGGTCGACGTATGTCGTGCGAGCTTGTCGCCACCCTTGCAACTCGTCGCAAAGCGTTCCGTGCCAGCGTTCAACGCAAACACCACGGCGGCTGCTTCGGCGGCCTGTTTGGGATCGCACTCGACGCCATCGACGGCCTTCTTGGTGCCGGGCGAGGCGGTCGCCATGGCGGTGTAAATTTGCGTGCACAACTGCTGGACCTTCGATAATCGGTCCTGCGTCGGCTCCTGCCGGAACTCGGCGCGCGCGCCTTCGAACGCTGGCGTAATGCGGGCGGGATCGACACGGGCGGCGCCATCCGACGGCAACTGCTCCTGCGTCATCCGAATGCGCTGGTCGGCGGTTTCAGCTTCGCCCTTGAGTTTGGCAAGTTCGCCATCAAGGGCTGACTGCTCGCGTTCGATGACGGTGATACGGCTGTCAGCGGCCGTCAGCCGCTTGCGGGCATCCGCCAGCCGTTCCTCGGCAATCTTGACCGTCGCCTGTAGTTTGGCGAGTTCTTCGATCCGCTGGCGGTATTGCGGACCGCGGCCTTCCTTGCCGGTCCCCTCGACGCCGCCAGCTTCGGCCAACGCCTCGACGCGCTTGGCGTCGACATCCCGGATCTTCTGGTCAACGTCAGCCTTGCGGCTATCGAACTCGGCGGCGAGCGCTGGCCTATCGCTTTTGAGCCGGATCAATTCCTGCGCGATCGATTCCTTCTTGATCGACAACCCGGCCTGGGCGCCCTGTGCAGTCGCCGCGCGCTCCTGCTGCTGCTTGATTGCGCGATTGCGGTCCTCAAGCTGCTGGTTGAAATACGCCTCGATCTCGGATGTTGCCGCGCGCGAAGCTTCGGCGAGCTTCGACAGTTGGGCGTCATAGGCCTGGAACCCGGGCGACTGAAACAGGTTCTGGGCTTCCTCCAGCCGCGAGCCGACGATCCGGGTTTCTATATCGGCAATAATGCCCGCGACTTGATTTTGCGCGCGCAATTCGGCGGCCCGCATCCGTTCCGACTGCGGGAAAATCGACGCGAACAGGCTGTCGAAGGAGAAGAAGACCGACGTCGCCATACAGGCCAGAAACATGACCCAAAGGATCATGTTCTTGATGATGATGCGCGTACTTTGGACATACGGCTTGAGCAGATCGCTCGAAGCAAACAGGGCGACGAACGCCAGCCCCAGCAACGCCGTGACGATCCATAACAGTTGGTCACCGAATTTCGTCCAGGCGGCAGCGTCCTGAGGCAGATTGCGCTCACCGGCTCCGCCAAGCAACGCCCCCGTCCCGCCGGGCAGAAACAGAGACAGCGCTGCGATGAACAGCGCGATGCCCACAACCGCGCCGACGACATTGGCCGTCATCGCGTCGAGGCCCATGGCGCCCGTTGCGCGGCGCACCGGCTGTTGGTTCATGCCGACCGCGAAGCTTTCGCCGATCAGCCACGCCGCGATGAGCATCACGCCTTGAATGCCGAACGTGACCATGCCGGAGAGCACCGCTTCCCCGGTGAAATTCCGCATGCCGTCCCAGGTCGTGTAGCCTGAGGCCAGCGACAAAATGATGCCGGTGGTACCCAGCAGTCCAAGTTGCCAGTTGGAAAACAGCGTTTCTTCGATGCCCCGCATCAGTCGGGTCCGCACCCGCCACAGCATGCCGAAGATCGACATCATCAGGATCGTGGCCAGCGTATAACTGACGAACGAACCAGGGTTGGCGGCAATAGCCGACGTCACGTCGCGGGCGGTCGCTTGCGCTTGCTCGGCGACCTGTATCGCCGTTGCCGACGGTGCGGCATCGATCGCAGCGAGAAGGCCATCGGCTGCGGCCTTGACGTCGAACCCCATCGTTTACCTCGCTATCAACACCAACGACGTGCGGTCTGCAGCCAATCTGCAGGGCCAGCGCCCAAGCTCGAGAGATACACTTCCCATGTCGCGATCACGGCATGTTGCAGACCCGGTTGGCACAACGCCTAGATAGATGCTTCTTTGCAACATCAACAGGCCTCCTGTCGATTTGCGGGCGCTAATAAGGCAAACCTAGTTCAAGTCCGTGTCGCGCAGCCAATGAGTTCCGCTCGATCCACGATCACGGGTATCGTTGAACCCAACTAGGTTATGTGGGCGGCATATGCCGGCCCCGTGCCGCCTGGAGCAACGTTCAGTTTGCCTGGACGCGCAGCCAGATCGACTGAATACGCCCGACGGTTTCGTCGGCGATAACAGCTAGTTCGGCAAACAAACCCGCCACCCGTTCGACACCGACCAGCCCGATTGCCGCGACGGCCACGAGGCTCGCGATCACCAGCAGCGTCACCGACCATGCGAGACCTGTCGCCGCGCGGGCCTGCCACGATCGCCGCCAGCGTTTTGACAGCCACGGCGGGGGCGCCGCGACAGATCGCGCTGCAACGGTGGACAGCAACGTGGGGGACAGCAACGTGGTGGGGGACAGCGGGACATTGTCGCGGGCGGATAGGTCGTTGCCGTCCACCTCGTTCCATGTGCCCTCGTTCCATGTGCCCTCGTTCCATGCGTCGGCATCAGGCAAGGGCGGCGGAAGCAAGTCCTCCGCATCGCTACCGATTGGCGGCGCCACGACGGCCTCCTCAGGTTCAGCGGCGAGGCTGACATGGGGCTTGGAAGGCTCAGGCACGGGCGCCCGGCGCACGCCACGGGCGAGAACCGGGGACAGCCGTTCGGCGAGTGCGGCCTCATCGGCAGTCATCGGGTCCGACTTTGGCCTGTGATCAGAGGTTGCCCCGTGATCAGAGGTTGGGCCGTGACCAGAGGATGGCCCGTGACCAGAAGCTAGCCCGCCCGGTTTGCCGGTCGGGGCGGTTTGGACCATCGTTTCCGCCGGAGATGATGCCGGATCGGACAGAGTGTTGGACGCGGTACTCAACATGGGGAACGTTCAAATCAATGCGGGCGGCCAGCGTACGCACGCCAGACACTGCCAAATTCCCACCCATTGCTGACGGTAAACTGCGAATATTTCGATCACAAGACAAAGTCGCAGACGAACAGGCAAAATATTTCAATGCAGGCTGGCACCGTTTGCTCAACGTGGTCCACGGTACGGCGGCATCTGACCGGCATTCGACAAACCAGTTCCTCTGGTCGGTCCGATCGATTAAACGCGATCGGAAAGCTGGATGTCCGCAGTCCGGCTACACCCAAGGCTTCCTCACATGCTCGATCTCGTACTCGGTCTGTTGATATTCTTGTCGCTTCACCTACTCCCGACCCAGCCGGCCGTTCGGGCGGGCTTCGTCGAACGGTTCGGCGAAAACGCCTACAAAGGCGTGTTCTCGGTGCTTTCCATCGTCGGCTTCGCGATCATCATATACGGCTACCATAAGTTGCAGATGAACCCGGGCAAGAACCCCGTACTTTGGGACCCGCCGACCTGGACCAAGCACATCTCGTTCCTGCTGATGATCCCGGCCATGATCGCGATCGTCGCGGCGTATGTGCCTTCGCGCATTCGCGATGTGCTGAAACACCCGATGCTGGTTGCCATCAAGATCTGGGCGCTGGCCCACCTGATCGCCAATGGCGACCTCGCCAGCTTGCTGCTGTTCGGTAGCTTCTTGGCCTGGGCCGTCTACGACCGGATTTCGCTCAAATATCGAACCGGCGGGCTTGGCCCGCTTGGCGACCGCAAGGGCACGTTGACCGGCGACATCGTGGCCGTCACCGGCGGAGTGGCCGCCTATGCCTTCATAATGCTGTGGGGCCATCAGCACCTCATCGGCAAAGCGCTGATTGCCATATGATCGACGTCAAAGATGGCCGAAACGGCGATTCCGACCAGCCGCCGCCAACCCCTGGTCGACTGATAGGCCTCGCGCGGCGGTCGAAATCGCGGGCGCCGATGGAGGAACTGACATCCGGTATGATTACGCGGGAAGCCGGCCTCGAAGGCTGCTTTCGCGGTGCGAAGTTCCCGAGACGTCAGATCACGATACTTGCGCTGGAAGATTGGCACGCGGCGCTGGCCGATCTCTCCGGCATCGCGGGTCCACCAGACCTGCCGTGGACGGTTCGGCGGGCTAACGTGCTGGTCGAGGGTGTGCGCTTGCCACGCGCGAAGGGCGCAACCCTCGCCGTCGGGCCGGTCGTTTTAGAGGTCACCGGGGAGACCAACCCGTGCCACCGCATGAACGAAGCCCACCAAGGCCTGTTGTCTGCGCTTCATCCCCAGTGGCGCGGCGGCGTCACCTGTCGCGTCATCGAAGGCGGAAACATCGCAATCGGCGACGCAGTCCGCGTGCTATCTTCTCCGCCAGAACGCAGCCCGCCGCGGCTACCGGGTTAAGTTGGAGGCCCAGCGGGACGAGGGGACCAGCTGGTGCACCTGCCCGCGCGCCCGGCACCAGCCCGCTCACCGCGTAGCGACCGTGAAATCGGTGCCTTCGCCAAAATGCTGGCTTGTGGTTTCATCCGAGATGATCAGTGACGAGCCAGGCTTCATCCGCTCCGCGATGGCAGCCATCGCTTCTTGCGGAAACTGCACGCGGTCGAGCGCAGCCGTTGCCGTTGCCGTTGCCGGTCGCGGCTGTGATTTCGATCCCGTGTCGCGGTCGCGCATCGGCACCGACGCGACAGTCCAATCGAGTTTTGAAAAATCGTCGCTGTAACCCATGGCCGTGTAGACATGCGTTCCCAGCGGCATGTCCGCGTCGGTGATCGTGACTGGTACTTCGAGCACCGGCTCGAAACCCTGGCGCACATACAGGCGCTGATCCTTGCGGCTGACGAACACCGAAACGGGGCGCATGTACCGAGCATCCTCGCGCTTTTTGAGCGCATAAGCCGAACGCGCGTCCTTCAGCGCCTGATTGGCCTCTTGCACGGCCTCGCTGGCACGGGCGTTGGCGTCACTGGCTGTCGCAATCCGGGCTTGATATTCGGGCCTCAGGGTATCCACGTCGCTCAATGTATCCTGAGCCAGTTCCAGTTCGCTCGCGAGGTCGAACAGCTTGGCCTCGATTTTGTCCTCGGCACCCATCAAGGCTTCCAGCGCGCGGTCGCTGAGCGGGCTGTCCATCCGGCGGCCGATCGCCGCGAGTTGCCCCTCGAGCTTGTCGCGGACCCGGCCGATGCGGTCGATCGTTGCGGTGGCATCGCGGGCGCTGTCCTCGACCTTTTCGAGGTCATTTTGAGCCACAATGAGCGCTTTGCGTGCGGCTTTGAACGCCTCGAGCTTGGTGGCATGCTCGGCATCGACCGGCGCGATAGCCTCGAACAGGTCGCGCGTTTCGGCAAAGCGTGCCTTCGCTGCAGCCGTCACCGGCACGTCGCCGCCACGGCCCAGTTTGACGCCGGCGATCGCACCACCCAGGCTGGCGACGCGGTTGCCACCGCTCGGACCCAAATCACCCTTGATCGGGTCCGCGGTCAGATCGAGCGCGACCGTTTCCTCGGCGGGCGGCGGCGGTCCGGGCAACTTGTCGTGAGAAATCGCCCGCGGCGCGACGTCGGCATTCGACACGATCACGCGCGTGTTGACCGAGGTCATGTCGTAGAGCCGCTGCGAGAAAGCGCGCGGCAAGCGGATACAGCCGTGCGACGCGGGGTACCCGGGCAGGTGACCCGCGTGCATTGCCGTCCCCGACCACGTCAACCTCTGCATGTAGGGCATCGGCGCGTTATCGTAGAGATTGCTGTAGTGCTCGACCGCTTTACCGAGAATACTGAACACGCCCGTGGCTGTCGGGTTCTCCGCGTTGCCACTCGAGATCGGCGCTTCCGTCACGCTACCGTTGCGGTTGTATACGGTAAGCCGCTGGCGTTTCAGCGAGACAATGACGACCAGCGGGTCCTTGGATGACACGACCTGCGGCTTTGGCGGGGCAAGTTCCGTGCGACGGCGCGCTTCGGCTGGCGATGCAAGCAGCAGCGACCCGATTGAAGCGGCGCAAAGCGCGGCGCGCAACATCGCGCACGGACTGATCGGAGCAATCGGAAATGTCGACATGGCACCCCACCTGACGAGAATTGGCCGAACCTGCAGCCAACAGTTGCGGAAACCACCGAAGATGTCCGCCTAACCCCTTCATTAACTACGCTCTTTCCGCTAACTCATGGTTACCAGACCCTTTGCACCTTGCGCAATTGTTACCTGTCGAGCCGAATGCAATTGTTACAATTTGTGTAAACGCAGCGGCGCAAACGCCACGCAATCCGCCGAGGCCCAGGAGAGCCCCATGTCCGTGCAGATGCCAACAAAACGCCTGATGGCGCCCGACATTACGGCTCGTAAAGGCTTGGCGCCGATCGTGTCGCTGACCGCGTATCATGCGCACACCGCCGCGATTGCCGATCGCTACTGCGACTTCCTGCTGGTCGGCGACAGCCTTGGCATGGTCATGCACGGCTATGAGACGACCGTGCCCGTGCCGCTCGAGTTGATGATCATGCACGGCCGCGCGGTCGTGCGAGGCTCGAAGCGAGCCCTCGTCGTCATCGACATGCCGTTTGGCACCTACGAGGAGAGCCCGTCGGTCGCCTTCCGAAATGCCGCCCGCGTCATGAAGGAAACCGACTGCGGGGCCGTCAAACTCGAGGGCGGCCGCCGTATGGCCGAAACGATCGACTTCCTGGTTCAGCGCGGCATCCCGGTGATGGCCCACATCGGCCTGACGCCGCAGTCGGTCAACGTCATCGGCGGCTTCAAGGCGCAGGGCCGCACGGCCGACAGCTGGGCCCCGATCGAAGAGGACGCGCGCCTCGTCTCGCAAGCCGGTGCGTTTTCCGTCGTGTTGGAAGCGATGGCCGAGCCGCTCGCCGCCCGTATCACCGCCGCGGTGCCGATCCCGACCATCGGCATTGGGGCATCGCCTTCCTGCGATGGCCAGATTCTCGTCATGGAGGACATGCTGGGCCTGTCCGAGCGCGTGCCGAAATTTGTCCGCAAGTTCGGCCGAGTTGCAGAGGCCATCGAAGACGCGATCGCGAGCTACGCCGAGGATGTTCGCAACCGCGCTTTCCCGGCGCCCGAACACACCTATACGCTAACCCCGCCTGGGCCCGTTGAACCCGCAGCACCCGCAGTTCCGCCAGCCCGGGACACGAAAAAGCCGAAAAACCTGCGCACGTGATTGCGGGTCGCTCAGGGTGGCGGCGCACGCAGACGTGGGCTATTGACGGGGATTGCGCGCCGACACGGCGGGCTTGAGGCGACAGCGAGACAACCGAACCGATGGTCGACAGAAACGATTCCCTGATGCGCGAACTCGACACCGAGATGCGCAACGAATCCTACCAAAAGATCTGGGACAAGTACAAATTCCTGATCATCGCAGCGATCCTTGCGATCCCCTTGGGCACGCTGGGCTGGCAAGTCTATGACGGTCAGCGCCGGGCCGGTGCCGAAGCCGCCGGTGCAAAGTTCGAGGCAGCCCGTCGCCTTTTGGTCGAGAAAAAAGAAGCTGAAGCCGACACGGCGTTCGCCAACCTCGCAGCCTCTGGACCATCCGGCTACGCCACGCTCGCCCGCCTTCACGCTGCGGCTTCCCTCGTCAAGGCCGACAAAAAAACCGAGGCGGTTGCCGCCTACGACGCGTTGTTCAGTGACGCGACGGTGCCAGCCATCATTGGCGATCTAGCCGCGCTGCAAGCCGCCGGGCTTCGCTTAGAGGCAGCAGACTGGACCGAAATGCAGAATCGGCTCACCCCACTGATGGACGAGAAGGTGGCGTATCGCGCCATGGCAAGAGAAATGCTTGGTCTCGCCGCTTTGAAAGCTGGCAAAATCGACGATGCCCGCGCGGCGTTCTTGCTGATCCTCGGCGATGTGAAAGCGTCCCAGCAGCTCAGGGAGCGTGTGCAGTCTCATATGGCCGGAATAGCTGCCTCCGACCTAGCAAAGCAACCGCCCGGAGCCACCCCTGCTGGATCAGATCCAGCACAAGGCAACCCGGTGCAAAGCACGACACCGGCAACGCCGACCGGAGACGCGACCAAGAAGTAAGCGGCAGCCGTTGATCGACTTAACGCTTCGAGGGTTCCATGACGGGTCGTCTGCTCAATGGGTTCACTGCAGCCATGCTGGCTGCTGCCGCCGCAGCCACCCTGCCTGGGTGCGCCGGCGACGGTCCGGAGCTGCCAAAACTCGGCGACCTCAACCCGTTCAAGGAAAAGATCGCCCCGCTGCCGGGTCGCCGCATCGCACTGGTCGACCGCGACGCGAAGCTGCCGGGCGAATTGGCCGAAGCTGGCACCCCTGTCGCGCTGCCACCCATTCGCGCCAACGAAGCATGGTCGCAGCCAGGCGGCGAACCGAGCAATGCGCCAGGCCACCTGGCGCTGTCGTCGGCGGCACCTAAGCAAGTCTGGTCCGGCGATGTCGGCGACGGGTCGAGCAGCAAAGGCCGGCTCACCGCAAGCCCGGTGGTCGCCGACGGCCGCGTCTACACACTCGATGCCGACGGCAAGGTAACGGCGTTTTCAGCCAGCGGCGGCGGCGTCGTCTGGCGCACCCAGTTGGTCCCCGATACCGGCGCGAAAGGCAACGGCTACGGCGGCGGTTTGGCCTACGACGGCGGCCGCCTGTATGGCGCCAGCGGGTATGGCATCATCGCCGCGATCGACCCCGCGTCTGGTAAAAAGCTGTGGGAAAAGGTCATCGGCGCTCCGGTCCGCGCTTCACCAACAGCGTCCGGTGACCGCGTTTACGTCGTCACCAGTCACGGCCGGTTCCACGCCTTCAACGGCGCCGACGGGGCCGAACTGTGGGCCGTGCGCGGCCTGCCGCAGTCGTCTGCGCTGGTCAACAATGCCAGCCCCGCCGTCTCTGGCGACATGGTCGTCGTCCCATACCCATCTGGCGATATCGTCGCCCTGAAAGCTGCCGACGGCAACACCGTTTGGACCGAGACATTGACCCGCTCGCGCGCCAGCTCGCAGTCGGCTCTGACTGATGCGGGCCGCCCGGCCGTCGACCAAGGCGTCGTATTCGGTGTCGGCCACGCGGGCCGCATGGTCGCGACACAACTCAAGGACGGTGAGCGCTTATGGTCGTTGCCGATCGCGGGCTTCCAGACGCCGTGGGTCGCAGGCGAAACCGTATTCGTCGTCGATATTACAGGTCAGCTGCTCGCCTTGTCGCGTCGGGACGGCAAGGTCCAGTGGACAACGCAGCTGCCTGCCGCAAAGGTCTGGGCCGGGCCGACGCTTGCTGGCGGTATGCTGTGGTTGACGTCGAGTTCGGGGAAGCTTGTTGGCGTCGACGCGGTTACCGGCAAGCTCACGACGCAGTCCGATATTGGCAACCCGATATTCATCGCCCCCGTGGTCGCCCAGGGCCGCATGTACGTCCTGACCGACAACGCCCGCCTGATCGCAATGAACTAACCGGATCAGGTCGACTTGGCTTCGGCGATCGTGAGATCGAAGGCGATCGCGTACATCAGTCCTCAGGATCGGTAAGAACATCCGTGATCGGGTAGGTCGTTTCCTCGCCGGTGGGAATAACCCGTATTTTGACTTCGTCGCGCGACTGCATGGCCAAGACTTCATACGGCACACCGCGCGGTCCGAAGCGACGCACCAGTCCCACCAGATCAACTGGCGCAGCTCTCACGTCTGTGGTCGTCAGATTGCGCGGCGGCTGTGCAATTGTCGTTGGGGGCACGACATCTCCAGTGCAGACCAGTGGCTTGTTTTGGCGATGATCTCAACATGGCCGAACAATACTGTAAACTTCTGACAAGCGACACCCCAAACACCAGCTATTCCCAGGACCATGGAATTGCTGCATAAGCGCGGGTCCTCGATCCCTGAGCTTTGACATGCCCGCCGACCCCACTGCATCGCCTGACCATCGCAAGCCAGCCGAACACAAACCGGCCGATCGCCAACCATCGGTCGCCATCGTCGGTCGACCGAATGTCGGCAAGTCCACGCTCTACAACCGCTTGACGAACACCCGCGACGCCCTCGTCTCGGACCTGCCCGGCCTGACCCGCGACCGCCGCGACGGCGACGCCGACGTAATGTCCCACACGGTCACGATCATCGACACCGCTGGCCTCGAGGTCGCCCCGCGCGGCTCGATCTCCGAGCGCATGCGCCGACAGACCGAAGTTGCCATCGAAGCGGCCGATCTTGTGCTGTTCGTGATCGACGCGCGCGCTGGCATTATCGCCGACGACGAGACGTTCGCAACCATCGCCCGCCGCTCGGGCAAACCGGTGATCCTCGTCGCCAACAAATGTGAGGGCCGCAAAGGCGACGCTGGCTTTCTCGACGCCTACGGTATGGGCTTTGGCGAACCGGTTGCGATCTCCGCCGAGCACGGCGAAGGCTTCGACGACCTGGAATGGGCGATGCTTCGCGCGCTCGGGCTGTCTCCGCCAAAGCCAACCGCCAAGCGGCGCCGGCGCGGATACGTCGAGGACGACGGTGAAACCGTGTCACCGCCCGCCGATCTCGATGTCGATGCGGCGGCAGCCGAAGACGCGATCGCGCCCAACCGGCCGATCCGCATGGCGATCGTTGGCCGCCCCAACGCTGGCAAATCGACGCTCGTCAATGCGCTGCTCGGCGAAGACCGCATGATCACCGGCCCCGAGCCGGGGTTGACGCGCGATAGCATCGCGTCTGAGTTCGCGTGGCAGGACCGCAGCTTCACGATTTACGATACCGCCGGATTGCGCCGCAAAGCCAAGATCACCGAAACCGCCGAAAAGTTATCGGCGAGCGATTCGATCCGAGCCTTGCGCTACGCCGAAATCGTCGTCCTATTGATCGACCCGGAGCGCCCGTTCGAGCACCAAGATATGACGATCGCTTCGATGGCGGTCGAGGAGGGCCGCGCGCTCGTGATCGCCATCAACAAATGGGACCTCGTCGAGGACAAGCAGGCCAAGCTGGCTCAGCTGCGCGAGGAACTCGACGGCAGCCTGTCGCAGGCCCAGGGTATCGCCATGGTCACCATCTCGGCGCTCGCCGAGAAGAACCTCGACAAGATGATGGCCGCCGTCGTCAAGACCTACGACACCTGGAACCGCCGCTTGCCGACCAGCGCACTCAACCGTTGGCTTGCCGAGGCGACCCAGCGCCATGCCCCGCCAGCCGCCAGCGGGCGTCGCATCAAGCTGCGCTACATCACCCAGACGACAGCGCGGCCGCCGACGTTCGTGGCGTTCTGCTCCAAGCCCGAGGACGTACCGAAGTCCTACGTTCGTTATCTGGTCAACGGACTGCGCGAGGCATTCGATATGCCAGGCGTCCCGATCCGCTTTCAGTTGCGCAAGAGCGACAACCCTTATGCGAAAAGCTGATAAGGCGTTCCGCCGGTGGTTTGCGGTTCACCTCCGCAGGTGCATGCTCTAATTTGTGAAACGTTGGCTGGGGCAGCATCGTATGGTTACGGGCGGGCGACGAATGCCTACCTAACCGCAACGATCGGCGACGCCCAGCCACACGACGCCCAGCCACACGACGCCCAGCCACACGCCGCCAGCCACACGACGCCAGCCACACGACGCCAGCCACACGACGCCAGCCACACGACGCCAGCAAACACCGATCTCAGCAACACCGATTTCAGCAACTCCGGGAAACGACGCCAATGACGACGCCGCTTCAAGCCGCCGTGCGCCTTTCGGCCGCCATCTTCTTCGCGATGATCCTCACCGCCAACGCAGCGTTGGCATCCAAGTGGGACGAGCGCGTGCAGAAGAACTGCCAGGACGATTATCTGAAGTACTGCTCGGCCGAACCAATCGGCAGCACGACCATGCGTCGCTGCATGGAGGCCAACGGCAAAAAGCTGTCGAAGACATGCGTTAACACGCTGGTCGACGCTGGCGAAATCCCGCGCAACCTGCGGCGCTGATCTTGCGCCTCAGTTGAACGAGACACGACGTGAATATCGGCCGACGGGAAATCGGGATCCTCTGACCGGCAACCGGGGGATCGCCCGGCCGGGAGTTCGGCGGCGCATTGCAGCGCGGCACAAACTCCCGGCCCAGGATCATGGCGGCGGCCCAGAGCGAGGACGCTGCTCCTACAGGTTCCGGTGGTCGGAACATCTGCGGACCGGCATCGACGCGCAGAACGGGCGCCAGCGGAAGGCAGGAGATAGACGCTGCGCAACGGAAATCAAGCCCTGTCCGCGCCGCAGTGTGAAAAATTTATGACGAGACCGCCAATGACCGATCCGTCAGCCACGCCAGCCGCAGTATCTGATCAGGGACCAGCCCAGGAAACTGAGGTGCTGTTCTACCATTTGGAACGCCAGCCGCTCGAAGCCGTCATTCCAACGCTTCTGGAAAAGACGCTGGAACGTGGCTGGCGCGCGGTCGTTCAAGTTGGTTTGGACGAACGGCTCGACGCGCTCGACGAAGCATTGTGGACCTATCGGCCTGATAGCTTCCTGCCGCATGGGCGGGCGAGTGACGGTCACCCCGAGCATCAGCCAATCCTGCTGACGACCGGCAATGAAACGCAGAACGGGGCCGGCGTGCGGTTTCTTGTCGAAGGTGCTGAGACGACGTCGTTCACAGGTTTCGTCCGCATCGTCATCCTGTTCGACGGCAACGACCCGGATGCGCTCCAAAAGGCGCGATCACAATGGAAAGCAGCCAAAGCGGCAGGCGCTCCGGCAACGTATTGGCAGCAGAGCGAAACCGGCCGTTGGCAAAAGAAGGCATGACGGCCGCGGGACGCCATAAACGGTTCGGGGCCGACCCGGTTTTTCCGAGTTCAGCCCCGTTCACTCCCCAGACTTGGACATTTTTGTAAATCGCTCGCGCAGCCCTTACGCAGCAGCGGGCCGACCATGCGAGAGGCAACCGCCTGTGTCAAGAAACCGCTAGCCCGTTACCGACCAATTTTTGTCGTCGATCACCGCCAAATGGGCTTGACGGCGCCGATTGCGCACCGACCAACGCCCGGCCATGCCGTAGGCCGCGTCAAATCCTGATTGCCGTCCCAACGGTGCCTGAAACGTCGACTTTGACAGCCTCAAGGCGGCAGCTAGGAGCGCAAAACGATGGCAGCACGCAAGACACGGCCCGAGACACGGTCCACAAGCCCGTCGAAGGTCAGCACCCAACCACGCAAACTGGCTCAGCGATTGGCCGTGCTGTGCGGGCTGGCAACAATCGTCGTCGCTCTACCCCTGCTGACGCCTGCGCTCAACGGCTTGAAGCCGGGCGGTATGCCGCTTGGCTACGCCATTGTCGCGCATGGCATTCCGCTCATGCTAGCGATCTGGCTTGCCGTCATCGCTTGGACGTCCCGCAATGGCCGATGACCCGTCACAACGCAGCGGCACGACCTCAGTGAGTCGAATAGTCCCGTTCGGCACCCCGTGGTCAGGAGCGGCTATTTGGGTCGCTGCTGTGACTGCGGTATTCGCGCAAGGCTTCGACGGTCTCGCCATAGCGGTCGGCATCTCAGGCGCGTTGTTCCTGACCGCGCTGTTCCAGGCGCGTCGAACGGGTCACCCGAACGCGTCGAACGCAAACAGTCCGAGGTTCACGCCTGAACTCGGCACCACATCCCGCCTCGCGCTTGCGCTCGCGCTCGCGGCCTTGATCGCGGCAGAACTGCAGATCGCCGCAACCGGCATCGACGTCCTCTTCGCGCACAATACGCCGATAACCCCGATGCTCGCCGTGTCCGTCAGCACGTCGGCGAACGTGTCGGCCGGTTTGATCGCAGCAACATTGGCCGCCGTGATTGCGGCTGTGGCACTTGCCCTCGCCCCTCCTCGAACCACCCGAGCCATCACCATTAGCGTCGTCGCGGCCATCGTGATCGTCGTCGCCGGGTGCTTGGCGGCGGTCGTCTGGCGCGATGGCATCACCGCGCTCGTATCGCTACCAGCCGTCACCGAAATTACGAGCATCGAAGCGCGTTTGCTCGAAAAACGGCTCGCCGATCCGGCCACACTTCGCGCCCACACGGTGCCGTTCCTGAAAACCGACGCGGTCAACTTCGTCGCGCTGGCTGTCCTGATCGCTGTCGGATTGGCAGCGTTGACTGCAGCCTTCGCCGGCCCTGGCTTCACGGGGCCGATTACAACCCGATCGTCGGCAATTGTTGCGCTACTGCTTGTCGCCGCGCTGCCAGCCATCGCCAGCTCCGGCAAGCGCGACCTGATGGCAACGGTCGACAGCGGCATCACAGTAAACGCTCCGCCAGCGTGGCTGACCAGCCAAGTCGCGGCTGGTACAGTCGAATTGTGCGGAAAGCCCATTCCGCGCACCGGCAAAGTGACAGACGCCTGTGGCAAAGGCTTCGGCCGCGACGGACGCATCCGCTGGCAAGACATCTCGTTTGAGCGCGCCGGAGCGCCGTACGCCGCGATCAGTGCATCGACCCCCTCGACCGGCATCGCTGTGGCGTTGACCGGCCTCGTCCTGGCGATTGCCACGTTTGGCGCAGCCCTGGTTGGCGGAGCCCTGGTCAGCCTCGGCGCTGGCGCCATGACCTCGGCGACTTTGCCAGGCGCCAGCGGTGCCGCCCCGTCGAACGCCGACACGTCGGCCGCCCCCACGATGACACGCGCACTTGCTGTGATCCTCATAGGGTCGGCCATCGCCGCGTCCGGGCTCGCCGACGTCGGTGCGCTTGTGGCATTGGCTGCCGGGATAGCTGCGGTTGCAATGCTCCCGCCCATGCTCGTCACCATCGTCAAACCCCGCGCCGCGCAATCAGCCAGCGCCATGCTGACGGTCTCGGCGAGCGTGATGCTCGGCGTCGTCCTCGTCGTCGTTTTGGCGCTCGCCCCGAAGCTCGTGCCATACACGGCGTTCGAGTGGAGCGGCGCGGCAAAGTCGGCGCCGCCTGCCCTAACGCGCCGCCTCACAACACTGGCGACGCAGACTGCCGCTGCGACAAGCCCGGCCCAGCGCACAGCGGCTGAGGCGCAAGCGCGCCGCATCATCGAAGACCGCATCACGTGGCTCGGGTTGAAGCCCGCAGCCTCCGGACTGATCGGCCTGATGGCCGCACTTCTGATCGGCGTTTTCGGAGTTTTGTTGAACGCACGCCGTTAATCATATCGAAAGCTTAAGGTTTCGATCTCGTTAAAACTCGTGCCACGAATGCTGGCCGCGCTCCTTACGAGGGTTTTGTCGCGTGGCACGTTTTACGTCGGCATTAGAGTGGAGTCCGTCCATGCCATGTTTGAAATCGGCGCTGAAGCGCGCAATGCGATCATTCGGCCTAGCCATTTGTCTGGTCCTGTTTGCTGCCCCGGTCCAGATCACGTCCGCCAACGCCGACACCATACCATTCTGGGAAGAGCAGCCGAGTTTGACCGGTAAGGCGCCGCGCGCCGCCAAGCGATTGCGTGCAGCAGCAGCGTCCGAA
>Ga0163144_10007149_pt1 | contig 24508 bp, 18 predicted proteins | sample OliLak19BULKMAT1_FD_123175 | JGI IMG/M metagenome (GOLD analysis project Ga0163144, IMG submission 123175) | Freshwater microbial mat bacterial communities from Lake Vanda, McMurdo Dry Valleys, Antarctica - Oligotrophic Lake LV.19.BULKMAT1 | ecosystem: Environmental > Aquatic > Freshwater >...
CCGCGTCTCCGGTGGCTCCGTCGCCTCGTCTCGGCCCGGGAACATCGCCGACTTCTACTATCCGGCCCAAAACAGCGATCTCCTGCACAACCACCGACTCTCATGAATAATGCGGGCTAGCGGGCCTTAGGCACTTGTTCGTCGGCGTGGTAGCTCGAGCGGACCAGCGGCCCCGACTCAACGTGGCCGAAGCCTATCGAGAGGCCGAATTCCTTCAACTTCGCGAACTCTTCGGGCGGGTAGTACTTGAGGATCGGCAGGTGATTGAGCGAGGGCCGCAGGTACTGGCCCACCGTCAGGACATCCACCCTCGCATCGCGAATCGCGCGGATGGTCTCGATGATCTCGTCCCACTCCTCGCCCAGACCCACCATGATGCCGCTCTTCGTCGTCATTCCGGCGTCCTTCGACCGCGACAAAAGCTCGAGCGACCGCTTGAAGTTGGCGCCCGGCCGGACCTTGCGATAGAGGCGGGGCACGGTCTCGGTGTTGTGATTGAGGATGTCGGGACGCGCGTCGAGCACGACCTGGAGCGCCGCCCAGTTTCCCTTGAAGTCGGGAATCAGGACTTCGACCGCGCAGCCTGGAACCTTCTCGCGGATCAGGCGGATGGTCTCGGAGAACGACCAGGCCGCGCCGTCCTTCTGCTCGTCGCGATTCACCGAAGTGATCACGGCGTGCTTCAGGCCCATGGTCGCGATGGTCTCGGCCACGCGGCGCGGCTCGTCGGGGTCGGGCGGCATGGCGGCGAGGCCGGTTTTCACCGCGCAAAACCCGCACGCGCGCGTGCAGGTGTCGCCGAGGATCATGAAGGTGGCGGTGCCGCGGTTCCAGCAATCGCCGATGTTGGGACAGCGCGCCTCTTCGCAGACCGTGTGAAGCCTCTGCCCGCGGACGAGAGAGACGAGCGAGTCGTAGCGCTCCCCGATCGGGGCGCGCGCCTTGATCCAGTCCGGGCGCGGGAGGGGGGATACCACCCCGCCCGATTCCCCGGGGACCGGAGCCGGCGCGTTCGCTTCAAGCATCAGATCTCGTCGCCCTCTTTCTCTTTCTCGTCCTCATCGCCATCGTCGAAAAGATCGTCGTCCTCGTCGTCGAGGTCGTCTTCTTCGTCTTCATCCTCATCGTCGACGAGGTCGTCCTCCTCATCCTCGTCCTCGTCATCCTCATCGTCTTCTTCTTCTTCCTCGTCGTCTTCGTCGTCGAGGGCCGCCAGTTCGTCGTCCTTCTTCTTATCGGCCTCGTCTTCATCCTCATCGAGGACTTCGTCTTCAAAGAGGCTCGCGTCCTCGTCGGCCACAACGTCGTCGTCTTCCCACTCATCGGAATCGTCGTCGCTGTTGCGACGCGGAGAGAGAATCAGCGGTTCCACGTTCTCCAAGTCGTCGTAGCTCATGGCTTATCGGTCTCCTTCCCGGACATCAGGCATAACAAGGCGTGCCGTCGAGGCGCAATCGTACCCGCTCTCGCCCGAAAGTCGGATGCTCTTCGCGTCGCTACGAAATTTGTGCGGGGAGGCGCCGACGGGAAGTTTCGGACGTATCGTTCGCGGAAACAGCATGTTCCACTCGAAAAGGAGAGAGAGATGAACCATCGAATTGCCTCTTCGCGCATCGCGCTTGTGCTGGCGGCGGCGCTTATGGGCTCGCTCGCATCCGCGGGTGAAATAAAGGGGAGGGCTGCGGATTCAGCGGGTGGGGCGCTGCCCGGCGCGCAGATCACTCTCGGCAACCTGGCTACGGGAAGCCAGAGTGTCGTCATGGCCGACGCCACCGGCGCCTATTCCTTCACCGGCCTCGCCGCGGGCATGTACCGCGTCATCGCGCACGCGAACGGTTTCTCCGAAGGGTCGCGCAACATCAGGCTCGTCTCGGAGTCAGAGGCGGCCACCGTCGACTTCACTCTCATCGTCGGATCGCTCCAGAGTGAGGTCACGGTCACCGCGACCAGGGGTGCGCGCGACGCCCTCGTTGTCCCGCTCCGCGCTCAGAGCCTCGGTGCTGAAACCATGGCGGCCCGGAACCCGGCCTCCTCTGGGGAACTCATGATCGAGGCGACCGGGGTCACCCCGGTGGGCAGCGGCCCCTTCCAGATGCGCCCCCGGCTGCGCGGTCTCGATTCAACGCGCGTCCTCGTCCTGGTCGACGGCGAACGCCTCAACAATGCGCGCACCGCCACGGATCGCGCCGGCGTCGAAGTGGGTCTGGTGGACGCGGGGAGCATCGAGAGCATCGAAGTGGTGAGCGGCGCCGGCTCGGTCCTGTACGGTACGGACGCTCTCTCCGGCACCGTTAACATCCGCACCGTCCAGCCGACATTCTCGGGCCAAACCCGCTTCACCGCCCATTTGAACGGCTACTACAGCTCCAACGAGAACGGCCGCCGCGGCAACCTTGGCGTGGGAGTGTCCGGTCCGAGGTACGCGATCAGCCTGTCCGGGGGCAAGGAGTCCTTCGACAACTACCAGAGCGGCGGAAAAGATGGCGACACCCTCGAAGACTCGCGGCCGCTCTTCGCCAGCGGAACCCTGGTGCAGACCGACACCGGTGACCTCCTGGGCTTCAACTTCAAGGCCTTCCCCGATCCGTTCAATGCCCCGTTCGTTCGAACCTCCACGGAGATCCCGACGTCCTTCCTGGACGGCACCACGATCAACGGCAATGGCCTGTTCGCGCTGAACGACCGGCAGAACATACGCTTGAAGTACTTCCATCGCGAGGCCAAAGATGTCGGCTTCCCCGATTTCGTGCCGCCCCAGTTCTTCCAGGGGATCGTCCTCCCCCACAGCAAGCTCGACAAGGTCTCGGCGCGCTACGAGGCGAGGTCGCTCAACTCCTGGTTCAGCCACCTTTCGGTCGCGGCCTACTACCAGAAGCAGGACCGCCTGCTGCGCAACGTCAACATCCCGGTTCAGTTCCCCGCACCCACCCCGGGACGCTTCTTCCCGGTCAACATCATGAGGCTGGTTATCAACAGCGACACCGGACAGAAGGTGGAGACCCAGGGGGTGGACGTGCAGGGCACCTTCCTCGCTTCGCCCCGCAACGTTCTCACCGCGGGCTTCACCTATTACCAGGATGAAAGCGCCGACTACCGGACGAGTTCGACCCAGACAAACCTCGTCGGACAGATCGTGCTGGGCGCGCGCGGCCCCGCCGCCTCCGTCCTCCCGAGCCTGCTTGCTCTCGGGCCGCCCAGCGTCACGAAGCCCACGCGCGTCCCCAATGCCACTTTCAGCGACTTCGGCGCGTTCGCCCAGGACGAGTGGGATCTGAGCGACAAGGTCCGTTTCATCGCCGGCGTGCGGCTCGACGCCTACCAGGTGAAGACCCAGACCACCGCCGGCTACAACATCGACGCGGTCATCGCGGGAACCACTCCCGCCATCGACCGGACGACTCTGCCGAACCCCGCCGGCGACAAGATCGACCGCACCGCCTTCACCGGCGATGTTGGTCTGGTCTTTAAGCACAGCGACAAGCTGAGCTTCATCGCGCACTACGGCCGCAGCTACCGTCATCCAAACCTCGAAGAGTTGCTCTTCGCGGGCCCGGCCACGATCGGCAGCATCGCGCCCAACGTGAAGGTCGGCCCGGAGAAGGGCGACAACATCGATCTCGGGGTCAAGTTCCGCGCCGCCCAGGTGCAAGGCTCGCTCTCCTACTTCAACAACAAATACTCCGACTTCATCTCGACCGAGATCACGGCTCTCACCGGCTCGAGTTCGGTGTCCCAGGCCATCAACTTCGCCGACGTGCGCATCCAGGGGTTGGAAGGCGACATCCAGACTTCCTGGAGCCAGGGTGGCGCGATCCTGTCGATCTTCGCGAACGCCGCCTACAACAAGGGGGAGGTCCTCAGGGGAACAAACCCGCTCACCCGCGCCTCGATCGCGGGGACGCCTCAGGACAACATCACTCCCTTGAAAGCCATCGCGGGGTTCCGCGCCTCCGATCGCAAAGAGCGCTTCTGGGCCGAGTATTCCCTGCGTCATCAGAAAAAGGTGGACCGGGTGGCGGTGACCCTCGAAGACTCGCCCTTCCTTATCTATCAGGATCTCGCGGCTCTGGCCGGGTTCACACTCCATCGCATCGGCGTCGGCTACGACTGGAAGAAAGACCGCAAGACGGTGGGCCTGACCATGAACGTCGAGAACCTCGGAAACAAGTTCTACCGCGAACACTTCCAGTTCGCGCCCGCGCGGGGCCGAAGCATCGCGGTGGGCCTGCGGGTTCGCAGCCACTGACGCCCGAACGAAGGCCGGAGTTCGCAAGACAAGTCGAGTTCTCAAGGACCCAAATCATCAGGAGCCCGAACATGTTCAGCCGAAGAACCCGGTCGCCCTTCTGGCCGACCCTGGTCCTGACCCTTTCGTTTCCCCTGGCCGCTTTAGCTCAGCCGGTTCCGGAGAGTGATCGCATTCCCGTCGACGTGCGGCGAACAACTCTGGTCGTGCGCGACATCGAGCGTTCTCTGGCCTTCTATCGCGACGCCCTCGGGCTCAAGGTTGTCTACGACCAGATAATCGGCGGAGCCGAAGGGGTGCGCCTCGTGCTTCTTCGCGCCAACGACTCCTTCATCGGCGCCATCGGCCTCATGCAACGACTCTCCCCGGAGGAGAGGGCCAGAGCGGCGGCGGCGCCCATCGTTTACGAAAAGGCCCGGGCCGGCCAGGTGATCCTCGTTATCAACGCCAGGGACCTCGATCAGCGCTTCCCGAAAGTGCGGCTGGCTCCTGGTCTGAAGGTGAGTGCCGAACCGCACCGTGTCGAGTACCCGGCACCTGAGGGAGGGACCATCCCGGTCATGGTCAGCATGGTCTGGGACGCCGACGGATACTTCGTCGAACTCAACCAGATTCTCGGAAAGCCGGCGGGCGCCTTGAAGTGATTGCCGGAGAGGCCGACCCGCTTCTCCCAAAGCTCGCCATGAGACGCCGTTTCTGCAACACCCCGCTCGGTCAGGTCCTTTGCCTCGAGGCCGGCACGGGTGACGCGACCCCTCTGCTGCTGCTCCATCAGACCCCGCGGTCAATCGACGAATACGCCGAGGTGGCGCCGATCCTCGCCCAGGGAAGGCGTGTGGTCGCGGTCGACACCCCGGGATATGGCGCATCGGATCGGGTTCCCGGCCAGCCGACCGTCGCCCTCTACGCCGACGCCATGACCGCGGTTCTGAACGAGCTCGGCCTGGCCCGGGCAATCGTGGTCGGCCACCACACCGGGGCACTGATCGGCTTCGAAATGGCGGCCGCGACCCCCGAGCGCGTGGAGCGACTGGTTCTCTCAGGGCCGATCTACATGGACGAGGCGATGCGGGCTCACCTTCGGCAGCTCTTCGAGCAATGGCGGGTCGTACCTGACGGCTCACACCTCAAGAAGAAATGGGACGCCATGCAGACATGGCTCGCCCGGCCGGACCTCATTCAGCGCGTCCTGGTGGATCTCTTGCGCGCGGGCGAGGCCAGTGAGCAGGGCCATTTTGCGTCGGCCGAGTATCGAATGGAGGACCGGCTCAAGCTGGTGCGCTGTCCCGCCCTGCTCATCTTCAGCCGTCGGGATTTCTTCGCGACGCCCGAGAGCGCCGGTCCTCTTCGCGCTGCCCTTCGGCCGTGTCGCGAGGCCTTCATCGACGCAGGGGTCTTCCCGGCCAACGAGGCGCCTTTGGAGTTCGCCCGCCTCATACTCGAGTATGTCGGAGGCCCGCCATGAACCAGGCCGCCTTGACCCTGGCGGTAGCCAGCCGGGCCTTCGGACACTTGAGGGACGGACTCGCGAGCGGGAACTGGCAGCCCTGGCTCGACATGCTCGCCGACGACTTTTCCTTCCGTTTCCCGATGGGGCGCTGGCGCGGCGAACACCGCGGCCGGAGTGACGCCGCCCGGTTCTGCGCCTATGTCCGCAGCGTCTACCCCGAGGGCCTGGAGCTTGAGATCGACCGCGTCACGGCCAACCAGGACACCGTGGTCTTCGAGTTCCGAGACTGGGGAACCCTCATCATTCCCGACCAGCCGCCGCGCGCTTACCGGAACCGGGTGGCCATCTCGCTCGATGTGCGCGATGGGCGGATTGCCGCGTATCGCGAGTACTTCGGGTCGGACGGCGTGAGCGACTGAGGCGCCCTGGATGCAAAACCTTCCCCTGCGAATCCTCGTCCGCAATCTCCACCTCGCGGCCACCGTCTTTTTCGGCCTCTTTGTAGTTGTGGCGGGCCTCTCGGGCAGCGCGCTCGTCTTCCGCGAGGAACTGGAGCGGCGGTGGTACGAACCGCGGGTCACTCCGACGGGCCCAGCCCTCCCTCTGGAATCGCTTCGGACCGCCGCTTCTTCCGTTGAACCCGCGCGGAGGATCTCGATGGTCGTTCTGCCCGACCGCCCGGACCGCCCGGTTCAGTTCATCCTTCAGAAGCGCGAGGCGCGCACCTTGAAGGAAGCCGATCAGATGAGCGTGTACGTGAACCCCTACACCGGGGTCGTGGAAAGTTTCCGCCGTCGGGAGGCGAGCCTCCTGGGCCGGCTCCGCGATCTGCACTTCGCCTTCTTCTCGGGTCCGCCGGGCCTCACTTTCAACGGGTATGTCGCCATCGCCCTCGCCTTCCTGAGCGCCAGTGGCTTTGTCTTGTGGGTCCAGGCATCTCCGGTCAAGCAGCGCTTCCAGGTCACCCTGCGCGGCAGTCTCAAGAGCGTCATCTGGAATCTGCACCGGCAGACCGGGCTCATGACGTTCGCTCTTCTGATCCTCGTCTCGTTCACGGGTGCCTACTACTCTTTCCGCGATTCGTACCTTTCGGTCATTGAAGCCTTCGCCGGCCCGCTTCCACCCCGGGGGGCGCCCGCGTTGCCCCGAAGAGGGCCCTCCGACACCCTCCGATCCCTCGACGAGATCGCAACCGCGGCTCGATCAGCCTCCCCGGGCGGCCGCCTCGCCGTCCTCCGGATACCGGCGCGGGACTCTTCAGCCTGGACCGTCACCTTCCATCGCGAAGGCGGGCTTGGCGAGAGTCCCGACAGCGGCCCGACCTTGCACCTCGACCCCTTCACTCTTGAGACAATCCGCATCGACGACCCTGCGGCAATGCCCGCTGGCGCGCGTCTGGTCAAGGCGATGGAGCCGGTGCACTACGGAAAGTTCGGGGGCCTCGCCACCCGGCTTCTCTGGTTCGGACTTGGCCTCGCGCCTCTCGCATTCTTCCTCAGTGGGGCGACCATGTGGTGGAACCGCACCGGCTCAGTCCGAGCCGGGTGGGCCAGAAGACGATCTCGGGCTTGACGCAGGCGGGGCGATTTGCGTACGCTGCCGGCAACGTCTGGTTGTCATAACCTTATGACAACCTGATATCCATCATCCGAAGCTGCCATCCCCCAGATATTTCGCACCCGCGGTCCAAGGCCGCGGAAGTGAGGTTCCCATGGTCAACTTTCCCACCCATAAGCAGGCCGCCCTGGTCGGGGTGCTTCTGGCGGTTCTGGGCGGGCCCGCGGCCGCTCAGAACATCGGCGCGACCACCGGCAACCTCCGCGGCATCGCCAAGGACGACACCGGCGCGGTCCTCCCCGGCGTCTCGATCACCGCGACGAGCCCGAGCCTCGTAGGCGTACGCACGGTCGCCACCGGCAGCGACGGCGCCTACGATCTCCCGGGCCTGTCGCCGGGGGTCTACCGGGTGGAGGCCACGCTCTCAGGCTTTGCCCCAAGCGTAGTGCAGAGTCTGGAACTCCGGGCCGGCCAGACCCTCCGGGCGGATCTAAGCATGAAGGCGGGCCTCACGGAAACCGTCACGGTCGAAGGCAGTTCGATCATTGACGTGGTTTCCGTCGAACAGCAGAACAACATCTCCGCGGAGACGTTCAACGCCCTGCCCAAAGGCCGGTCCTGGGAGTCGATCGTGGAGATAGCACCCTCCGTGAACACGGAGGACATCAACCGCACGAAGGGCCTCTCCTTCCAGGGCGCCTCGGTCCATGAAAACGTCTACATCGTGGACGGCGTCGATGCCACCGAGACCACCACCGCATCCCAGGGGCAGGATGTGGTTTTCGAATTCCTCGACAACATCCAGGTGAAGTCGGGCTTCCTCGGGGCGGAATACGGGGGAGCGCTTGGCGGCGTGGTCAACATGCAGACGAAGTCGGGCTCCAACCAGTTCCGGGGCGGCCTCAGCCTTCAGTACTCGGGTTCGAAGCTCACGGGAGATCCGCGACAGCGTCTGCGCTCCGATGGCGTCTACCTTACCGATCCCGAGGACGAAACCCGGGTCCTCGACTTCGGCGGCTTCATCGGCGGGCCGATAAAGAAAGAGAAGCTCTGGTTCTTCGCCGGGATCATGCCGCAGAACACCGACAACACCCGCACCGTCAACTACCCCGCGACCGCGACTCTCGCGGCCAGAACCGTGACCGTGGATAACTCGGTCCGCCGTCCTTTCGCTTCCGCGAAGCTCACCTTTCGGGCGGCGAGCGACCTTACCCTCAACCTGAGCTACCAGTACGCGCCCCGGAAGGATGTGGGCCGGCTCCCCTCGTTCGACCTCACCGATGACCGGGCGAACAACTTCGCCGATCTCGGGACCGAGCGCAATCGGAGCACCTATTCGTTGAGTGCTGACTGGGTGGCGAGTCCGAGCGTCTTCGTGAACGCGTTTGCCGGGTACTACACGCAGCGCGGCGGCACTCTCGGCGTTCCCGTAGGCGACCACATCCGCTGCGTCACCTCGAACCGCGCCATAGCCGGGGTCACCGCGGACCTCGCCTGCGATGCCAACTTCCAGACCCTGGTCAGCAACAACAGCACTCCCGTGGACGAAAACGACCGCCTCAGCATGGGCGGCTCGGCTAACTTCAGCTTCAAGGCGGCGGGCAGCCACTCGCTCAAGATCGGGGCCCAGTACGCGGAGCCCAGAAGCACGATCGAGAACTTCCTGACCGGCGAACGGTTCGACCTCCACTGGAATCTCTCCCAGATCGGGATACGCGGTCAATACGGCTACTGGCGGAACATCACCATCTCGAACCGGGGCGCCGCCAAAGCGAAAACCGCCGCGGTGTTCCTCCAGGATCAGTGGACGAAAGACCGCCTCACCTTCAACCTTGGGCTGCGCCTCGAGAACGAAGTGGACGAACCTCTGGTCTCCTCCGCCGATCAGGTTGACCGCAAGATCCGGTTCGGCTGGGGCGACAAGGTGGCCCCCCGCATCGGCGTGGCCTGGGACGTCAAGGGCGACTCGACGTGGCGCGTGTACGCGAACGCCGGCTACTTCTACGATGTCTTGAAGCAGACCGCGACGCAGCTCCTGTTCGGCTCACGCCAGTTCCGCTTCGACTATTACCGCCTCGAAACCCTGAACTGGCGAACCCTCGGCAAGGCCGCCGCGGCCGCGGCGGGAGCGCCCTTCTTCGTTCTCAACTTCGGCGGCGCCGCTCCTTACGTTCCTCCCGACACCAAACCCACGCGCAGCGATGAGCTGGCGCTTGGCACCGACTATCAGCTCGGGAAGAACTGGGCGCTCTCGGCCCAATACATTCACCGAGCTCTTCAGAACGCCGTCGAAGACTTCGATGTCACGCCCATCACGGTGGACGGCATCCGCTACACCAAAGTTATCGGGAACCCCGGACGCGGCATCCTTAAGCAACCCTTCGCGGGTCTGCCCGTCCTGCCCGATTTCGAACGCACCTACGACGGGTTCACCATCGAAATGACACGCCGCCTGGCCAACAACTGGTCGGCCAGCGGCAGCTACACCCTTTCGCGCCTCTATGGCAACTACGAAGGCCTCGGCGACTCCGACGAGCAGGTCCTCGGCGGCGGAACCCCGAACGCCGGACGCTATTGCACAACCCTCGAGAGCTGCTACAACGGCAAGGGCGAGGTCGACCGGGGCACACTCACTCTGGATCGCCCCCATCAGTTCAAGCTCAGTGGCTCCTACTCCCTCGACGCCGGCCTGACCGTGGGCGCCTTTTTCCGTGCCTCGAGCGGAACCGTGGTCACGCCGCAGCTCGGAGTGAACGCGGCTCCGATCACCCATCCCGAGGGCCGCGGCAGTCGCGGCCGAACCCCTTTCTTCACCCAGACCGACTTCTTCCTCCAGTACCGCGTAAAGGTGGGCAAACAGATGCGGGTGACGGCCTCCGCCAACGTCACGAACCTGCTCGATCAGGACACCACGAGGAGCGTCTTCCCCGGCATCCTCCTGGGCTCCGCGGCCACCACGCCGGTTCCGGTGGCCACCTACTTCGCCCCGGGTGGATACAACTACCAGGCCGTGATCGCCGCCATCCCCGCGGCGAACAAGGATCCGCGGTTCATGATGGCCCAGCTGTTCCAGGCCCCGCGCGCGCTGCGCCTCGGCCTCACCCTGGACTTTTAAGACTCACGCCATGCGATTGACCGCTCTCGTTCTCTCGGGGATTGTCGCGACGACCAGTGTCGCCGCCGAGCAGCGCAAACCCGGGGCCGTTCCCCTCCCGCCTCCACCCCTCGACTTGTCGAGGCCCGAAGGAGTCATCGCCGCCAACCGCAAGATGGCCTGTTCGCTCGAGGACGCGAAGCCCGTGGTCTTCTGGTGGAAGGGCGGCGCTTACAGTCGCGTGCCCGGCGAGCGGGATCGGCACCTCTTCAACGTCGAAGGCATGAACATCCGCCAGTGCGGGACGGTCCAGGATCCCCAGCGGGGCTCTGGCTACCGGCTGGTCTCGCGAGAAATCCTGCTTTACCTCGACCTCGAGACTGGAAACCCGCTCGAGAAGTGGAAGAACCCGTGGACGGGTAAGGAGAACGATGTCGTTCAGGTCACGAACGACCCGGTTAATGGCCCTCCGATCTTCCCGCTCGGGGCGGACGGCGCGCCCGCGAAGTGGCGCGGCACGTCGATGAAAGGGCGGGTCTGGACCAGCGGCGAGGTTCCCCTCTTCTACAAGAACCCGCTCGGCGGCGACTATCAGGAGTACATCGGCGGCGACTATCAGGCGATGGAGATGTTGACCATGTTCGCGTACGAGAAGGATCTGCTCGATGCCTCGAAGAAGGAGGTCACGGACCTCACCATCTCCTGGGCCCGCACCTCGAACTGGCTGCCCTGGATGGAGATGGGCGACCGAGTGGGGATGATGATCTTCACCACCGTCGGTAAACGCCTGCTCAAAGCCGATGACCTCACGCCCCTCATGAAGCAGGAGATCGCGACCCACTATCCGGCGTACACCGCTCCCCCGCCGCTCGACGATGCCCGTCCCAACGAAACCAGCTGGACCTACTTCAAGAAGAAGGTCGACGGGAAGCGAAAGGAAGGTTCCCGGTGAAAAGGCCGTTCGCCCCCGCGGTGATGCTCGCCTGCGCTCTCACGTCGCTTCTTCCAGGCGGCGCCTCGGCCGCCCAGAAGAAGTCCGTCACTTCTCCGGCCAAACCACGGCTCGACATCAACAAGCCCGAGGACGTCATCGCCATCGACCGCAAGACGTCGTGTTCCACCGAGGACGGCAAGGAAGCACTCTACTGGTGGAAGGGGAACGTCTACTCGCGTATTCAAGGAGAGAAGGACCGCCACCTCTTCGGCGTCCACGGCATGAACTTCCGGACCTGCAAGTCATTCTCCGATCCCAAGCGCGGCCCCGGCTACCGCTCGGTGTCGCGGGAGATGCTGATCTACGTGGACAAGGACTCCGGCGAGGTATTGCGGAAGTGGAAGAACCCCTGGACGGGTGAAGAGGTCGACGTGCTGCACGTGGCCAACGACCCCGTGAGCATGCGCGAACCGACCCACGCCTATGCCGCGGATGGAACCCCAAAAACCCTGCGCGGCGAGGTCAAGGACGGATGGGTCCTCGGAGGCGGCGGCGCGGCACGCCTCTTCTACACGAATCCTCTCGGGGGCGACTATCAGGACTATGTCGGCGGCACGTATCACGCCATGGAGTTCGGCACCGATGCGGCGAAGCTCGAGGACCTGACCGATCCGAACACGACCACCGTCAAGGATCGCGTGCTCACCTGGGTTCGCGTTTCGAAATGGCTCCCGTGGATGAGGATGGGCGGTCGGATCGGGGTCGTGGTGTTCAACACCGCGGGACTGCGCCTCGAGAGCTTCGACGAGATGCCCGAGGTGGTGAAGACCGAGATCAGAACCAACTGGCCGGTCTATCAGTCAGCCCCTCCGCCCGACGACCCGCGCCCGAGCATGACCAGCTGGGATCAGTTCAAGCGTTGGAGGGGCGAGAAGAAGTAAGCGGCGACACGGCAGGTCGCCGCACGGGCCCGGCCTAGAATACGAATGGATCTCCGAAAGAGGACATATGTCAGATGCCAAACTAGCCCTCGAGTTCGAGAGGTTGGGAAAAGACGTCGGAGAGTGGAACGCTGGGACCCCGCAACCGGGAGCGGCCCCCCAGTCCTCAAAGGGACGGCTCAGCGGGCGGTTGATCAGCGGCGGCAGGTGGCTCGTCACCGACTTCAAGAACCACACCACGGGATTCGAGGGGCACGGGATCTACGGTTACAACGCCGCGTCCGGCCGCTACGTGGGAACCTGGGTCGACGATATGCGCACGAATCTCTACGTGGGCGAGGGCGAATGGGACGAAGCGACGGCCACCATGACGTATCGGTGGAAGGCCACGATGCCAAATGGCCAGGCCATGGCCTGGCGGGAAACCTCGCAGCTCGTCTCGGCTGACGAACAGCTCTTCCGCGTGCTCTTCCCGCTCCCCGACGGCTCCGATTTTGAAATGATGCGCGCGGTCTATCGTCGCGCCTGAACTTTTCCGTTTCCTGAAGCGTCCAAACAAGAGTCCCTGAAAGGAACACCACCAACGCCATGAAGACAATTCTCCGAGTCGCACTGCCCCGGGTCGCCGCCGTGTTCGCCGTGGCCCTGCCCCTGGCCGCCCTGGCCCAGGCCCCCGCACCGGCCCCCGCCCCCGCCGAACTCCCGGTCCGGGTCGTCCCGAACCTGGGCGAAGGCGCCGAGTTCTACTTCTCACCAGACAACCAGAGCCTCATCGGCAACGCCAAGCGGGAAGGGGACACGGCGCACCACGTCTACACCACGACCCTCGACGGTTCAAAAATCGTGAGGATCAACGACAAGGGCGAGGACGCCTGCTCGTTCTATTTCCCCGACGGCAAGAAACTCCTCTGGACGTCCACTCGCGACCTGACCGATCTCCCCAAAGGGGCCTGGTCGGATCCCAACGACTATCCCAAAGGATCCGAGATCTACACCTCCGACCTCGATGGCACCAACGTCAAGCGCCTCACGGATAACAAGGTCTACGACGCCGAGGCCGCGGTTTCCCCTGACGGGAAGTGGATCCTTTTCGGCCGCGACATCGACGGCAAGATGGACCTGTGGGTCATGAAGTCGGACGGCACGGGCGAAAAGCAGCTCACCTTCACCGAAGATTGGCAGGAAGGAGGAGCGCAGTTCCTCCCGGACAGCAACACCATCCTGACCCGCGCCTGGAAGCGCGCCGACCAGGGCCAGAGCGGCCGCGGCATGCCCATGCAGGTGTTCACCGTGAAGCGCGATACCGGCGTCATCAAGCAGATCACGAATGAGCCCGGAACCAACTGGGCGCCTTTCCCCGCTCCGGACGGCAAGCACTTCGCCTACGTGAAGGTCCTGACCGACACCCCGCGCCCGAACTGGGAGATTTTCATGATGAACTTCGAAACCGGCAAGCAGACGCGGTTGACGAATCATCCGGGCTTCGACGGCTTCCCCTCCTTCTCGCCCGACGGCAAGATGCTGACCTTCTCATCGAGCCGCGAGACCAAGCCCCCGGCACGCACGCTCCAGCAGTACGTGATGGACATCAGTTCGCTCGGGATTGTCCCCGCGAAGAAGTAGCCGCAAACCCTTTCCGCGCGCGGCCGTCGCCATGAAGGCGGCGGCCGGCAGGTGCCAACTCCATTTCAGGACGCGATCAGTTCGATGCGCTCGCCTGCCGGTCCGCGCAGTGTGGCGGCGCGACGGTTTCCGTAGGGAGCCTCGGCCACGAGCCCCGGAGGAGTCGCGCGGAATCCCGCCACCGTCGCGCGTTCGAGGATGCGGTCCAGATCGTTCGTCTCGAGAGTCAGCACCGAGTTCCCGGGCCGCAGCTGATCGTCGGGTCTCGCCTGCTCCGCCGGGACCTCATGTTCGTGAACGTCCACCTCGATGAGGCCGTCGCCCTCTCCCTTGAAGACCAGCATCAGGAAGCCCCAATCGTCCGGCAGGCCGATGATTCGATTGACGGACGGCTGGGTCAGGCGACCCGCCAGGCGTCGATTCATGCCGAGAACATCCTCGTAGAAGGACTTGACCGGCCCTTCCTGGGTCGGCGTCGAAAGTGCGGCGTTGAACATCGGCCCGACGAGCGTGGCGCACAGCGGCAGGGTGCGCGGCGGGGGAACCTTCAGGTACTGGGTGAAGAAGAAGCCAGCGCCCCCGGGGCCTCGGGTGGCGAAGCTGCGGGACACCGCACCTCCCCCAGCACCCGAAAGGTCATAGGTGTTGAGGGCGCTCACCACCTTGAACGCACCCGACGCGTTGAGCCGCGCGTAGAGGGCCTCGACGTCGCTGGTGAGGATCTCGGCGTTGAACAATCCGGTCTTGTGAAATGTCGCGGACCCATCGTCGGACGGGCCGTCGACCAGACGGATGAATCCGCGGGACACGCCGGGGGCGCCGAGAAGTGCGAAGCGCCGATGCGCCAAAAGGCTCACGCCCAGCGATCGCGCCGCGGTTTCTCCGAGCGGCCCTTCGTCCCGGAGTTCGAAACCGAGATGAGTGCGCAGGGCGTCGATTCCCGACCGCAGATCCTGAACGACTATCGTCTGCGCGAGCACCTGATGAATCACGATTTCAACTCCATTCGAGCGTTCAATATTTCCGGGCTTGTGCCCGCCGCCGCGCGGCGCTAGAGTAATTGTACTGTTGTCATAACAACTTGCGACCTTCGAGGAGATCCCTACTTATGAAGCTGCGTATCCTGGCCGCTGTTCTGGCCGTCATCACGTTTTCTGGCGCGCCCATTTCCTGGGCCGCTCAGGGCTCGGGCAGTCTGGCCGTCTCCATCAAGGACAACTACGGCGCCCTCCCCGGAACCACGGTGAGACTCATCGACAAGGACGGCCGGTCGACCGCCCGCGCGGTCACCGATGGTTCGGGGGTCGCGCGTTTTTCGTCCGTCGCGGCAGGTGAATACACGATCAAGGCCAGCCTCACCGGCTTCGCCGACGCGGAGAAGGGCGGCGTGAGCGTGGGCAACACCGAAGAGAAGGTCGAACTCATCCTCACCCTCGCCCGTTTCTCCACCACGGTCACCGTCACCACGGCGAACCGTCGTGAGGAACTGCTGATGAACACCGCGGAGCCGACCACCGTCATCGACGAGTTGCAGATCCTCGACACCGGAGCCCGCAACGCCAAGGACCTGTTGTCTGAACAGGCGGGGTCGGGCGTGCAGGTGAACGTGGGGGGCGGCCAGGGCTATGTCTCGCTCAACGGCATCGCCAACAAGGGAGTCCTGGTTCTGATCGACGGCCGCCGCTACCTCGGCCGCGACGCCAACGGCAACTTCAACCTCGAAGACCTTCCCATCACGGGAGTCGAGCGCGTTGAGGTCGTCAAGGGCGCCGGTTCCGCGATCTACGGTTCGGACGCCATGGGCGGGGTGATCAACTTCATCACCGCCAAGGGCAAGAACCTCGGCTTCAAGAACACCCTGAATCTCTCCGGCGGCACCTACAAGGACTACCGCGGCGACGACAGCCTCACCTACCGAGCGGACAAAGGCGGCTTCGCCCTGAACGGCGGCTACCGAACGTATGACGGTTTCGATCTCGAGCCCATCGTTTGCGTGAGCGCGGCGGACAATCCGGCGACGTGCACGCGCCGGCCGCCCAACCCCCAGACCATCGGCCAGCCCGAGAGCCAGTGGCAGAGCTTCGGCGCGAACGCCGACTACCGGGCTTCAGATAAGGTCAACTTCACGCTGGTGAGCGACTATTCGAACCGCGACATGGACAAGTACTTCTTCTCCGGCGCCACCCAGCTTTCGACCACGGTCTACAACTCTCAGCGCGGCCTGCAGCGCTACAACGTCACCCCGGAAGTGAACTTCACGCCCAGCAAGAACACCACCATCAACCTCGGGTACACCTACGGCCGCTATAACCGCGACGAGACCCAGCTCTACACGAACCGCCCGGCGAATCCGCGGGTGGTGGTTCCGCGATGGACCGAGAAGAACGACGAGATCAAGGCGCGACTGATCCAGGTCTGGAGCGCTTCCGGCCGTGAGAATCCCTTCAGCCTCGGTTTCGAGCGCCGGGACGAGAAGCTCTCGCGCTCCGGCCTCGTGGGATGCCTCACGGGTCAGGCGTGCCTGAAGGAACGCACTCTGAACGTCATCTGGGCCCAGCAGGAACTGAACCTCACCAAGGATCTCAAGTTCACCGCGGGCTTCCGCTACGACGACTCCAGCGACTACGGCACCCAGACGAGCCCCAAGTTCGCCGCCGTGTATTCGCTCCCCGACAACCACCGCGTTCGTGTCAGCTACGGCAAGGGTTTCCGCGCCCCCTACTTCGGCGAACTCTTCCTCGTGAGCCCCGGCTTCCAGGGCAACCCGCTCCTCAAGCCCGAGAAGTCCGAGACCCTCACCGGCGGCTGGGCGTATACCGGTCCGAAGGTCGAGGCCTCGGTCGACGCCTTCCAATCCAAGCTCACCAACGGCGTGGTCTTCTTCCAGTTGAGCCCGGTGCTCTTCACCTACGAGAACGTTTCGAAGGTAGACGCCAAGGGAGTCAACGCCAACTTCGCCTTCAACCTGCCGAAGGGCTTCACCCCCTCCGTTGCGTATACCTATACGAAGCGCGAGGATGACCGGGGACGCGAGGTTGGTGGTTTCCCGAAGCACGCCGCCTTCGTGAAGCTCGCGTGGGCGAACCCCCGGCTCGGCCTCCGCGCCAACATCCGCGGGAACATGAACGGAAAGACTCCGGCATCGATCGGGGCCACGAGCTTTGCACCCAAGTACAACCTCTGGTACGCCCAGGCGAGCAAGAAGATCACCACCAGGGGACAGTACGCGTTCAACATCTACGCCCAGGTGAACAACATGTTCGACAAGAAGGACATCTACAACATCAGTGTCGCCACCGGTAATCCGGTCACCACCGATGTTCTGCCCGTCTGGAGCGCCCCCCGCACGTATCTGGCGGGGATCACCATCGACATGGACTGGACGCGCTGACGAAACCCGAGGTCTCACAATGAAACGCCTTTTGCTTGTCCTGGCGGTAGCCTGCCCGCTGACCGTCCTTGCCCAGGAACCCGCGAACCTTCCGATCGGCGACTCCGCGAGGAAGGACCAGACGGTCGACCTCGTCCTCGACGGAGTGCATGACACGGCCACCGGCGAGGTCATCACGCCAAAGGAAATGGCGGCCCGGCTCAAAGACGTGCGCCTCGTCTTCGTCGGCGAGAGCCACACCTCCGTCGAGTACCACAACGCCCAGCGCCGGCTCATCGAGGAGCTCACGGCCGCGGGGCGAAAGGTCTTCGTGGGCCTCGAGATGTACCCCTACACCGAGCAGGCCTGGCTCGACAAGTGGTCCGCGGGCGAGATCGGCGAGGACGCGTTCCTCAAAGACTCCCGCTGGTACAAGAACTGGGGATATCACTGGCTCTACTACCGCGACATCTTCATGTTCGCGCAGAAGAACCGGCTCCGTATGTTTGGCGTCAACACGCCGCGCGAGGTGGTGGCCGCGGTACGCCGCAAGGGCTTTGCGAATCTGACCCCGGAAGAGGCCGCGCGCATCCCGAGCAAGATCGACACCGACAGCCCCGAGCACAAGCGCCTCTTCAAGGCCTACTTCGCGCCCGAAGACTCGCTCCACACCACGGGCATGACGGACGATCAGTTCAACGCCATGTTCAACGCCCAGGCCACCTGGGACGCCACCATGGGCTACAACGCGGTCCAGGCCCTTCAGAAGCACGGCGATAAGGACACCATCATGGTGGTGCTCATCGGCTCGGGCCACGTGGCTTACGGCCTCGGCGCCGAGCGGCAGGCCAGGCTTTGGTTCGACGGCAAGACCGCCTCCGTCATCCCGATGACCGTGGCGAATGACAAGGGCGAGAAGCCCGCGGTGCGCGCGTCCTACGCGAACTTCGTGTGGGGCGTGGCCCCCGAGAAGGCCCCGCTTTTCCCCACCCTCGGCTTCTCCACCGGCCAGAAGAAGGACAACGCCTATCCCATCATCGCGGTCCAGCCTGGCTCCATCGCGGCAGCCACCGGCTTCAAGAAGGATGATGTTCTGGTTTCGATGGACGGTGTCGCCATCACCGACAGTGAGATCATGAACCAGCTCATGGCTCAGAAGCGCTGGGGCGACTCCGCCGATTTCAAAGTCAAGCGCGGCACGGAGGAGGTAGCCCTCAAGGCCTACTTCCGCCGAGAGCTGTAACGACAAACACCAAGCCGTACCTCCTCTTTCAGGAAGGTCCACGAACATGCGCCCCACTTCCCTTTTGATTGCGGCGCTCGTTGCCGCCCCTCACATCGCCTCCGCGCAGGCTCCGCCCGCGGCGATTGCCATCGCGGCCAAACGCGTACGCCACGCCATGGTGGTGACGCTGGATGCGAAGACCCATCGCCTGACCGTCGATGACGAGATCACGTTTCCGACGGGAACGCCGGCCGAGTTTCTCCTGAACGGCAGCCTGCGCGTGGTTCGATCCGAGCCCGCGGTTCAGGAGGTCCCGCTCGGCGAGACCGAGAAGTTCTTCGGCATCAACGCGGGCGAGGCGGGTTCGGGGAAACTCAAGCTCAAGAGATACCGCGCCGCGGGTTCGCCCACCACCGTCAAGGTTGCGTACGAAGGCGGCTTCGACTTCGGCCTCGCCGACCAGAAGGAGGAGTACACCCGCGGTTTCCGCGAGACCTCGGGACTTCTAAACGACCAGGGCGTGTATTTCGCGGGAAGCGGCTTCTGGTACCCCTACGTCAGCCGCGAGCTGATCGAGTTCACCCTGGACATCACCCAGCCCGAAGGCTGGCATGTCATCAGCCAGGGCAACGGCACGTCGCGCGGCGTCGATGGACGCGCCCGCTGGGAGTCGCACGGCCCGATGGACGAGATCTACCTCGTGGGCGGACCGCTGCGGGTCTACAAAGACTCGGCGGGTGCGGTGGAAACCCTGGCCTACATCCACGAGAAAGACGATGCCCTCGCCGCCAAGTACCTCGAGGCCACCGCGCAGTACATCGAGATGTACCGCGGCCTGCTCGGTCCCTACCCCTATGGGAAGTTCGCGTTCGTCGAAAACTTCTGGGAGACGGGTTACGGCATGCCGAGCTTCACCCTGCTCGGGCCGCAGATCATCCGCTTCCCTTTCATCCTGACCTCTTCGTACCCGCACGAGATCCTGCACAACTGGTGGGGCAACTCGGTGTTCGTCGACTACGAGAGCGGGAACTGGTGCGAAGGCCTCACCTCCTATCTCGCCGATCACCTCATCCAGGAGCAGCGCGGCCGCGGGGCCGAGTACCGTCAATCGACGCTTCAGAAGTATCGCGACTTCGTCAAGGAAGGGCGCGACTTCCCTCTCACCGAGTTTCGGTCCCGCCACTCCGCCGCCACCGAGGCCGTGGGCTATGGCCGCACCATGATGGGCTTCCACATGCTGCGCCATGAGATCGGCGACGACAACTTCCGCAAGATGCTGCAACGCTTCTATCGCGAGTACCGCGAGAAACGCGCGACGTTCCGCGATGTCCAGAAAGTCGCGGAGACCGTCTCCGGCAAAGACCTGAAGCGTTTCTTCGACGACTGGATCACCCGGCCGGGGGCATCGACCCTCGCGGTGGCCTCGCCTTCGGTAAAAAAGACCGCGAGCGGCTTCGAACTGACCGGGACACTTCGACAGACCCAGGCCGGTGCGCCGTTTCTGTTGAATGTGCCGGTGGCGATCAGGACGGCAAAGGGCACGCGAATCGAGAAGATCGCTCTCCCGGGCGCCGATGCGCCTTTCAGGTTCTCCTTCGAGGCGGACCGCGAACCCCTTTCCCTTGACCTGGACCCTGAGTTCGATGTCTTCCGCAAACTGGACCCCCGCGAGACGCCGCCTTCCATCGGCCAGATCTTCGGCGAACCCGCGATCCTCGCGGTGCTGCCCGCGAAGGCTCCCGCCGACCGCCTGAAGGCGTACCGAACCCTGGTCGAAGGCTGGAGGAGCGATGTGCATGTGATCGACGTGAAGCTCGACTCCGAAGTCACCGCACTACCCAGGGACCGCGCGGTGTGGCTCCTCGGGCGAGAGAACACCTTCGCGTCCGCGATCTTTGGCCGCGTCCTCAAGGACGGCGCCTCCGAAGTCCGGATCGACGGCGAGACGATGCCGCTGGCCGGTCATTCGCTGATCCTCACCGAGCGCCACCCCGGCAATGTGGAAAAGGCGATCGGGTGGATCTTCGGCGAGACGGTCTCGTCGATGCCCGGTCTCGGCCGCAAACTTCCCCACTACGGAAAGTATTCCTACCTCGGCTTCGACGGCGAGGAACCGACCAACGTGTTGAAGGGTCAGTGGTCGCCTTCCGACTCGCCCCTTCATGTCGATCTGCGCGCCACGAACGCGCGGTCCGCTCCGATCGCACCCCTGGCCCTCAAGGCCCGCACCGCGCTTGCCGACTTGCCGCCGGTCTTCTCGCAGAAGGCTTTGATGGAGCATGTCGAGTTCCTGGCCTCGCCAAAACTCGAGGGCCGCGGCCTGGGCAGCGAGGGAATCACCACCGCAGCGCAATACATCGCCGACAAGTTCAAGGCGATTGGCCTGCAGCCGGGCGGCGAAGGCGGGTCGTACTTCCAGAAATTCACGGTGGATAAGGGACCGAAAGGAACGCCGGTCGATGCGGTGAACGTCATCGGCGTGATGCCGGGCACGAAGGCCGAGTGGAAGGATCAATCCGCGATCCTTTCCGCGCACTACGACCACCTCGGCCTCGGCTGGCCGGATGTTCACAAGGGTGACGAAGGCAAGGCCCACAATGGCGCCGACGACAACGCCAGCGGCGTTTCGGTCATGATCGAACTCGCGAAGGCGCTCCAGGCCACAGGTCAACCCTCGCGAACTCTGCTCTTCATCGGGTTCTCGGCCGAGGAGGTGGGTCTCAAGGGCTCGGCCTACTATGCCGACCACCCCTTGATGCCGCTCGACCAGGTCATGGGGGTCATCAACCTCGATACCGTGGGCCGGCTCGGAAACGACAAGATCTCCGTACTCGGCACCGGCACGGCATCGGAGTGGCAGCACATCTTCCGCGGCGCCGGCTTCGTCACCGGGGTCGAGAATCGCCTCATCCCGGATTCAATGCAGTCCTCCGACCAGATGAGCTTCATCCGCAAAAACGTGCCCGCGATCCAGCTCTTCACGAGCGCCCACGCCGACTACCACCGTCCGAGCGACACCGCCCTCAAGATCGATGCGGCGGGGCTCGTAAAGGTCGCCTCGTTCGCGCGCGAGGGCATCGCCTACCTCGCCGAGCGCCCCACGCCCCTCACCAAAACCATCCCGAAGACGGCCGGTGCCGCGGCCGCGGCGGCCCCCGGTGGCGCGCCCGGAGCCGCCCAGGCCCAGGGTCGGCGCGTGAGCTTTGGCACGGTCCCTGATTTCGCCTTCGCTGGCCCGGGCGCGCGCGTAGGGGGCGTCGTTCCCGGGTCGCCCGCGGAAAAGGCCGGTCTCAAGGAAGGCGATGTGATGATGAAACTCGACGCCGTCGAGATGACCGGGCTCCCGTCATTCTCCGACTTCCTCAAGACCGCGAAGGCGGGTCAGACCGTCACGGTGTCGTTGCTTCGCGAGGGCAAGCCGCTCACCCTCAGCGTCACTCTCGTCGAGCGCTGAGAAGCCCGGGGCCAGGGCGGCCTCCGCTCAAAGCGAGAGTTCGTCGATCGGCAGCGGACGGCCGAGCAGGAAACCCTGCGCGATGTCGCAGCCCGCGACCTGCAGAAAGTCCTTTTGCGCTTCGGTCTCGACTCCCTCGGCCAGGGCGAGCAGATCGAGGCCATGGGCCATGCCCATGATGCCGAGGACGATCGCGGAATCGGCCGGGCTCTCGCCCACTCCCGCGATGAACGACTTGTCGATTTTCACCATGTCGATGGCAAGCCGGCGAAGGTACGAGAGCGACGCGTACCCGGTGCCGAAATCGTCAACCGCGATCCGAACCCCCATGCGCCGCAGTTCGAACAGAACCGCAACAATCGTCTCGTCGTCCGCGATGGTGGCGCTCTCCGTGAGTTCGAGTTCGAGGCGCGCAGCCGGGAAGTCATGGGCGGTGAGGAGCTTCTCGACCCGCTTCGGGAACTTCGGATCGCGGAGCTGAAGGGCCGACACGTTCACGGCGAGGCGGGTGGCCTTCGGGAAGCGCCGGGCGTCCATGAGTGCTTGTCCCAGAACCCAGTCGCCGATCGACTCGATGAGCCGCGTTTCTTCGGCCAGGGGAACGAAGGTCGCGGGCGGCACCTCCCCCAACGACTCGTCGTTCCAGCGCAGCAGCGCCTCGTAGCCCACGATCCTCGGTGTGCGCAGGTCGTGTTGGGGCTGGTAGACGAGCGAGAACTGAGCCTTGCGGATCGCTTTCACGAGCGACTGTTCCATCGACAACCGTCGCTGCACGCGCTCGTTCATGGACGGCGCGAACATGCGGTAGGTATTTCGGCCCTGTTCCTTCGACTGGTAGAGCGCGTTGTCGGCGTTCTTCACAAGGGTTTCCGCGTCGTCGCCGTCGGTGGGCCATGAACTCACCCCGACGCTCGTGGTAACGCGGAGGGTGTGGCCGCCAATTTCCATGGGCTCGTTCATGCGCGCGATCAGCTTTTCCGCCACCCGCGCCGCCACGTTCCCATCCTTCACCCGGCTCAGGAGAACCACGAACTCGTCGCCGCCGAACCGCGCCACCGTGTCCTCCTCGCGCACCGTGGACCTGAATCTCAACGCGACCTGCTTGAGGAGGAGATCGCCGATGGTGTGGCCGAGGGTGTCGTTCACGCGCTTCAGGTGATCGAGATCCGCGTAGAGGACGGCGATCGGTTCGCGATGGCGTCGCGCGCGGGCGAGGGCGAGATTCAGGCGATCCGCGAAGAGGGTCCGGTTGGGCAGGCCGGTCAGCGGGTCATGGTAAGCCTGAAACTCGAGTTCGGCCTCGGCGTGGACCCTCGCCGTGATGTCGGAGAAGAAGTTGAGCGTCGCGGGCCGGCCTTCCCACACGATGGTCACGCCGGTGAGGTTCATGTGGCGGACTTCGCCATTCTTGCGGGCGACGCGCAGGACATAGCTGTTCGGCATCGTCTCTCCCCGGAGACGCCGGATGTGACGGTCCACGACCATGGCCCGGTCGTCGGGATGGATCAGCTCCACGAAGGGCAGGGCGCGGATCTCATCGGGCTCGTAGCCCGTGGCTTCGGCGACCGCACGGTTGAAGAACACGATCCTGCCGTCCTGAGCCACCCCGATGGGCTCGGTCGCGTTCTCGAAGAGAAGGCGGTACCGCTCCTCCGACTTTTCGAGCTCGGCCGCATAGTGCACCATCGACGACACGTCGGTCGCAGTTCCGGTTACCCCGATGAACTCCCCGGCCGCTGAAACCTCTGCGATGGCGTTGGCATTCAGATGAATGGCGGTTCCGTCCCGGCGGCGGTGCACGGTTCGATAGCCATTCAAGCGGGAGCCGCGCCTTATGGCCTCGAACTGCTCTCGATCCCTCTCGGCCTGCTCCGGGGTCGAAAACTCGGTGAAGTTCCGGCCGACCATCTCCTCCGCGGTGTAGCCGTAGATCCGGAGTGCCGCGGCATCGTTGACGAAGGTGAAGCGTCCTTCGGCGTCCATCGACCAGATGAGGTCGTTCGAAAGCTCGACCAGCCGCTTGTAGCGGTCGGTGTCGATGAACTTCTCGGATTTTGGGGGCATGAGCGGGGCGTTCTCGGCGGGCCTTGCGCAACCGCGCGACCCCGTCAATCGAGTTGGCGGAGCATACCTGTCCAGGCCCCTCGCTCAACGCCTGGGCATGCGCAGCGTGCCCCTACGCTTTTGCGCTCGGGTTCAGGCGGTCTTGCCGATCTCCCGGACGAACACCCACGCGGTGTCGTTCGACTTGTTGTAGAAAAGCGTCACCGTAACATTCCGCGGAGCCATCTTGAAGTCGAAGAGATATGGAAACACCTCGTGCAGGTCCTTCTTCTTGATGCCCTCGTGGAACTTGCCCGCGAACTCGCGAACGTTGGTGCAAGGAGCGACGCAAACCAGGCGAAGGCGGGATTCACTCCCGCCGCAGCGCCGGGGGGTTTGGGGGGCGGGTCCCTTCACCGCTCGACGCGCGAACCAAGCGAAGGCGGGATTCACTCCCGCCGCAGCGCCGGGGGTTTTTGGGGGGGCGGGTCCCTTCACCGCTCGAACGCGCGAACCAAGCGAAGGCGGGATTCACTCCCGCCGCAGCGCCGGGGGGTTTGGGGGGCGGGTC